>Ga0214472_10000640_pt1 | contig 42674 bp, 51 predicted proteins | sample RVTome_6_FD_207662 | JGI IMG/M metagenome (GOLD analysis project Ga0214472, IMG submission 207662) | Soil microbial communities from uranium-contaminated site in the Upper Colorado River Basin, Wyoming, United States - RVT140D175 | ecosystem: Environmental > Terrestrial > Soil > Contaminated >...
CGATCTCGGCCGCTACGCGCAGGCGATCTCCGAGTTCTCCGCGACGCTCCCCCGCGACGAGGATGGCAACGTGATCATCGAAGACATCTCCCAGGTGCTCGAGTTCCGGAGCTCGGTCGCGAAGATCGCTCCGAGCCTGGACGTGATCGTGACGCTGCTCGAGTGCGGTCTCAACGCGAAGCACAAAAACATCACGCGCGACGAGTGCCTCGATCTCATCGATGGCGTGCCGGGCGATTCGATAGAGCTCCAAGAGCAGTACGTGATCGGGAGGGTGACTGCGGCTTTTTTGTCGCGTTCTCGCTCGGCGATCGACACCGACATAACGGTCGAGGAGATCGTCGACGAGATGACGGCGAGGCGAACGGAGGCGAAGGCAAAGGAGGAGACGGAGGAGATCAGCCAGCCGGAGATGGAAGCAGCGTCTCTCTCGACGACGTCGTAGGGCTTCTTCCTCTCGCGCTCGAGTCGGAGATTCGCGAGTGCGAGTTCTGGGACATGACTGCGGCAGAAGTCGGCCGCTGGGTCGAGGCGCGACGTGAGCGACAGCGGCTCAGGTGGCGCGAGTCGTCGCAGCAAGCAGCTCTCGTGCTCGCGCACCTCTGCTCGACGCAGATCAACATGTTCCGCAAGAAGGGCTCGTCTCCGGTCCGGGCGAAGAAGCTCTTCCGGAGCTTCTACTACCAGCTAACGGGAGAATCCCCGCGATCTGACGCCGAAGAGGCGCTCCTCGACGAGTGCTACCTCGAGTCGAAAGAGCGCGCGCGGGTAGCAAGAGAGGCGCGCGAGCTCGAAGCGAAGAAGCTCGCCGAGATCGAAGCAGTCGATGGGTCAAGCTAAGCTCCTCATCCAAGTCATCGCGGATGCGAAGCAGGCGCTCCGGGAGATCGGCAGCTTCGGGAAGCAGGTCCGCAACATCGGAGGGAATCTCCGCTCCCAGGGAGCCTCCCTCACTGCGGGCCTGACTGTCCCGCTCGCCGCGACTGGGGCCGCGGCGTTCAAACTCGCCGGCGACTTCGAGCAGTCGATGGTGCGCTCGACGGCCGTGATGGGCGAGCTCTCGTCGGCCATGCGTGATGACCTCGCGGCGACGGCGCTCCGCACCGCGCGCGATGTGAAGGTGGCGCAGTCCGAGATGGCGCAGGGCTACGGCTTCCTCGCCGTGGCCGGCTTCAACGCCGAGCAGTCGATCGTCGCGCTGCCGGCGGCCGCGCGCTTCGCGAAGGCGGGGGCCTTCGATCTCAAGACGGGCGTGGACCTCGTCACCGACGCGCAGAAGGCGCTCGGTCTTGCGAGCGCGGACGCGCAGGCGAACCTCGAGAACCTCACGCGCGTCTCTGACGTGCTCGTCAAAGCGAACACGCTTGCGAACGCGTCGACCGAGCAGTTCGCGGTCTCGCTCACGAACCAGGCGGCAACGGCCGCTCGGACCTACGGTAAGGACATCGAGGAAGTCGTCTCGGTCCTCGCGATCTACGCAAACGCTGGCGTCAAGGGCGAAGAGGCGGGCACGAAGTTCTTCCAGGTCCTCCGCGACCTCTCGCGCGCCGCGAACGAGAACGAGCATGCGTTCCGACTCGCGGGCGTGCGCGTCTTCGATCAGGCCGGGAACATGCGGCATCTCGGCGACATCGTCGAGGACCTCGAGAAGCGCCTCGCCGGGATGTCGGACCAGCAGAAGAGAGCCGAGCTGTCGATGCTCGGGATCAACGAGAAGTCGCTCCAGGCGACCTTGACGCTCGTCGGATTCTCGAAGGAGATCAGGGCCTACGACTCATCGCTCCGCCAGGCTGCGGGGACGACGGACGAGATGGCCGCGCGGCAGCTCGACAACCTCAACGACCAGCTCTTCGGCGTCCAGCTTGCGTTTCAGGAGGCCGCGATCGAACTCGGCGAGGCTTTCACCCCAGCGCTCCGCGACGGACTCACGGTCGTCGAGGACTGGGCGGACCAGCTCATCGCGTTGGTCAAGAGCTTCGACGACCTCCCCGACCCGGCGAAGCAGACGATCCTCCTCATCGGCGGCATCGTTGCGGCGCTCGGCCCACTGCTCATCATCTCGGGCCTCGTCGTCACGGCCTTCGGGTCGCTTATCACGATCACCTCCACCATCGTCGGGCTTGTCGGCGGCGGCCTCATCGCGAGCGTCATCGCGGCGGTGAACGCATGGTCCGAATACAACGCCGAGGCTGAGCGTGCGGCCGCGGTCACGATGGAGATCGCGCAGGGGACGCAGGCGGCGAGCGAGCATCTTCGCGAGCTCGCGAGACAGGAGAAGGACGTTCAGGCGGCGATCGAGAAGACGAACGAGAAGATCCAGAAGGAGGAGGAGCTACTCGCGGGGATCCAGGAAAAGCTCGAATCGGGCATCTTCAAGAACACGATCCAGACGCAGAAAGCGATCGCCGCAATCGCTGGCCGCATCGCGGAGGCGCGCGTCGAACTCGACGCGCTCGGCAAGAAGATGGACGAGATCGGCCAGAAGCGCGAAATCGCGGAGGTCTATCGCATCTTCGAGCGCCTCGCTGCAGCGACCGAGGCCAATTCCGCTGGCTTCGCTGTCTTCGGCGACAAGGCGAAGCTGCTCTCCTCGCATATCAGGTCGACCGAGGCAGCGCTCTCCGCCCTCGTCGGCAAGCTCGACGCGAACGACCATCGTGTCGTCGCGCTGCGTGAGCGCGTCAAGCAGCTCACCGAGCAGCTCAAGGAGCTGAACGCAGAGACTGGGAGAACCGAACAGATCGAGCGCGGCCAGGAGTCGATGCGCCTCTTCTCGGAGAACATGGAGAACGCGCGCACGGTCGCGCTCGCGCTCGGCGACTCGCAAGGCGCGCTCAACGATCAGATTCGCCAGGGCGAGGCGGACCTCCGGCTCTACTCGGAGTCGCTCCTTCTCTCCGGCGCTTCGCACGACGAAATCATCGCGAAAACCGCTGGGATGCGAGAGGAGCTCGAGAAGCTCCGTGCAGAGCAGCACCTCTCTCAGAACGCATGGTCGACATGGTTCGAGCAGGCGAAGATCTCGCTCGGCACGGTAGAGGGCCTCCTCCGCGGCGTCGCCGATTCAAGTTTCGCTGCGTTCCAGGAGCTTTCGTCCGGCATCGGCCAGTCGCTCGGCCGTGCTCTTGTCTTCGGTGAGAGCTTCGGAAAGTCCTTCGAGAAGGTCGTCAAGAACATGGCGGCGAACTTCATAGCCTCGCTCGTCCAGATGGGCATCCAGGCGCTTGCGTTCTGGGTGCTCCAAAAGGTGCTCGGCCTCGCCGGGCTGGTAACGCAGACCTCGATCGCCGTCGGCCGCGCTTCGGCGGGCGCGGCGTCGTGGGTCTTCGCGACGATCCCGTGGCCGGCTTCGGCGGTGATCGCGCCGATCGCCGCGGCGCAGGCGGGTGGTATCGTGGGCGCGCTGGGCGCGGCCGGGATTCTCGGCCTCGACATCGGCGGATTCGTGCGCTCCGACGGTATCGCGATGCTGCACGCGAACGAGGTCGTGACGCCGATCGACCGCGTGCCAGATCTGATGCGGGCGCAGGGAATCGGACTCGGCGGCGGCGATCTGACTGTGAACATGATCGTCGACGGGCAGAAGATGGCGACGCGCACCGTCCCCTATCTTCGCGAGGCTCTCAACGAAGCGATGGGAAGCGGGAGATTCTGACGTGTTCCGTGCTCCGACCCTCAAGAGATTCGACGACTTCGGCACGCTCGCCGAGGGGGCCGAGACGCTCGTCCTCCCGAACGGGCACGGGCTCACGTCGCCGCAGACGACCGGACGATTCTACGTTGGCTCGATCTACCCTGCGTCGAAGCAAAACCCCCTCAAGGCGATCGCGGCCGCCGTCTACGAAGAGGTGCTCATCTACTCGATCACCGGAGACGACGCGTCGGTCATTCGCGGCTGGAACGGCACGACAGACATCGATCACATCGATGGCGGCGAGGCGTACCGGATCGAGTTTCTCAACAGCGCGTCGACTCTCCGCTCGCTCGCCTTCCTCAACGTCGAGAGCTTCGGCGTGAGCATCGACAACGACGGCGACGAGAATCAGGCCGCGCTCGATCGATTGCTTGGGATTCTCCCATCGAGCAGGTGGCATCTCTTCTTCCCATCGGGTGAGTACCTCGTCGACCCTACGACCGTGACTGGTCGCTTCGTCCTCAACGGCTTCACGAACTTCTGCATCTCGGGCTACGGCGCCGTCCTGAAGGTCCGCGACGGCAACGCGATGCGCGCTTCGGACTACCCGACGCCGACGAACAACCTCGACGGCATCGTCCTCCAGAGCTGCGTCGACGGCCGCATCGAGGGTCTCACTTGGGATGGGAATCTCGCTAATCGCGTCTATCCGCCCGTCGATCAGAACGACGTCACGCCAAACCACAACTTCGATGTCCAGGACTCGTGCCGACGCATCGACCTGGTCGACTGCACGTCGATCGGCGCCGCGGCTGACGGATTCGCAGTGCAGGCCTCGGCGCGCGAGACACTCGCGACTCTCCCGTTCGACATCAACGTCGTCCGCTGTCGCACGCGCGGCGCTACGCGCGTCGGCTTCTCGACCTTCAACTGTCACGATGTCCTCTGGGATGACTGCCTGGCCGAGGACGGGTACGAGGGCTTCGACTGCGAATCGGACACGGCAGCGACGCCGCCGCCCTACGTTCCGGGCGCACGCGACATCACCTGGCGTCGCTGCAAGTCGCGCGGCAACACAGGCGCTGGGATGTCGGTCGGCTCGGGCAAGTACACGACGACGCCGAAGCACGACTTTACGCAGGGCCTCAGGATCATCGACTGCGAGTTCGACGGACGAAATGCCGCCGGCACCGCGACGGGTCCGGCGAAGCTCACCGTCTCGCGCGTGCGCGACATCCAGATCATCGGGACGCGCTTTCTTTACTCGACGATCGACCCGAGCGCGGATCAGGGAGTGCTGACGATACGGAGCTCCGCGGACGTGAAGCTCGACCACCTCCACTTCGAGGGGAACAACGTCACGGGCAAGCGCGCCATTCGCATCGATTCGGAGTGCGCGCGCGTGACGATGTCGCACATCTCCGCTCCCGATCACACGGGATCTCACTGCATCGAGTCAGCCGGCGTCGACACGCTACTCGAGGACTCGATCATCTCCGCGGATGCGGGATCGGACCCGACGCCCCTTCCGGCCTACGGCGTCAACGGGAACGGTGCGTCGCGGATGAAGGTCGCGCGCGTGACGGTGCTCCAGTCGCGCGGCACGGGCATTCGTCTCGACCAGGACGACGCGTCGGTCGAGGACTGCGACGTCGCCAACAACCGCTCGGACGGATCGACGATCAACTACGGGATCTTCCTCGTGGGTGATCGCGCGCACGCGATTCGAAACCGCATTCCTCAGCCGAATGATCTTTCGGCGAGTACGGTGCCGGATACGACGCGGCACGCGGTGAGGACGAACGGCGACGACGTCGTCCTCATCGGCAATTGGGCCGAGACAGGCGCCGGCAAGTACGACATCGCGCCGGCGATCTACGCGGCGGGAAGCACGCAGTACCGCGCTGGGAACGTCGGCGACTCGTCGAGCGGGAATCCGCGCGCTCCGGTCTGGGGCTTCTACTACGACGACATCCCGGCGAATCTCACGGCCGGGGACACGATGCTTTTTTCGGCCGGTGCTATCTCCACCCTCGGTCAGTTCCTCGCCGACACGAACGGATGGATCCGTAGCATCGGGCTCCAGCTCTCAGACGACATCACGGCAGGCACGATCACTGCTCGAGTCCGAATCAACGGCACGACGATCTCGGCGACATACAACCTCGTGCTCTCGACGAGCGATCCGCGAAGGCTCACGCTCCTGATCAACTCTGGCCTCGTGCCGTTCTCGGCCGGAGATCGGCTCGATATGGCGATCTACTCTGACAGCTCGCTTCTACCTGATGGGACGCTCGACGCCATCGGTGGCTTCTCGATCGAGTACGCATCGTGATCGGCGCATCGCTCTTCTCCTCGCTCCTCTTCAGCGGTTCCGAACACGAGGCGCCTTCGGCGCCGCCGAAGCATCGGCCCGGAGTGCAGATCCTCCTCTCCTCGCTCAATCGCACGGGGCTCTATCAGGACGGCTCGCTCTCGATCAGTCGCCGCCTCGGCTCGATCGCTTCGGCGCAGTTCGAGCTCATCGACCGCACGGGCGTCTTCTCCCTCAGCGAGGGTGCTGACGTCACGATTCTCCACAACGGCATCCGTCTCTTCGCTGGGACGGTGAACAGCGTGAGCGAGAACTGGCCGGAGGACTGGGACTCATCTCCAGCTCTCAAGGTGATCTCGGTCGGCTGCCAGAGCTACGACGCGATCCCGACGCACCGAGACTGCACGCTGGCTCTCGAGCGACAGGACGTGACGACGGCGCTCGAGACGATCGTCGACAACATCCTCGCGGCCGATGGCATCACGGCTGACATCCGAGTCTCGGGGATCGAGGTCGGGCCGCTCTCCTTCTCCGCGACGTCGTGCTGGGATGCGATCTCGCGCGTCGTGAAGCTCGCGGGCGCGACGGCTTGGGTGGACGACGACCGCGTGCTTCGCGTCCAGGCCCTCGGAACGCCAGCACCGATATCCCTCGGCGACGGCAACCGCGGCGCGTTCCGGCGTCTCTCGCGCCGCAGCACGCGCGCTGACTATCGCAACGTCTACCGCCTCAAGGGCGGCGTCGACGCAGGCGCGAGGCGACTCCACAAGTTCGTCGCGAACGGGACCGACACGAGCTGGGACGTGCCGTCGGCGATCGCGACGGTGCCGACGATTCGCATCGAGTCGGTCCCAGAGCTTTCGATCGGAATTCGCGGACTCAATTCCGAGGACGATCCCAATGGCTTCCGCTTCTTCTGGCGGAAGGGCGAAACGGCCATTTCTCAGCGCAGCACCGACGACCCGCTCCCGGCGGAGACCCTGATCGAGATCGAGTATCAGCCGCTACTCGAGATCGTCGCAATCTCGCGTGACTCGCAGGAGATCAGCGCGCGCGCGGCGCTCGAAGGCGGGACGGGGCTCTACGAGGCGGCCGGCTCGGAGTCGGGCGTCGACTCCGCGGAACTCGCCCGCGATCTCGCCGACGCCGAGCTCCGCAAGAACGCGCGCACGCGAACCGAGCTCCGCATCACGCTGGCGCTCAACAGCTTCGGCTGGGAGTGCGGGCAGGTGCTGCCGGTGAGCCTCACGCGCGAGGGGATCGACGACGAGTACCTTGTCACGGCGTACCTGGTAAGCGACCCGGGGAACGGAGAGTTCCTCGACTGCTCCGTGGTGGTGATCGACACGGAGTACGACGGCGGCTGGACGGAGCTCTTCCGTCGCCTCGCGCAGTCGGCGGCGGACTTCGCCGCGGATCGCACGAGTCTCGTGTATCCGGCCGCACAGGTCGATTCAGCGGTCGTCATCGGCGACGTCGTCTCGGCTTCCGAGGGAGACAATCTCGACGACTTCGACGACGATCCCTACTCCTGGTTTCGCGTCGACGACAACGCCGCCTGCGGGATGGAGTTCGTGCAGGACGGCATCATTTACGTGAGGGGCGGCGGCGTGGAGGATTTGCCATGATCGAAGTCCCGCCCTTCATCATCGTCGAGCGCAAGACGAAGAGCGAGATCCGCATCGGCTGCTGGGTGCGCTGCATCGCTCGCTGCGTGAAGACGGGCCGCATCCTCGCCTACGGTGAGGGGCAGAATAAGCTGGTCGACGTCGGCCGCCAGGTCGTGAGGGATCACCTCGGCGGCATCGGCATGCGACCGAGCCACATGGGCGTCGGGCAGGGGCAGAACCCGACGACCGACGGCATGGATGCGCTGGAGTCCGAGGTCCTCCGAAAGACGATCGACCGGCGCATCCAGAAGACTTACGGCGTCGACCTACAGGTCGTCATCACGACGGCCGAGGGGAACGACACGACGTTTCGCGAGATCGCCACCTTCGAGGATGAGCGCATGATCGCGCGCGGCGTCTTCTCGCCGTTCATCCCGAAGACCGAGCTCGCCGAAGTTACGCTTTCACACGTGATGACTGTCTACTCGAGCTGACGCGATGCCTCCGCACGTTTTCCCGTCGAAGAACGACCTCAACGCCGGAACGCAAGGGCTCGGTCGCACCTTCACCGAGCAGAACTGGGAGCGCGTGCTCACGCGCGCGATTCCGCGGAACTTCGTCATCTCGGGCCTCTCGGTGTCGGTGGTTGGGCTCGAGGCGCAGATCGCGGCAGGCAGCGCGATCATCGACGGACGCTACGTCGCGACCGACGAGGTGCTGACGCAGGATCTCACCGCGAGCTCCGAGTGGCGCGTCCTCCTCGAAGCGACGCAGTCGGCCGGGCTCGTCACGACGATACAGGCGAGGCGGCAGTCGAACTCCGATCCGACCATCGATCCGCTCGCGAACACCGTGATGCTCGCGCGCGTGACGACTGGCGTCTCAAGCGCGACGGCCATTCACGATGCGAGGCCGTGGGGTGCTGGACACCTGATCGAGTTCGTCTACGACGGCGACGGGAGCTCCGATCGCGCCATCAACCTCGGCGCTCCGCCGCGACTCGTCTTCCTTCGCAGCCTCGACGATGATCACATCTTCGCGGTCGCTGGCCCAGAGACTGTGCGTGATCGGAACTTCGCGGGGAACGGAGTCGGGGACCTCTTCGGCTTCGGCTTCGAGAAGGTCCAGTCGTTCATCAACGGGACGCAGATCTATCGCGCGAGCGCGACCTGGACGATGCTCCTCGATGTCGACGAGACAGAAACGAAGGACGTGACCGTTAGCGGTGTCGATCCGGCAGACGACAACTTCGTGCAGGTGCACTATCCGCCGCTCACCGACGATCAGGATCCGGACATCTTCCTGACGGCGTGGGTGCAAGCCCTGAACACCGTCCGTGTGAAAGTGCATAACGGCACCGGATCCGGCATCTCGTCACTCTCGGACGACGTGACGGTGATGGTGACCGTTCCTCCGATCTCCTCGGTGGCGGTGGGTTCGACGCGCTACCTCGTCCATCCGGAGGTCGGTCAGTCCGCAGAGTGGCGCCCACAGATCACTGCGACGGGAATTGTCGTCGGCGGCACGAGCGGAGCTCAGATCAACGCAGCCGGAAAGCGCTACGCCGTCATGGCCGCGTTTTGAACGAACGGGAGCCGAGACCCGATGACCGAAACAAAGCCGGACCCCCCATCCGGAAAGACGAGGAAGATGGAATCGCGCTCTCCCGATCGCATCGCGGGCGACCGTGCGAACAAGCTGCAGTGGTGGTTCATGGGACTGACGAGCACGCTCTTGTTAACGCTCGGAGCTGGATGGTGGCAGCACGTCAACGGACGCCTCTCTTCCATCGAGCAGTCGTTTCCCGCGCTCCTCCGCGAGATGCTGCGCGACCACGAGTCGCGCCCGCATCCAAACTCGATCTCACCGCGCGAGTGGGGATCGATCGAGGCGCGGCTGACGAGGATCGAGCTGAAGATCGACGCGCTCGGGCGCTGACTCGGCCGAGTTCGGTCTCACTGGTACCACGCGCCTCGTTCAGCATCGGCGCGCGCGAGAGATCGGCTCATCGCAGGCACGCCTCCAGTGCGCGGATGACGGTGTCAGTCAGCGTCGCGCCGTCCCGTGCGGCGCGCGCCTCGAGGCGCCGGCGGAGCTCCGGCGAGAGCCGGAGAAGGAGCTGCTCTGTCCGCCCGGAAGGCGGTCGCCCGCGGCCGCGGGCCTTCTTCTTCGCCATGCGGAGAGGGTAGCGGAATTATTTGGCGATATCAAGAATTAGGCGTTGACCGCGGCGGAATAGGTGATATCATGTATTCGTTGGCTGGGAATCACCTCGGCCAGGGAACACAGGAGATCACGATGTCCAGAGTCGAAAAGATCGGTCGCCGTCACTACCTCCGGGGCACGCCGTTCGCCGCGAAGGACCAGATTCGGTCCGCCGGCTGCAAGTGGGACCCGGCCGAGAAGTCCTGGTGGACCGCAAAGGCCGACGTCGCCGCGGAGCTCGTCGCGAGCCTCTCCTCGTCGAGCTCATCGAGCAGCGAGAGCGCCCCGGACGCGCCCGGACTCGACGCGACCGTCGCCGGCCGCGCCGAGTACAAGGGCCGGACCTACTACGTAGCCGCGCGGAGTGGCCGCTACGACGACGAGCGGCCGGAGCCAGTCACGAGCCGGGACGGCGCGCGGATCCTGCTCTACTTCCGCGACGGCTCGCGGCAGTTCTGGGCGGCGCGCGCGGCCGCGCGGGTCGTCAAGGGATACTCCCGCGGTCAGACGATCCGTTCGCTCCGTGATTACGCGGAGCGCGCGGAGCGCACGAAGGCCGAGCGCGCGACGCCCTCGACGGAGCCGGTCGGCCCGGCGGTCTGCCGAGCGCAAGGGAAGACGCCCTACGAGCGAGACGAGGTCCTCATCGCGCGCCTCACAGCGATCGAGATCGCCGAGTGCGAGGCACGTCAGGGGCTCTCGGCCGCGATCGCCGGCGCGCCTGACGAGCGCGGCAAGCCGCAGGTCGTGTGCGTCGTCGCCTGGGCGCGCTCGCTGAGTGACGACGACGTCGAGGAGCAGGACGCCTGGAGCCACCAGCACACGGCCGTCCTGCGACTCGCGACGGCCGACGAGGCCGCCCCGATCGTCGCAGCGCGAGGCCTGGAGGAGCGGCGCGCTGCCGCGGTCGTGCAGGTCGCAGAGATCGTGGGCGCGCTGCCGCGCGTCGAGTCGCTCGAGGACGCAGGATGGGAGGGTGTCTGACATGCGAGAGACTACGAGACTCCTCGATCGGATCGAGCCAGACACGCCACCGTCGCGGCGCTACTCGCGACTGCTGCGGAGCTCGCTCCTCGAGCTCCGCGACCCGAACGACGGCCAGGACCCCGACCCGGCCACGAAGACGCGGCACCAGTACGCCCGGGCCGGCGGCGTACTCTGGTCGCGGCGCCTGCCGCCCGAGTCGGTCGGCGACGAGTGGCTCGACGGCCCGGCGCGCTGGGAGCGGGTCGACCTCGGCCATGCGAGCGAGCTCCTCCGGGCCTTCGCGCGAGAGGGTCCGGAGTTCTCCCTCGCCGTTCTCCGGCGTCAGCGATTCTACGTCGCAGCCGACGACGAGTACTGCGTCCGCGGCGTCTACGTCGACGCGACGGACGAACTCGCGATCGATCTGCCCTATGGTCCAGTGACGGACGCGTGGTGGGACGTGCCGCTCCCGCAGTGCCCTGACTGCGGCGGCGACGTCGTCTGGTGGGAGGCCGGGTACGTGCCGGGGACGCGGCGCTGCGTGGGCGCGCCGCTCCGGCGAGGAGAGTACCTGCCAGATCGCGGCTGCGGGTCGATGTTCGTGGTCGCGAGCCAGGAGACTGAGAGATGAGCAACAGACTGTGGATCCTCGGGGCAGCCGACCCCGAGATGGAGCGTATCGAGGCGCTGCTGATCGCCGCCGGCGAGCGTGTCGCGCATGCGCAGATCGCCGGCGAGCGGGTGCGCGGCGGCGACGCGTACCGCATGGACGGGCACCGACCGCTATGGATGGCTGCGCCATCGGATCTCTGGGCCGACGGCTGGTACGCGGCGGCCTACCACGTGGAGTGCGACACGGCGCTCGACCGGCACGTGCATCGTATCGGCGTGCGCGTCGCGGTGATCGACCACCACCGGCCCGGTGACCCGGGCTACGGTCGCCCGCCTGAGGAGTTCCTCGCGGCGTCGTCAATAGGGCAGGTGATCGCGGCGCTCGCGCGACTCGGGCTCACGCCCGAGACGTGGTCCGGATGGGTAGACCGGACATCTCCCGCCGGCGTGATCCATCGCGGGTACTGCTGTGACGGGCTGGGCCCACGCTGGATGCTGGCCACCGGGGAGGCCGCGCGCGAGATACCGGACGATCTCGTCCTCGCAGCCGCCGGGGATCAATGCCCGGCGTCGGCCTATCGCGGCCTCTGCCCAGGCGTCGACCCGGACGAGCTGATGCGCTGGCGCGTCGCGACACGTGCGGCGCATCAGGGACGCCCGGCCGAGGAGATCCTCGCGGACGTCGAGCGCGCGATGGCCGCGATCTCGTCGGCGCCGCGCGTCGACCTGGCTGATCCGTCCGACTCCAGCACGGTCGAGCTGGTCGCAGACCTGCGCGGCTCGCACGTCTCAGAGGCGCCCGAGGCGTCGCTGCGTCTCGGCGTCCCGATCCTCTGCGAGGGTCTGCCGGACTCGCGGTCCGGCAGACGAAAGGTGAATCTGCTCGGCGACGCGGGCGGCGATGCGGTCCGCGCCTTTCTCGGCGGGTGGGCCGAGGCCGAGGGTCTCGTCGACTGCTACGGAGATCCGGCCCGCGGCTTCGCCGGCGGGTATCGGGAGCGCGAAGGAGGGAGCGATGACTGAGCACGTGACCCGCACGGGCCGCACGGGCCGGACGGTGACGATCGAGTCGAGGATCGTCGAGGCGCAGGGGCGCAGGGGCCTCGGCCAGCCGCTCAGGGGCTGCTCCGAGATGATCGCTACTCCCGAGAGCTCGCTCGGCTGGGAGCACTGCGGCCGGGGCGGCCTCGAGCTCTACTGCGATCCCGGCTGCGGCCGGGAGGAGCGCCGCAAGTGCTACTGCGACGAGCATGGAGGCGCGGAGCGCGCCGCGGAGCGACTCCTCGAGGAGTGGGCCGTGGTCGCCCCAGACTCGGTCGGGGGCGACTACGAGGTCCAGGAGGCCGGCTGCGCCTCGCTCACGAGCGTGGACGTCTACGTCGTGACGCGGCCGCACGAGGGACGCTACGTCGTCGCGCTCGGCATCGGTGGGCACACGGTCTCGCTCCGCGGCAGTCACCCCGATCGCGAGGCCGCGACCCTCGCCGGCGTCGAGGCCTGGCGGGAGCGCGTCGGCGCCGACCTCGAGGCGATCCGGGCAGCGCGCGGCGGGACGCTCGACTGGGGCGGCCCGGTCCGTCCGCGCCCCGAGCCGATCGTCATCCACGCCGCGGCGGGTCAGTCGGCCTACGCGGCGCTCCGGGTCCGGGAGATCCTCGCGCTCGTGCCGGACGCACACGTCAGGACGGTCCCCGTCTGCGAGCGCTGGGTGAACGGGCACGGGACGCACGCGATCGCGCCCGAGCAGGCGACCGAGCAGGCGACCGAGATCGCCGGCACGCGCGGCGTCGCGTACGTCGACGGCCACGACATCGTCTACGTGCTGCCGCGGCCAGCCTCGGGGGACTACGCGCCGACCCTCCTCGGTGCGGAGAACTGGTCCCACCGCAGCGCGGAGCAGGTCGCCGCGCGGATCGCGTAGACTCCCGCTATCTCTCGTGGCCCCACATCTGGCCTAAATCTTATGTGGGTTCCCCTTTGCGCTCCCTGGCGGCTGACCGACCAGATGGTCCGTCCGCCGCTCGACTCCGCGTCTGAGTGTGTCGGGTGGGAGCAGGCAGTAGCGGCGGTGGATCGAGTCGGTCCTCCAGCCTGCGATCTGGCACTGCGCCGGGATCGGCACGCCGGCATCCGTCGCCGTCGCGGCGAAGAAGCGCCGCAGGTCGTGGAACCAGAGCTCAGACCGTCCAGCGCTGTCGACAGCTCGTCTCCATGCGCCGGCGAAGTGCAGCACGGCTCGACCTCCGCGGTGGAAAACGTGCGGCCCTCTCGCCACGAGCAAGCGGCCGAGCGCGATCCCCTGCAGGCCGAGTGAGAGCGGGATCCGGTGGACTCGCCGGCCCTTCGTCCGCTTCTGCGGGACCGTCACCGAATCGAGGTCGTCCGAGAAATCGTCCCAGCGGAGCCGGAACACCTGCGTGCGGCGCCAGCCCGTGAGCACGGCCCAGCGAACGCCATCGGCCACGGGCGGGTCGAGGTAGTCGAGGACGCGGAGGATCGCGCTGATCTCTTCCCTGGTCGGCGTGACCTCGCGAACGTTGTGCGGCTTCGGGACGTCGATCCACGGCGCGTGGTCGACGAGCTCGAGTCGCGTCGCGATCCGGTATCCGCGCTTGATCGCGCCGAGCTCCTTCGCGATCGTCGCGAGGGCGGCGCCCTCGGCGCTGCGCGTCGCCATGTACTCGTCGAGGTCTGCTGCCGTGGGGAGTCGATCTGCCGGGAGCAGACGACGGAGGTGCTTCGCACGGAACCGGAGCGTGCGGAGAGAGGATCTCTCGGTGAGCGTGTAGTCACGCTCCACGAGCGCGATGAGGTCGCTGGCGTTCTCGGCGGCCATCGGAATGCCCTTCGGCTGCCCACCGACACCACCGATCTTCCCTGCGCCACGAGGCGCGCGCGAACGAGCATTCCCCGAAGCGCAGTCTACCAGAGCCGGCGCGGACGCCGGAGCGTTATTCCGCCTCCGCGAGGCGCCGGATCCACTTCGCGTCCTTCTCGCAGAGGTTCGCCACGAGCGTGATCATGCTCTCGACGACGGCGCTGCGACTCGGCTGCTTCGCCAGATCCTTGTCGAAGACGCGACCGAGTTGCTCGGTGAGCGCATCGAGGCGCTCCATGGTCTCCGGATAGATGCAGATGCTCGTGACGACCTTCTCGGGCCGCTTCTTCTTCAACAGCGACATGCTCATGCCTCTTGGATATCCGATTACGAGGAAATATCAACGGGAATTTCCGTTGACATGCGCCAACAAGTTCGGTTAACAACGACGAAGCGATTCCCCGACCTTCCTGCGACCACCCGGCGAACCGTTCGCCGGGTGGGGTCCAAGAGGATTCGGAAGTGGGTGGGAATCGAAGGCCCTTGGTGGGATGGCTGGGATGCAAGAACTGTTTCGCGGTGGACAGGGGCGGGATGACTCCGACGTGGCCGAGCTCGAAGGGACAGAGAGAGGCATGAGAGAGCACGGACCGGATCGAGGAATGGGCGGCGCGCCGCTGTCGACGCGCATCGCGCATGCGAAGCACCTCCGGGACCTCGACCTCGAGCGCTGGGCACTCGACGCCCGCGCGCTCGAGGATCGCGTTGCCGAGCTCGAGGAGGCGCTCGGTCGCGCGATTTGCCGCAATGAGCGACTCCTCGGCGAAAAGGAGGCGCGGGTGCGAGCGGCCGCGGGCCTGCTGTGAGCACGCTGTGGATCGTCGCCGGCGCCGCCGCCTTCGGCACCGCAATCATCCTCGCGATCGCGATCACGCGCGCGACGCGCATCAGCGACGAGGAGCTGCGCGGCCTCGTCCGCGGCGGGCAGGGGCGAAGTGGACGCACGGTGCTCGAGGGGGCCAGCGCTTTCGCGTGGTGTGTGGTCGCCGCGCTCGTCTGGGCCGGCGGCGCGTGCCTCTTCTGGGGGCTGGGCGGATGAGCGATTGGTGGGACCACGAGCAGAAAGCGCTGATCCAGGACGTCGTGCTGAAGCTCTCGATGGGTTCGGGATCGAACCAGTGCAGCGTCGCGAGATTGGGCGCGGCCGCAGGCGTGCTCCTCGCTTGCGCTGACGCAATTATCGAGAACGACGAGAAACGCTTGGGCGGCGTCCGCCTCTCGAAGTCTCGACGGTCGCTCGACCGCCTGGTCCGCAATACGCGCAAAGCGTGCGAAGGCCATCCGATTCCGATGGTCGACCCGAACAGGAGCTGAGATGAAAACGAGTCGTATCCTCTTCCCGTTCGGCGTGGTCGCCCAGTGGATCGGTGGTGAACACCCACGACGGCCCCGGCCGGTCGATCCCTCCGCGATCGGCCGGGGCGTGCGGAGCACAGCGACATGGCGAAGTGTGAAGCCTGCGGGCGAGAGCAGAGCTGGAGAGAGATTTTTCCGGCTGACGAAAACGACCTCTACGGCGCGTCGGAGCTATCGATCATGCCGTCGTCCGAGATCGCAGCCCGAATGACGCACGTGAGACGAGCAACACTCGAGGAGGCCGAGCGCCGCGCCAGAGAGATCTCGCGGCGGCTGAGGAAGGACATGCCGGCGGGCTGGGGTTTCATTCTGATGCTCGCGAGCTTCGAGCGAGGCGGCGGCGGCGGCCTCACGTACCTGAGCACGATCGAGCGAGAGAGCGCGATCCGACTGCTCGAGGAGTGGATCGGCCGAGTCTCGGGCGGACGAGCCGCGGACGCTGGGAACGGCTTCTACGACGGCACGAGGAGCGAGTGCTGGTGCTGCGAGTCGAGGGTCGGTTTGCGCCGCATGCGTGGCGAGCACCGCAGCATCGTGATCTGTGAGAACTGCCTGGCGGAGAGCGAAAATGTATGACGGATCGGGGAGGGAAGGACTGAGGGTCTGGAAGTATTTCCTAGACTCGCCGAGCGGAAAGCGCGTGCAGATCTCTGTGCCGCGCGGCATGCGAGTCCTACACTTCGAGCCCGCGCACCCGGGCTCGCTCGCGACCTTCACCCCGCCGCGGCCGCCGATGGTCTGGTGTCTCGTCGACCCCAACGAACACAAAGAGGATCGCATCTTCGGCTGGTTCGAAACCGGCCAGGGCGTCCCCGAGGGCTGGGACTACGTCGGCACGACCGGGCAGCACGAGAACGCCTGCGCGTACATCTTGCACTGCTTCCTCTCGCCGCCGGGCTGGGTGGACCCGTGATGCGCATCTGGATCGGAATCGACTGTGGCATCCGGCCGACCCTCGTGCGGCTCGTCGAGCACGATGGCGTCGTGAAGGGGGAGCGGGCGAGCATCCACGTGATCGACGTGCACGAGGTGCCGGAGAGTCGCCGCGCCTTTGCCGACGTGATGGCGGCGCTCGTCGACGACGGCTCGAGCGTACTCGTCGAGAAGCTCACGAAGCTCCCCTCGACTAAGAGCGGCGCCACGGCGGCCTCGCGAGGCGGAGCGGCGCAGTTCGCGATGGGCGAGGCCTACGGCGCGGTCATGGCGTCGCTGTGGACGCTCGCGAAGAGCCGCGACCTGCGCGTCGAGGAGTTCACGGCGCGTCAGTGGCAGAAGCAGCTCGGCATTCGGTTCGCGCCGAAGACGAGCTACTACCAGCGCAAGACGAGGCTTCTCGAGCATGCGCGGAAGCTGTTTCCCGGGCGCGCGATCGTACGGAGCGAGGCCGATGCCGTCCTGCTCGCGCATCTCTGTCGACTGCGCAATCGACGCTAAAGGAGGGTCGCACCTGATGTGCTTCGTCGACAAGTGGGACGCCGATGGCGTGACTCAGGTCTACCAGCGCGACGAGCGCCGCGCGCGCAAGCGGCACCAGTGCGGCGAGTGCAGTCGCACGATCGAACCGGGCGAGACCTACGTCTGTCACCACGGCGTGTGTGACGGGAGCGGCTGGACTCTGAAGTCCTGCATGCGCTGTGAGCGCGTGCGCGATGCGCTCGACGACGAGGCTTGCGCTGCGGACCTGATCGTCCCGCTGGGCGAGCTTCGCTGCTGCCTCAGGGAACGAGCGCAGGAGCGATCGACGACGAGAATGAGGTCGTCCGCGTCCGGAATTACGCCGAGCACAACGGGGCGATGAGCGACGCCGAGCGTGCGCGCCGGCATCGGCGTCGCAAAGGGAGGTGAAGAGGTGAAAGAACCGCGCTACGACGAGCTCGGCGCGACGACGCTCAAGCGGATCTCGAACTCGACGCACCGCACGTTCGCGATGTGCGCGGAGCGCTACTGGCTGCTTCAGGACGTCGAGGAACGCGCGACGACGATGGCGCTCGCGATCGGCTCGGCGGTGGCGAAGGGCGTCGAGTTCGACAACCGCGGCAAGATCGGCCGCGAGAACGCGCGGAGTCTCGGGCAGCTCCTCGAGATCTCGGAGAGCTACTTCGCGGCGCTCGTCGAAGAATCCGAGCATGCGGCGAGCGTCTGGGAAGTCGAGCGCGCGCGCGACGACGCGGTCGCGGCGATGCGCTGCTACCTCGCCGAGATTTCGCCGAAGGTCCTGCACGTCGTCGCGACGGAGAAATCCTTTCGCGCGCGCATCGGCCACGGCATCGAGCTCGTCGGCCGCATGGACACGGTCTGCGATGCGGAGGTCCGCGACATTAAGACCGGCCGGCGCTGGCGAGACGAGGACGCGCATCGCTCGCTCCAGCTCACCGACTACGACCTCCTCTTCGAGGCGGAGTACGAGACGCGGCCGCGGGTCCTTTGGATCGATTCGGTCTATCGCGTCTCGGGGGGCTGGAGAGCGCGAGCGATCCCGACTCACCGCAGCCAGGGGCAGCGGGCGCGATTCGTCGAGAGTGTTCGGCGCACGGTGGCGTCGATCGAGAGCGGTGCGCAGCACGCGGCGCCTGAGGGCGCCTGGTGGTGCAGCCGCGAGTACTGCCCGGTCTGGCAACGCTGTCGCGTGCGGGGCTGGGACTGAGCCAATGGAGGGAGCTCGATGTCAGTGAGCAGCAGCAAAGGTCCGGCGCGCAGGCGCGTACCGAAGGAGGGAGAGCCCCAGTTCATGGGGGCGCCCGATAGCCAGCACAAGGACGACCCGGCCGGCGAGCCGCCGAAGAAGGAAGACAAGCTCCGCGCGATGCTGAAGGGCGATGGCGTCGACGAGGCGACGAAGAAGATCCGCGACTTCCTCGACCGCGCGGCGCGGAAGTGCGCCGACGAGGCGTCGACATGGATGGAGCACTTCAACCTCGAGTCGGAGGCGGATCGCCGGGCGTGGGAAGGGCTGATCTCGAAGCTTCGCGCATGCATCGAGTCGTGCATGGCGCCGAAGGAAGAGACGGCGTCGGCGGGAGAGGAGGAGTACGGGGAACCCTTGGAAGAAGAAGTGACGGCGGAGAGCGGCGGCGAGGAATCAGCTTCGGAGCTCGAGCGAGTGGAGGCAGCCGATGGCGCGACGACGTGAGGACCAGGAAGCGGAAGTCTCGGATGAGGCTGTGGCGACCGCTGTCGCCACGGCGCCCGAGGAAGCGGAAGACAGCGACTTCGATCGCCTGCTCCAGCGTGACGTCTCGATCCGCGATCGCGCGGCGACTGTGCTCGGCTGCCGTGCGGACTCGGTCTTCACGGCGCTGAAGGAGTACTGTTTCCAGCCGGGCCAGCGCTGGGACGACGACAAGAAGCGTTACGTCGATAACCCGCCCTTCAACGCGCAGGAGCTCTACGTCGCGCTGTCGCTCATCGCGCGCTACGGACTCGACCCGATTCGCCAAGAGATCCACGTCACGCGCGACAACAAGGGGAAGGTCTGGACCGCGATCGGCGTCAACGCGTGGCGGCGATCGGTGCGGCAGGACCCAGCCTTCGACGGCGTCGAGTGGAACGAGGAGCGAGCGGAGGACGGCAAGCTCGTCGCGATGACCTGCACGCTCCACTCGAAGAAGCTCTCCCATCCGATCAAGTACCGCGGGCTCTACGAAGAGTGGCGCATGGACCGCTGGTACGACCTGAAGACGAGCGCGTGGGTCGTCGACGGGAAGCGCTCGCCCAACTGGAACACGCGGCCGACGCACATGCTCACGGTGCGCACCTTCTGCCACGCGGCGGCGTACTTCTGCGAGCTCGGCGACGGCAACGTGATTTCGGTCGATGAGCTCGAGGATCTCATCGAGCACCAGGCGGCGGAGATCGAGGCTGAGAAGAAGGCCGCAGAGCGAAAGTCGTCGCCGCTCCCCAAGCGGCGCACGGCTCCGGAGGCGAGCGCGCCTCGAGGCGAGAAGGCGGCTCCTCAGGCGAACAACGAAGCGGCGCCGCCTGAAGAAGACGACTCGGCGAAGCGCGAAGCGCTTTTCGCCGAGTGGCAGGAGCTCGTGCCCAAGATCGGCACGAAGGCCGTGCGCTTCATCCTCGATCGTCTCGAGCTCGACGTGCTAACGAGCGGCACATCGCTACGACAGCTCGAGCAAGCGCTCGACTTCGCGCGCGAGTGCTCGCAGCCGGACTGAGTTTTTCTCTCTTCACGCGCCCCGCTGCCGTTCTCTTCGCGGCAGCGGGGTCATTCTCGAGGTCAGCAGATGCAGAAGACGATAGAAGATGGCGCGAGCCGAATCGTGCGTGTCGAGCTCGATGGCTGGAAGGGTGAGGACCGATCCATCGAGATCGACGGCCCGACGATCCTCCGCGGCCCGAACGGAGCGGGGAAGACTGCGGTCCTCGACGCGATCGTCTGGGTGCTCACGGGGAACACGCCGAAGGGCCGGACGAACGCGGCCGCGGCGAAGTTCTTCCCGCCGCGTGGCGGCTCGGTGAAGCTCACCGACGTCGCGGGTCGCTGGATCCGGCGGAAGCTCACGGTCGACCACGAGAAGGGCACGGTGTCGCAGCCCGAGCCCGAATACGACTCGGAGCTCTCGGAGCTGTCTTGGCGTGCCGACGACGAGCTCCTCCGCGTGCGGGACTTCCTCGCGCTCTCCGCGGAGAAGAAGCGCTCGTACATCCTCTCGCGCTTCGCGGCGGCAAGCGGGGACGAGCACTCGGGCATCGTCGACCAGGTGCGGCTGGCGCTGATTCGCGATGTCGCCGGCGTCGCGGCGACGCTCGACACCTACACGCGCACGGCGGACCTCCCCGACTTCGACGACGAGCGGAAACCGGTGCGGGGCATCGTGGAGCTCGTCGATGCGGAGCGCGGCATCGCCGAGGAGCTCGCCGCGCTCGTCCGGCCGAAAAAGTCGACGGCCCAGATCTTCGCCGCGCTCGTCGACGTCGCTAAGGAGCGGCTGTCGCAGTGGCGGCGGAACGCCGGCGACGCGCGCGGCGCGAAGCGGGAGCTCGAGGCGGCAGCAGCCGAGAGCGCGTGGGCGCAGGCGGCGGAGCCCGGAGCGAAGCGCGTTCTCGCCGTGGCCGAGGAGCGCTACCGGCTGGCGCGCGAGAAGATCGCTGCGGCCGAGGAGCTCGAGACGTCGCTCTCGGAGAGGCGCAGTCGCGCGGAGGTCGAGGATGACATAGCAAAGAACCGCGAGGCTATCGACGCTCTGGAATCGACACTCGCTGAGCTCGACCGCCTCGCCGAGAAGACGCTCCCGCCGCCGGATCTCCCCGCGCCGGCGACGATCGAGGCGGTGGAGCCATCCTCGCTGACGCTGAAGCACGAGCGGACCGAGATCGAGAAGCGCATCGAAGAGAGCGAAGCCCTCGCTGAAGGCGTCGCCGCGGCGAAGGAAACGCGCGACGAAGCGAAGGCGCGCGTCGAGCGGCGCCTCGAGTCGACCGCGCAGAAAGCTTGGGAGCTCATCGGCGCGATCCCCGACAGCGCCCACGAGCTGATCCCGGAGCTCCGCGAGAATCTCGAGCGACTGATCGAGGATCACCTCTACAGCCTCCAGACCGAACGGGAGGCGGTGCAGCAACGCTACGACGATCTCTTCGAGGCCGAGGAGATTCGCGACGCGCACGTCGACAAGCACGGCAGCCTCGAGGAGCTCTGGGCCGCCGAGCGGAAGCTCCGCGAAAGGGTCACGGAGGCCGTGCGCCTCGAGGCCGAAGCCGAGAAGATCCAGTCGGACCACAAGGCAGAGCTCGATCGACTCCAGGCCGAGCACGACAAGCTCGCCGCCGCAGTCAAGCGGCGCGCGGAGAAGCGGCGCACCGAGCGCGATGAATGCGTCCGCGAGATCGCGAAGCATGAATCCGCGATCGCGACGCTCGAGGAGGAGCTCGCGCGCCGGGACGACGACGACGGCGAGCTCGAGGATCGCATCGCCGAGCTCCGCCGCGAGGCCGGCGACCTCGAGGAGCTCCGTGCGAAGAAGGGCGACGCCGCGGCGCAGCTCGAGCGCATCGAGGAGGCGCTCGGGAAGCACCGAAGCTACGAGGAAGCGTGCGAGGCGCTCACGGCCGCCGAGCTGCGTGAGGCGGCCTGGAAGGCGACGAAGCGCGCGATCGAGGGCGCACGCGAGGCGCTCGTCCAACGCGTCAAAGGGCCGATCCTCGCGCGGATAGGGGCCTTCCTCGAGTCCACCGGCTGCACCGAGCTCCCGTACCTCGACCTCGAGACGTCGACGGGCCAGCCGCAATACGAGCTCGGCTGGATCTCAGAGCGCGGACGCATCGCGTTCGAGGCGCTCTCGGGCTGGCAGCAGACACTCCTCGCCGCGGCGCTGGTGCTCGCGATCGCGCCGGAGACTTCGGGGAAACGCGTGCTGCTCGTCGAGGCGGGAGAGGTGAGCGCGGAGAACCTGCCGCATCTCCTCGCCGGGCTCGGTGGTCTCGGCTCGGAGCTCGATGCGTGTCTCGTCGCGACGTGGCAATCGATCGAGGCGGAAGGGTGGCAGGTCGTCGAGATCGGAGAGGAGGTGGCGCTTCAGCCGCCCCGACGCTTGCGAGCTGCTGCCGATACTTGGCCGGCCGCGGAGACAGGAGACACGAGATGACGACCTACTATCGGACGACCGGCAGCGTGCGAGGAGACTGCGGACACCGGCACCGGACGCTCAGCGGCGCGATCCGCTGCCTACGCCGCGACCAGAGCGGATGCGCAGGGCAGGGTGGCTACTCGGATCGCCGCATCGTCGAGATCGACGATGACGGCGAGGAGAACGCATGGGACGAGTACGAGGAGGGCTTATGGATGCGTGAGGCTCTCGAGCAGGAGGACTATCCGCTCTGACAACGAAAGAGCTCCTCGAGCTCCGCCGCAGCGCGGAGTGGCTCGACCTCGACGCTCTCGTCGACCGTATCGACGAGGCGCTCCTCGACCCGGCGCTGAAACCGACTCTCAAGACAGGCGATGCGATCCTCCTCATGGAGCTCGCGTACCGCCGCAACAGGTGAATCGAGGATGCCTGAAAGACCACCATTCGATGCCGCCGGCTTCGTCGACGAGCTCCTCGCGTCGGAAGCGAGGATCGACGAGAAAAAGCGGAAGGAATCCCAGTCGTGACGAGGCCGAAGCTCCCGTACATGCCGTGGTATCCGGTCGACTACGACGCGGACGACTTGGTGCAGGATCTGAGCGAGCTCGCGGACCTCTTCTATCGCCGTCTGCTCGACCTTCAGTGGCGCCGGAGAGGGCGCGGAATCCCACCATCCGTAGTAACGGATGGTGGGATCGTACGTTACAACGCACGGTGCAACGATCGGTACGACGTACGGTGGGGCGATTTGTGGTCGGAGGTCGCGCAGTTCTTCGAGTTTGTCGAGAACGAGGACGGAGAGCAGTGCTTCCGAAACGTCAGACTCCACAACGAATGGTTGGAGCACCAAGAGAAGTATCAGAAACGACTTGCGGCCTCCGCAAAGGCTGTTGCAGCCCGAAAGCAGAAACCGAACGTTGCACCGTGCGTTGCACCGGACGTTGAACGTCGCGTTCAACCAACTCATAACTCAGAACTCAGAACTCATCATCCAGAACACACATCCGGAGCGCGCGTGCGCGCGAGTGTGGATGGTGGGGCTGAGGAGTCCGATCCGGATTCGGACCCGGAAGCGGACGCGATCGCCGACCAGAAGGGCGCGGTCTGGCTCCGGCTGACGACGCACCCGTGGGGCTTTCGCAAGCCCGAAAAGCTCGCGGCGATCATCGCTCGCGGCACGACGCCCGAGGACCTCGACGCTTACGAGCGTCAGTCGCCGAAGCACGGCGGCATGGCGTGGGCGCGAGCGAAGATCCAGGACTTCGCTCGGCCGGGAGACATCCCGCGCAGCGGCCGCCGCTCAGCGCCGGCGAACGACGACGGGGGCTGGTGACGCATGACGAGCCCGCTCTACGGCAATCGCAGCTACGGCGAACTCGGCACGCTCCGGCCGCCGGGTCACATTCCCGATCACCTGCGCCAAGCCCCACGCGACGCGATCGACAAGGCGCAGTCCGAGTCGTACTCGCGGCTCGTCCGCGACCTCGAGCGACTGCGCGACCTGCACTGCCCGCCGGGAACTCCCGAGCCCACGCCGGCCGCTCCGCCGAAGCCGAACGCCATCGATCTCGGCATCCCGCCGGCGTACCGCGTCGTGGAAGCGAGCGACTTCTATCCCGACGAGTTCGCCGACGGAATCCCGCTCGTCGGCCAGGACGAGTCGGTGCTGATCGTCGGAGTCGATGCGCTCTTCGACAAGCGCCGCGGCGTCTACACGAGGACGAACGCTCGCGTAAGCGAGTACGCAGCGTACCTCGCGATCAACAGCTTGGTGCGCTGGTCCTCGGTGCTCGCGCTCTCGTCGGATCTCGCGCAGAACCCAGCACGAGAGCGCGGCGAGTGGAGCGAGACGAAGAAGCTCGCGCTGACGACGCGACTCGTGCTCGACGACATCGGCTCCGGGCTCAACTGGCCGCGCACCGCTGGACACGTCACCGCGCTGCTCGCCGCGCGACTCGAGTCCGGCCCGCTCCAGCCCGATCGCAGCGGCCGGCAGACGATCGTCACGTCGAGACACTCACTCGGTGAACTCGCGGAGACGGACCCGAGAATCGCCGAGCTCCTCAGCGGCATGAGACGCATTCGGATGGCTCCCAGCGAAACGAAGGAATGATGAATTGGCATCGCTTCGTGCGCTACCGCTTCGCTGACGGAACGATCGGGCGAGACGAGGTGCCGACGGGAGTCGGCCGCTCCGAGATTCGCTTCGAGTGTCTCGACGGGGCGCAGCTCCGCGGCGAGCTTGAGCAGCTCCTGATCGCCTCGTCGATCAGCAAGCACGACGGACGGCGCGTCGGCGTGGAGACCCAAGGACGAGGACGTCGCGACCTCGCTCGTGCGTTTCGCGCGCAAGTGGAGTCACGAGGACGAGGACCTCCTCGACTGCAGCGACGCGCGCACCGTGACGCTCACGAACGCTCGTTTCAAAGACTGCTGGATACCGCTCCAGATCGTTAGCGTCGAACGCATCGAGTTCGTCGCCGTCGGCGACTACGTCCACGTGCGCCAGTTGGCGCGACGCGTCACGCAGATCGGCAAGAAGGGCGCGCATGGATACGGCGAGGTCGGCCACTGTCGTGTCTCGCGGCTCGCCGGCGACGCTGCCGGCTTCGATCGTGACTGGCGCGCGGGAGATCGACCGGCGCGCAATCTGCCGGCCGAGTTCTGCCGCGACCGTGGGCTCGTGACTCGGGAGCGGATGGCGCCTCTCAGGCCTCCGTACTGGAGGCGTCGAGCTGCGCACGTCACGGTCGTCGGATGATCGACTTGCGCGCTCGGCGCGAGCTGGATACGGTAGAGCCCGCAACGGTGGACAGAGCCGGCCTGGATTGCCGGCGCGGGGATGCTCCGCCTTGCTACGCACAGCACTCGCTCTCGCCGTACTGCTCACCGCCACTGGCTGCGGCTCGCTCTGGTCGCGCGCCGGCGACTACGCGCTCGAGAAGGCCGACCTGGCCGCGACGAAGACGGCCGAGGCTGTCGGGAGCGCCGTGGGCCGCGCCGTCGGTGGCGCAATCGAGCGGCTCTCAGAGCGCGTCGAGACTCGGCTCGCACCGGCACTCGATCGCATGACCGAGAGTGTCGCGACGAGGCTCGAGTCCCCGCCGGCGGAAGATGATCCGCTCTCGGAGCAGGCGATCTACTGGCTCGGTGGGGCTCTGATCGCGCTCTTTGGCGGCCGTGAAGCGCTCGCCCAGCGGCGCAACGCTCGCACGGACGAGCGCAACGCTCGCTCGGACGAGCGCAAGGCGCGCATCGAGGGCGAGGTCGACGCGCTCAAGGCGACGATCGGGAAGGGGGCAGCGTGACTGACCCCGTCGCGACTCGCACAACCAGGCGCACCACGCGCTCGTCACCGCCGTGCACGGAGAGGCGGTCGACGGCTACGTCCCGTGCATCAACCTCGTCTTCGTCTCGGGAGACGGCGACCGGACCGACGGCTACGGCCGGCAGATTGAGCGGGAAACGTCGCTCGTTCACCGTGACCAGCAGTCCGCGGCCGGCCAGTACTTCCGATTCGCCGACGAGTCGCCGCGGGAGCGAGTGGCGGCGTCGACCTGACGGTGACGTGGGAACCGACGAGGGACCTGCGCGCTGTTTGAACTGCGAGCGAATTCCAGCGCGAGCCCATCGATGCGAGCAATGAGGAGTTGATCGCGTGAACGAATACCCGATCCTGCAGCACTTCCATTTCGAACATCTCCCCGAAGACCAAGGGAAGCGAACGTGAGACGAGACATCGCAGCGCTGTTCGGCGGCGCCATCACCGCGGTCTCCTCGGGCGCTGCGGTCTTCTTCGGCGCGATCGCTCTCTCGCTCGTCCTGGCTCAGACCGAGCACGTCGAGACGTACTCGATCGAGGGCCACGGCACGCGCAACCCTGACGGCACGATCACCGCGACGCTGACGCTGACCGAGATCCCGCCGATTCCGGAAGAGCCGCCGGAGCCGGAGCCCGAGCCGGAGCCGGAGCCCGAGCCCGAGCCGCCGGCGCCCACTGAAATCCGTGTCGCGTGGCAGGAGACCGGGCCGGCAAACTCCCTCGACTCGGCCGACACCTTCGAGGTGCTCGCAGACGAGATCGTATCCCGCGGCTCGGGTCCGAACTGCCACGCGCACACGGACCAGATCTTCGCCGCGCCGATCGAGCTCTACGCCGAGGTCTACGTCGCGACGACGGCGAGCGGCAGCGGCTGCGGCATCACGCTCTGCTCGCAGTACCCAGCGAGCGATACGTACCTGCGCGTGCGCACGTACTCGGGCGGCGCATGGGACGCCAACGTACACCCGAACGCGCCGATCGCGGAGTCGCCGGCCATGCCCGACCCCCGCGCCGGTGAATGGTGGTCGATCCGCGTTCGGGTGCCTGAGGAGGGGGCGGTCGCCGCGCGTGTCTGGCGCGCAGTCGACAGCGAGCCAAGCGAATGGTCGACCGCTCCCTACTCCGGCCCGCGCACGGGCCGCATCGGACTCTGGTATCACGGCGCCGCGGGATTCCGCTGGCGCGCGCTCGCGGTTACGATCGGCGACTTCGATGATGCTCAACTCTCAGTCCTACCCCTCACATGGGATCCAGCCGAGGATCCTCGACCCAACGATCCGGCTCCGGATCCAGACCCAATAGACCCCACCCCTACGGATCCGGAGCCGGAACTACCACCCGAAGACGAGGGAACCGCGAGTAACGAGGACGACATCATGGGAGTGCGTGCGATCCGCTGGAAGCTGCGTAAGTTTCGTGAGGGCGAGTCGACGCCGTTCGCTGTCGTCAAGGCCGACGGGAACGTGATGCTTGACGAGGGCATCGGCGAACTCCTTGATCTCTTCGTGGGTGCTGGTGGCACTCCGTTCTCGAACGGCAACGCGCATCTCGCGGTCGGCGACTCGAGCACGGCAGCGGACGCAGCGCAGACGGGACTGGTCGGGGCGAACAAGCATTACGAGCCCGTCGACGCGAGCTATCCGCAGGTCGTCGGGCAGGAGGCGATCTTCCGCGCGACGTTCGAGTCGGGCGATGCCAACTTCGCGTGGGAAGAACTCTCGATCGCGAATGGGAACAGCGCGGCGGTGAACCTAAACCGCAAGGTTGAGTCGCTCGGGACGAAGACCTCGGGGCAGATCTGGGAGCTCACGGTCACGCTCGGTGAGGCTGTGGCCGGCGAGGGCGAGCTCGTGATGTCCGTCTCGCACGAAGACATCACGGTGAATTTCTCCGGTGCCGGCGCCGAGATCGAGTACACCGCGCTGGGCGATCCAGTGCTGATCGAGAGCGCGACAGTGTCGGACTACACGCTCGACGACTCGCCGACCTCGACGCCGCACTCGGAGGGCGGCGAGCGCCGGCACGGCGCGATGCTCAACATCCTGCCCGACGGCCACCCTGACGTGCAGGGCGACGTCAAGGAGTACTCGCAGGGATTCGATGGCTCGATCGGCTACAGCACTGGGCGCGATGCATCACTGTCGCTGCCGATTGCGATGTCGGCTGGGGACACGCTCGTGATCGGTTGCTCGTGGCTCGACTCGGAGTCTGCCGATCCGAACTTTCCGAACGTCGACTCGCGCGGCACCCGTGGCCTCAAGACGGCGATCGCTCTGTCGTCGGTCTCGTCTGCGTACCGCGGCCTTATGTCGGGCTACTTCCGCCCGTCTCCGTACTCGCGCCAGTTCGCACCGGTTCCTGTCTCGCAGGTGAACCTTTCGCTGCTCCCGTCGCTCGCAGCGCCGGGCACCGCGCCGAACGTCGCGGCCATCGTGACGAGGGCGAAGCGCTACTCGGTCGACTACTGCGGTCTTTGGTCCGGACGCTACCACCGAAACCGTCGGGCGACCGCCGACTACGGCACCGACATGGCGCTCGAGTACGCGCGCATTATGCTTCTGCTGTGTACCGACGAGCCGACGACTGAGGAGAAGCAGGACCTCGCGTACGCTCTCGTCCAGCGCGGGATCGATCTCTACGGATCGATGATGGAGCACGGCGTTTGGCCTGGCGCTGGCGGACACGGAGTCGGCAGGCTCCCGGTGCTCCTCCTCACGGCGTACCTCCTCGAAGACTCGACGATGATGGCGAACATCGTCGACCGCATCGATGGAATCTCGGGGGACGAATACCCGGGCTACCGCTTCGACGAGCACATGCATTACTACTACGCGCCGAACGCCGCGCATCCCGTCTTCTATGATGCGCCGACGAACTCGCAGCCCGTCTACGTCGACGCGCTCTTCGGACTTTCTGCGTCGCTTCCGACCGGGTGCAACGCCGGATATGTGAACCACGACTGCCGCGATCCTGATGGGCTGATCAACAGCCCCGACATCGGCATCGACCCAGAGACCGGGCTGCCTTGGGAGGCGGGCTCGTACATTCGCAACGGCACGATGACGGCGTCACTCGGCGAGGTGCTAGCGCTTAGAATCGTCGGATTCGCTACGAGCGGCAACGCACACGACATCGGCTCATCGCCGGCAAAGATCCTCTATCCGTACTTCGCCTACAGCGACTACTACTACGCCGGCATCCCGATCGAGTTCGCAGGCGATCCTAACGTCACGTTCTGGCAGTACAGGAATGACACGTTCGTGCGCGACATGTACAACATGCACAGAGGTTCGTTCTGATGGCCGGGCCATTTCCCCCCTTCAGCGCGATTCCGATCACCAGCGGCAGCGTCTGGCCAGAGCCGTACGATGGCGCCGAAGCGATGATGGTCGAGGCATCGGTCGGTGCGGATTCCACGTGGCGGCTCGCATTCGACGTGCCGACAGTGCTACCGAGCGGCACCGCGAAATTGCGGTTGAGTGCACGAGCGAACGCCGCGACCGGCGTGGCGAAAGTGAACCCGCAGTGGGTCTCAGTCGCTGTCGAGGAAGACTTCGGCGGCGCGTCTGTCAACGCCGAAGGCACGCAGACGGTGACGTGGGGGACCGGCGACGAAGATCAAATCAAAGAGGCGAAGGTCGATCTCGACGCTGATACGGTCGTCGCCGGCGAGCGCATCAAGATGGATCTCGTCTTCGAAACGACCGACTGGACGCTCGCGGTCAAGAGCGCGTGGGACGCCGCGATCATCTGGGAGTGATCCGTGCCTCGACTCTTCGGCCCAAACACCTCTGGCGGCGCCTACGCGGAGGGGTCGTTCGTCGCTGCTCCGGCAACGACTGTCACGATATCCGCGTGGTTTCGCGCGACTGCGGCGACGGGCGCGTGGTGGGTTTTCAGCGTCGCGGATTCCGCTGTCCAAACCAACTATTACGGCATCCTAGTTCGCGGTGATGTTGCCGGCGATCCGGTTGGCGTTGCGAAACGCGCCGGCGGCTCCTTCATCGAAGCGACAAGCCTAGGTCCAGGTGGGGCGGGTTTCAGCGTGGGAACGTGGCATCACATCGTCGGTATAATCGACTTCTCCGCGCCATCGATGAGAGCGTATCTCGACGGCGTCGCTGGTAGCCCTGTCGCGACAGCCGGAACGCCGACTAGTCTCGATGTGACGTCCATCGGTCGCGTCGGCGATTCGACGCCGGATAACCCGTTCGACGGCGACATCGGCCATGTCGCTGTTTGGCCCGATACCATCCTCACTGCGGAGGAGATTGCAGCGCTTGCTGCCGGCGCTGACGAGCGCACGATTCGTCCTGGCGTTGTCAGGCCTATCCCGCTCTGGGGAATCCACGATCCGGAGCCAGTGCTCGACGATGTCGGCGACACGCTGACTTTGTTCAACTCGCCGGCGCAATCGGATTCTGGCCCGCCAGTCTCGCGGCGACTGATCGTGCCGATCGAGTTCCAGCAGGCGGCGGGGACGACCAAGAGCGTCGCGGACAACGCGGCAGGCGCGGACGCCGTCTCGGTCTCAGCATCTGTCGCCGTCGCTGAAAGCGGCTCAGGAGCCGACGCTAACCCATCGCTCGGCGCCGAGCTCGCGATCGCCGAGAGCGGCGCGGGCGCCGACGCGAATCCGTCAGTCTCGGCGCTCGCGCTCATCGCAGAGGTCGGCACTGGAGCCGACGGAGCGCCTACGATCAACGTCTCGCTCGCCGTGGCGGAATCCGGCGCCGGCGGCGACACCGTCGACGTCGAGACCGCAGGCTCCGAGAAGAGCGTCTCCGACACGGGCGCTGGCTCCGACGCTGCTCCGCAGATCTCCGTGGCCGCGCTCGTCGCCGATGCAGGCGCTGGCGGCGACTCGGCTCAGGCATCCGTTGCGTCGACGGTTGCGGACGAGTTCTCGGGCGCTGAGCAGGTTACGATCGCAGTAGACGTCGCCATCGCCGATTCGGGCGCTGGCGCCGAAACGATCGCGGCTGCGATTCTCGCTCTGGTCGCTGATGTCGGAGCGGGCGTCGACTCGATCGGAGTCTCGACCGAGACCGAGAAAAGCGTCTCCGACACGGGCGCAGGCAGCGACCAGGTCCTCGCCGCGACCGTGGTCGTCAATCTCGCCGACGCGTGCTCGGCGGAAGAGTTCGTGGCAGTTCTTGCTCAGCTGCTCGTCGCGGAGAGCGGATCGGCCAGCGAAGGGATTACGCGCCTCGGTGGCGTGGTGGATGTCCTCATCAAGGAGCGTCGCGTCGTCTTCCGAACAGTACGGGAGATGCGGGCCAAGTTCTGACTGGAGAGAGGCGATGAGCGTAAGCGTGCTCGAGCGACCGAAGCGCCGCGAGGTCTTCACCCTCCGCCGCTGGGAGTCGCGAGAAGACTATGAGCTTTGGCGCGACGGTGACATGGTCGCGCAGCCCATCGAGGAGAGCGTGTTCGAGAAGAACGTGCTTCTCAACGAGGGCATCGGTGCCCTCCTCAACCTGCTGATCGGCGCGGCGGAAACCGCGTTCTCGAATGCCAACGCCTTCATCGGCGTCGGCGACGACAACACCGCGGAGAGCGCGGCGCAGACCGGTCTCATCGCCGCGACCAACAAGCTCTACAAGGCGATGGAGGCGAGCTACCCGCAGATCGCCTCACAGACCGTCACGTTCCGCGCCGTCTTCGGGACGAGCGAGGGGAACTTCGACTGGAACGAATTCACGGTGGCGTCGGGCAACTCGGACGCTGCCGACAACCTCAACCGCAAGGTCTCAGCGCAGGGGACCAAGGCGTCGGGGCAGACCTGGACCATCGACGTCGCCGTCACGTTCTCGTGAGAACGAGAAGGAGTAAAGACACGTGAGCGAACTCAAGCTCCCTACGACCTGGTCGCGGCTCGAAACAGTCGCGAGGGACAACGGCATCGACCCGAGCGACAAGGACGCGATCGCGAAGCTGCGCCGCGAGCTCGTGTCGCTGCGTAGTGCGGGCAAGCTCGTGCAGGGCTCGCACACGATCGACGGGCAGAGCGTCACGACGTATCGAGTTCGCGAGCCGGCGAACGTGGTGCGCTGATGCCGCTCTTCGCCGACCCGCTTACAGTCGGATCGGCAGACCTGATCCGGGTCTACTGCGAGGACGTGTGGACGGACCACCAGGCGAAACGGAAGCGGGAGGCGCCAGTCGACCTCTCGTTCTACTCGTCGATCGTGCTGCAGCTCTGGTACTACGTCGAGGGCTCTGGATACCCAGACGTCTCAACGGCGCCTGCCGATCTGGAATTCACGCTCACGGTAGATCCGGATCAGTCAGACCCGGCGACGAACCCAGACTCGCAGCGCGGCTACGCGACCTTTCAGCTCGACTCGAACAGTATCACGACGGCCGGTCTCGTCGTGGCACGAGTGGTCGCTACCGACGGCGCAGCGAAGCCGCACAAGTCCGAGCTCTTCTACGACCGGATTCAAGCGTGAGGAGGATCACGACGTGAAGATTTCACGAGACGAAATCGAGAGGGCTCTCGGCGCGCCACGGCGAGTCGAAGTCCACGCACGGCATGGCGGGCTGACGCTCAGGCAGCTCCAGTTCGCGATGCGATCGAGAGAGGAGGGCGGGGGCTACGAGCCCGTCGACCTCGAGATCGATGAGGAGGAGCTGCTCCGCGGCTTGCCGCACGGCAAGGCGACCCTCTACCTCAGAGGGCGCTACGGTGACGACTGGCGTGAGGGAGACTTCGTCTCGCTCGACGCTCAGACCGAGCGAGAGGAGGAGACCGAGGGCAGCAGCGAGGAGGCGCCTCAGAGCCCCTCTGCGGAGCTCACCGGGGAAGAGACCCCGAGTGTCGAGCCGAGCGAGCAGAGCCCCGCAGAGGAGAGCGAGGGCGCAGCGGCGGACGTTTCAGAGTCGAAGGCGTGATCGACCGGCCCTCCGCGGTTGGCGAGGCTGCCAGAGTGGCAGCGGGTCCTCCGTGGGGGGTGCCCCGTATAGCGGGTAGCCGAGGACCACTCTTTCACCACATTGGTTTTTCGCGGGTCCCCCTGCCCCGTCGGGGGGGCATCGCTGCCACCCTGGCAGTCCCGGGGGGCATCGCTGCCACCCTGGCAGTCCCGGGGGGCATCGCAGGCCGACAGAGGATGCGCGCATGTCAGACGAGTCCATCGTCGCGGCGGCGCGGAGAACGAGACACGAGCGACTCCGCGCGAAGGCGGAGGCGGGGGAGCACCTCACGGAGCCGGAGCTTCGCGAGCTGGAGCGCCTCGAGGGGGCCGTACCCGAGGGCTGTTTCGCGACGCAGAAGGAGCTCGCGGCTGCGGTCGGGATCCACCCGAAGACGGTGCGGAACTGGGCCGACGCCGGCATGCCGAGGCGCCCGGACGGGCTCTACAGCGTGCGGGACGTCGTGGCATGGCGCGACGCGCGGAAGAACGCCACGCGCCGGAGAGCAGCGCCGACGGCCGCCGAGAAGGCCGAGACGCGCCGGAAGATCGCGGCGGCGGAGCTCGCCGAGCTCGAGCTCGCGGCGCGGCGTGGTGAGCTGATCTCGCGCCAGGAGGTCGAGGCCGGGCGAGTCGAGCGCCTCCGGCTCTTCCGCAGCGCGCTCGCGGCGATGGTGCGCTCGGTCTCGCCGCTCCTCGAGCATCGCGACACGCTGTCGATCCGCAACCTGCTGTCGATCGAGATCGAGCGCATTCTTCGTGCGTTCGCGGGGCAGAGCGAGCACGACGAAGAGGGTGCTGCTTGAGCGCGACGACGATAGCCGAGTCGGCGGCTCGATTCCGCGAGATCGCATCGCGAGACGAGCGCACGGCGCTGCGCGTGCCGAAGCGGCTCTCCGTGTCGGAGTGGGCGGACCGTTACCGGGTGCTTGGCGGCTCGAGCCCGGAGCCTGGTCCGTGGCGCACCGCTCGCGCTCCGTACCTTGCTGGGATCATGGACTCGTTCTCGGATTCCACCTGCTCCGAGATCGTGTTCATGAAGCCGAGCCAGATCGGCGGCACGGAGGCGATCTACAACGCGATCGGCTACGCGATCGACCGCGACCCTGGCTCGATGATTATCATGATGCCGCGCAAGGAGGACGTGCGCCGCATCTCGCAGAACCGCCTCCAGAAGGTCATCACCGAGTCGCCGCGGCTTCGTCGCTACCTTCCGAGCTCGCCCGACGACTTCAACATCTTCGAGTACCGCCTCCGCTCGATGTCGATCCGCCTTGCCGGATCGAACTCGCCGGCAGATCTCTCCGAGACACCGTGTCGCTACGTGCTGATCGACGAGACGGACAAGTGTCCGCGCTGGTCGGGACGCGAGGCGTCGCCGATCAATCTTGTCGTCGAGCGGGCGAAAAACTTCTACGACCGAAAGATCATCAAGACATCAACGCCAACGACGCGCGCCGGCGTGATCTTCCAGTCGTGGGAGCAGTCCGACCAGCGGCGGTATCACGTGCCGTGCCCGTTCTGCGAGGAGTATCAGCCGCTCGGATTCATGGGCGGGCTGCGCTGGTCGAAGGGTGCGAGTCCCGAGGACCTGGAGGCAGGTCGGGCGCGCGTCTGGTACGAGTGTCGCGCGTGCAAGCGATCGATGTCCGAGCGCCACAAGACGGAGATGCTCCAGCGAGGTCGCTGGATCGCGGAGCGCCCTGAGTCACGGATTCGCGGATTCCAGATCTCATCACTCTACTCGCCGTGGGTGCGATGGTTCGAGGTCGCCTCGGAGTTCCTCCGCTCGAAGGACTTTCCCGAGCGGATGATGAACTTCGTGAATTCGTGGCTCGGCGAGGTCTGGGAAGAGCGGGAGACCGAGACGACCGCGGATCACGTTCGCGCCTGCGCCGAGAGCTATGCGCAGGGCATCGTGCCGAGCGCGGTGCGCTTCCTCTTCGCTGGCATCGACGTGCAGTCAGACTACCTGGTGGGCGTGATACGCGGCTGGGCGCCCGGGGAGTCGAGCTACCTTGTCCGTGCGTTTCGCTGCCAGAGCTTCGACGAGCTGCAACACATCGTCTTCGGCACTCAATACGCGACCGCGCAAGATCCTGCCGAGACGATGCGCGTCGTGCTCGCGGCCGTCGACTCGGGGCACCGCACTGACGAGGTCTATCGCTGGGTGCGCCGTAATGCCGAGCGAGCGATCGCGGTGAAGGGCGCGCCGGCGAGAATGCGCCTCGAGAAACCGCTCCGCGAATCTTCGATCGACCGCGACCCCAAGACAAAGAGGAGACTCGCGAAGGCCGTGCGACTCGCGCACGTCGATACGATCTACTTCAAGGACAAACTCGCGCGCATGATCCACTCGGGTCCGGGAGATCCATCACGCTTCTACGTGCACGAGGATCCGCCCGAGTGGTACCTCGAGCAGGTGGCCGCGGAGCACTGCGTCATCGACCGCGACCGCAAGACCGGCGAGGTGCGGCGCTACTGGGTGCCGCGCTCCAGCTCGGTCGCGAACCACGCTCTCGACTGCGAGGTCTACGCGGCCGCGGCGGAGCAGTTCACGTTCGGCGCCGGCATCCCCGCCGACGCCGGCGAGCGCGTGACCTACCAGCCGAAGAGGCGCGAGGAGAATACGCTCGAGTCTCTCGACCGAGACTTCATGGAGCGAGAGACGGGGCGGCGCGATGAGGACGGCGCATGGGTGAAACCCCGCAGGCGCCGGCGAGGGTGGCTCGCATGAGGTGGATCGAGATCAGTGGGGACGGGTGGAACGGGAGGCGCCGGCGACCCGAGGATGTGCACGACGTCGTCATCGTGCGCAAGCTCCGCTGTCCGTGCTGCCTCTCGACGGACATCAAAATCAACGCGACGCGCGGCCGCATCCGCTATCACGTCTGCCAGAACAAACGCTGCGGATTCCGCTTCAAGTCGATCGAGGACCGAGCTGATGGGGATTGAGGGCGAGGCAGCTTTGTTCCAGTCTGCGGACCCGAGGTCTCGCCTCTGCGCCCCGCGTGATGGACCGTGCGCGGCATGGCAACGCCGCAGGAAAACGTCGCGTACTTCGATGCTCTGATTGCCGAGCTCGCCCAGAACGGCCGCGGCATCACGGAGTACGAGGTTGAGGGGCGGCGAGTTCGGCGCGCGACGTTCGCCGATCTTCACGCAGAGCGCGAGCGCTGGCAGCGCCTGGCCGACGCCGAAGGGTCGCGTGGCAGTCGCCGCACGTTCGTGGACTTCCGATGAGGCGCGTCGAGCGGAAGAAGTCCACGTTCATCGAGCGCTGCGGATCCGCGATTGACTCCGTCGTCGGCGTCTTCTCGCCGCGGAACGCCTTCGTCCGCGAGCGCTACCGTGCGGCGCAGCGGCAGCTCTCGGGATACCGCGGCGCGAGGCGAGATCGACCGCGCTCCAACTGGGCGCCGGGCTCGGGATCGGCAGACGCTGAGATCCTCGGCGATCTCGAGGAGCTGCGCGACCGCAGCCACGACCTCGCCCGCAACGACCCGCTGGCGTCGGCGGTCGTGCAGACCATCAACGTCAACACGATCGGTCCGGGGCTCCGCTATCAGTCGCGTGTCGACCGTGACGCGCTCGGGATATCACCTGAGAGCGCTCGCGCTCTCAACCGCGCGAACGAGCGCGCGTGGAACGCGTGGACGCCGCACGCAGACGCCGCGGGGATTCTCGACTTCGAGGCGATGCAGTCGCAGATCGACATCTCGATCCTCGTCTCGGGCGAGACCTTCCTGATTCCGCGGATGCTCCGCGAGCCGCGCTGTCCCTACGATCTCCGCCTCCAGGTCGTTGAGGCGCACCGAGTCGCGACGCCGCCGGAGTTCACGACCGACCCTTACGTCCGTGAAGGGGTCCGGATCGATGAGCGCTACGGCCGCCCGCTCGCGTACTACGTGCGGCGCGCACATCCGGGCGAGGAGCGACGGACGCCGGAGGCCGACAGCTGGGAGACCATCCCGGCGTGGAACGAGCGAGCGGGGCGCCCGAACGTGCTCCACCTCTTCCACCAGACGCGGCCGGGGCAGCACCGCGGCGAGCCGTTCTTTGCACCGGTGCTCAACTACTTCCACGACCTCGATCGTTACCTCGAGGCAGAGCTCATTGCGTCGCGCGTCGCTGCGTGCTTCGGGCTCATCATCGAGAGCGAGGATCCCGTTGCTGACGCGCTGGCCGCATCCAGCGGCGAAGACGCCGGCGGCTTACCGATCGAGGAGATGACGCCAGGGATGATCGAGCGCGTGCGCGCTGGATCGAAGGTCACGCAGGTGAACCCGCTCAGGCCCGGTGCGCAGTTCGATCCGTTCATGGCGCGCGTCACGAAAGCGATCGCATCGGGGCTGGGGCTGCCGGTGCAGCTCGTGCTCAAGGACTTCGCCGGCATGAACTACTCGAGCGCGAGGACCGCGCTGCTCGAGGCGTGGCGCTACTTCTCGTGCCGGCAGACGTGGTTCGCACGGCGCTTCTGCCGTCCGGTGAATCAGTGGCTGCTCGAGGAGGCGTGGCTCCGCGGCGCGCTCCCCGTGCGCGATTTCTACCGGCAGCAGGACGCTTACACGCGCTCGGTCTGGATCCCCGCTGCGCGCGGCTGGGTCGACCCCGAGAAGGAAGCGACCGCCGCGACGATGCGTGTCACGTCGTACCAGTCGACGCACGCGATCGAGGCGGCGGCGCAGGGGCACGACTTCGAGGAGATCCTCGAGCAACGCCGCCTTGAAGAGGAGTTGATTCGCGATGCAGGACTCCCAGCGACTGGAGCCGCAGGTGGCGGCGGAGGTGGCGGAGGCGACGACGGCGGAGGCGGCCAGCCTCGAGATGCCGACGACGACGAAGCTGAGGATGAAGAAGAACGTGAAGAAGAAGAAGACGATGACGAGCGCTCTGCGGCTTGAGACATCTCAAGGGCTCGAGCGTCCGCGCGGCATCGAGGTCGAGCTGAGATGAGCGCTCAGGCGACAACGAGACGCTTCCGCGCGGCGCCATCGCGAGGCATCGAGAAGGGTAAGCAGGGCGTCGACCGCGAGGCCGGGATCATCTACGGCTATTCGGTCGCGACGACTGGCGAGGCGTCGGGGCACGAGCTCGAGCTCGACGGGACGACGCTCGATCAGATCGTCGAGCTCGGCAACCGCCAGAAGCTCGGCGTCAAGTCTCGCTTCGGCCACCCGAAGATGTCGGCGGAGTCGCTCGGCACGTTCGTCGGTCGATCGAAGAACTTCCGCCGCGATGGCGAGCAGGTCCGCGCCGATCTCCATCTCTCGGCGACGGCCGCGAGCACACCGAATGGCGATCTCCGCTCCTACGTGCTCGAGCTCGCAGCAGAAGATCCGGACGCCTTCGGCACATCGATCGCGGCCGCGATCTCAGAGGAGTACCGAATCGAACCCGACGGCACGCCCGCGAAGGATGCAGACGGCGAATACCTCATGCCCCTCGCACGCGTCGAACGACTCTACGCCGTCGACGTCGTCGACGAGCCGGCGGCGAACGAAGGGCTCTTCGAGGGGCGCAGCTTCTTCTCGGCGGACGTCGGGCTGTCCGCCGATCTCTTGACGCTTCTCGACGCAATGGGCGTCGAGCCGGCCGACGCTGTCTCGACGCTTCTCGGCTTTCTCGACCGCTACGCGGACTCGGACGAGCGCCGTCAACGTGTCGGCGAATTCCTCGCAACCTTGCGCTCCGAGCTCGACGGCGACGACGCCGGCGACGACCCGGAGACTCACTCGCCTGAGGAGGGCGATCCAATGGAATGGAGCGATGTCACGCTCGCGAGTCTCCGGGAGAACCGGCCGGAGATCCTCGATGAGCACACGCGCGAGCTCGGCGCGACGGTCGGCGCTGAAGAGCGCACGCGCTGCACGCGAATCGTGAAGGACGCGTCGCAGTTCGAGGGCAAGCTCGGAAAGCCCGTCTGCGACGTGATCGCACCGGCGATCGAGAAGGGGCTCTCGGCTGAGGCGAGCCTCGCCGCGGTGCAGTCCGTTCGCATCGTTGCGCTCGAGGCGGGCTCGAAGGAGACGCCGGACGTCGGCCCGAATGGCGATGTCCCGAAGAAGCCGGCGGAGAAGGACCTCTCGCATCTCACCGTCGAGGAGCGAGCCAAGGCGCAGTGGGAGTCCGACCCCGAGCTGCGTGAGGAGTTCAGTTCGCTCTCGGTCTACACGGCCTTCCTCAAGGCCGACGAGCGCGGCTCGGTGAAGATCCTCAATCGAAAGAAGGGAGACTGATCCATGGCGGCACTGACCAAGGGCACGCCGCGGACCTTCGATCTCACGCGGCGCGAACAGACGAACACGCACCCCGTCAAGGCTGCGTCGAAGATCTACCGCGGCTCGGCAGTCGGCGAAGACTCCTCGACAGGCGATGCCCGTGCGCTCGTCGCTCAGGACGTCTTCCTAGGCTTCGCCGAGGAAGATGCCGACAACTCGGCCGGGGCGGCAGGCGCCGTTGAGGTCGGAGTGCGCGAGTCGGGCTCGATCGTCATCGACGTCACCGGCGTGAGCTCGAAAGCCAACATCGGCGAGAAGGTCTACGCGGCGAGTGACAACGATTTCACGCTCACCTCGACGTCGAACACGCTGATCGGGAAGGTGCTTCGGCACGAGTCGGGGACGCGATGCGTCGTCGGCTTCGAGGCCGCCGCGCTCCGGATCGATCTCTGATCTGAAAGGAAGTCTCGATGCCTCCGCATGCACTACGAACGATCTCCTCGCGTGCCGTCATCGGCATGTTCTACGAGGAGCTCGAATCGAACGTCCTCGCCTGGCCGAATCAGATCGGGATGCGCTTTCAGAGCGACCAGGCTTCCGAAACGTACCCGTGGCTCGGCAACGTCCCGATGCTGCGCCAGTGGAAGGGCCGACGCCAAGCGAAGGAGCTCGCAGAGTTCGGGATCACGATCCCGAACCTCGACTTCGAGGCGACCACTCGCTTTCACGTCCACGATCTCGACCGCGACAAGACGGGGCAGATTCGCATCCGCATCGGCGATCTCGCGGCGCGCGCGAATCAGCACTGGGGATCGCTGCTCTCCACTCTGATTCTCGCGGCCGAATCGCAGGTCTGCTACGACGGCCAGTTCTTCTTCGACATTGACCACGTCGAGGGCGACTCGGGCACTCAGTCGAACGACCTGACATTCGACGCTACGACTGCGACGGCGCCGACAGTGGCAGAATTCGCGGACGCCGTGCTCGCGGCCGTACAGGCCTTCTATGGCTTCAAGGATGACGTCGGCGAGCCGATCAACGAAGGCGCTCGGTCCTTCATCGTGATGGTGCCGGTCCCGTTCTGGGGCGTTGCGCGGCAAGCGCTCACGCTCGAGGGAATCATCACTCCGAGCGGGGTCAAGCAGAACCCGCTCATGGCCGGCGATCTGTCGTTCGAGCTCGTCGCGAATCCGCGCCTCACCTGGACGACGAAGTTCTCGCTCTTCCGAGCGGACGGACGCCTCAAGCCCTTCATTCTGCAGGAAGAACTCGACGCGCAGATGAAGGCCGTCGCCGAGGGCTCGGAGCACGAGTTTTTCGAGAACGAGCACGTCTTCGGCGTGAACGCTTCCAGGAACGTCGGCTTCGGCAAGTGGCAGCACGCGGTGCTGACGACGTTCACCTGATTCTGATTCTCCGGATCCATCTGTTGGCTGGGGCGAGCTTGCGTTCGCGTGAGCTCGTCCCAATTGAACGAAAGGACGAGCTCACGTGAACGGCCATCTGATTCTCAAGGAAGAGCGCCGCGGCGGCGCTCGGCGCCTGAAAAAGGGCATGAGGCTTGGGAAGCTCCAGTGTAGTCGCGGCGTCTCGCTCGACGACATCCGCAAGGCTCTCCAGCTCGGACTCATCGAGATCGACGGACCGCAAGGGCCGGACGACGACACGAGCGCGCGCGAGCTCGCGGCGGCAGGGGCCGGACAAGAAGGGAGCTCAGAGGAGTGAGTCTCCGCGACGCGATGAAGCTCGACGCGAAAGCCATCCTCACGGTGGAGGAATTCGGCGAAGCCGCCACCTTCATCCGCCGTGACGGCTTCGAGCAGGGCCTCGTCGCGATCTTCGCCGAGAAGGGGGAGGACGAGAGCTACACGGCGAGGAACTTCGGCTCGACGCTCCGCCGCGAGCAACAGCCCTTCGTCGTGCTGCTCTCAGAGAGCGACTTTGCGGAGCTCGACATCGAAGAGCGCCGCGATCGCATTCGGCGTGAGAAGGACGGGAAGGTCTACACGCTGCTGCGCATCCTCGCGCGTGAGGGTGACGGCTGGATCAGGGTGCACGCCGAATGAGCGAGCCGAACGCCGAGAAGATCATCTCTCGCATCGTCGCGGCTCTCGAGACGATCTCGAAGCTGAACGGATTCTCGTTCGACTTCCGCGAGGTCCTCCGCGACGACCCAAGAAACGAGATCGTGCCGCCGCTCATCATCGTCGGGAACTTGCCCGAGGAGCTCGAGGCGCAAGGCGAGCACGGCTGCGCCTACTACATCTCGCAGCTCGGCGTCGCGATCCGCGCATACCTCGATGTCGAGCCGGACGATCCGATCAAGCTCGACCGCGCGTACGGACTCGCGAAGCACGACATCCTCCGCGCTGTCGGCTCGGTCGATTGGAACGACCTCGACGCGTTTCCGCAGTCGATCTCCGCGTCGCCCTTTGATGACGAAGCGGCGCCGGCCGACGCGTTCTGGCAGGGCATCGGCGTCGACCTCACGATCGAGAACCACCTCGACGTGAAGGGCTTCGACGTCGTCCGCTGGCTGAAGAGAGGCTGACGATGGCCGCGACGGTAACGATACGAGCGATCGGTCTCATGCAGCTCGAGCGGCGCATCAAGGCGATCCCCGCGAAGGCGAACGGCGAAGTCAACGTCGGGATGCAGGCGATCGGAACGAACTACTTTCGCCGCTTCAACAGTCAGCTCGGAATCAAGGTTCGCCGCAAGCGCGCGAAGGCTCAGTCGAGCGGCAAGCGCGGTCGGCCGCGGCCGCGAATCCCTGGGCGACTCCGAGACCTCGGATTCCGCGGCACGATCGGGCCGCGCGGCCGTATCGACGGGAAGACGCTCACGATGACTTCGCGCTCGGGACACGCGGAGTCGCACGAGTTCCCGACGACGATCCGACCGAAGAAGACGAGCTCGGGCAAGGGGAGGAAATTCCTCACTCTGATCCGCAAGTCGGGGCGCGGCAAGAAGGGCATCTTCGCTCTCGTTCCGTTCGTGAGAACGAAAGCGCGGCTCGGTTTCTACAAGACCTGGCGCTCGAGCTCGAGCGACGTCACGACGGCGACCGATCGCATGGCGAAGCGACTCGAACGGCTACTCTGAACGGAGGCTCTCTTCCATGGCAATCGAAGTCAAAGCAGGGCGCCTGATCGTCGTTGAGATCGACCTCAACGACGTCGGCGATGGCGTGGGGACTCCGAACTGGGTTCGGATCGCGCAGCAGAACACATCGGGTCTTTCGCGCTCGACGGATCTCTTCGACGCGACGAACAAGGATGACAACGGCTGGCCGCGCGCAGCCGCAAGTCGAACGCCGTGGAGTTTCTCCTGCGAGGTGAAGCTCGACCCGACCGACCCTGCGTACATCTATCTCGAAACGAAGTGGCGAGCAAAGCAGCGCGTCTGGGCGCGCTTCAATGCGACCGACGCAGCGATCGGCGGATCGATTCGTTTCGGGCAGGTCTGGATCGCGACCTTCGACGAGGACGCTCCCGAGGGCGACGCGTACGTGGCGACGCTCGAGCTCCAGGGAGACGGCGAGCTCAAGAACGCAGCCTAAGGGAGAGAACTTCGATGGCCATCGTAGCAACGCAAGAGATCGTCCACGCGGGGCTGAGCCCGACCTACACGGCGATGGGCGCCGCCGGCGACGAGGTCGCCTGCATCGACGACCGCATGATGCTCCACGTCAAGAACGCTGACACGGGGGCTCACACAGTGACGATCGACTCGAAGGTGCCGTGCAACCAGGGGAACGACCACGACATCGCAGTCTCGGTCCCCGCCGGCGGCGAGCGGCTCATCGGGCCGTTCCCGACGGCGCGGTTCCGCAACGCGAGCGGCCGCATCGACATCTCCGTCGACGACGAGACGGATATGACTTTCGCCGCCTTCCACCTCTCGCAACAGGGCGTCTGACGCCCGGAAAGGCCAACAGATGGACACGGTTCCCATTCGCTCCGGAGACGATGTCTACCACCTCAGGTTTACGACGCGCGCAGTGCTCCAGGCGGAGTTCGCGCTCCGCAAGTCGGCGGCCGAGATCCGCATCGATCTCG
>Ga0214472_10000641_pt1 | contig 42636 bp, 60 predicted proteins | sample RVTome_6_FD_207662 | JGI IMG/M metagenome (GOLD analysis project Ga0214472, IMG submission 207662) | Soil microbial communities from uranium-contaminated site in the Upper Colorado River Basin, Wyoming, United States - RVT140D175 | ecosystem: Environmental > Terrestrial > Soil > Contaminated >...
ACGACCGCCCCGCCGGAGTCCTGCCCGCCAAAGGAGCCCAGGGCCGCAAGACCCAACCCGTCACCGTCAGCCGCATCGATCGCTACCCCGGCAACAACAAGCCGATCCCCGGCGGCCTCAACCTCTACCACATCGACACCCACTACCACAAAGACCAGATCGCCAACAAACTGCAGATCGACCAGACCGACAACGGCGCCCTCGTCCTGCATAGCGGCTATACCCACGACCAGCTCAAAGCCCTGCAGCGCGATCCCGCATCACCCCAGCACCACAATTTAGAGGACTACGCCCGCCAGATGTGCGTCGAATACCGCGACGAGCGCAACCTCTGGCAATGCCCCGCCGGTAAGGCCAACCACGTCTGGGACTGCGAAAGCAACGGCCTCGCCCTCGTGCAATACCTCGGCTGGGCCCATGCCGTCAGCAAGAATTTAATACAATCGCCGCCCAAGGAGACCCCCCATGCAGCAAAGCCAAAAAATGACCGCCGCCGCTGGTGATATGCTCATCGGCATGAAAGCCATCACCCAATACCTCAACAACATCTCAGAGGCCACCGCCCTCAAATGGCACCGCGAAATCGGCCTGCCCATCAAAAAAACCGGTAAAAACGGCTATTGGGTCGGCAGCCGCAAACGCATTGACGCCTGGTCACAGATGTTGGTTGGGTAGGGGAGATAATACCATGACCGATAAACTCCTCGACTGGCCAGATATCCAACTCGCCACCCTCGACGACCCCGCCGACCTCGACGAAGCCACTCTCGACGAAACCGGCGGGGTCGTCTGGCGCGCCAAAGACCCCAGAACCTCCGGCCTCGAAGAGATGGAAGACAACCTCCTGCGCGTCTACAAAACCAAGGTTGCCGCAGTCATCGACCGCCTCGCCGACATCGGCCTGCCACAGCCCGGCGAACAATTCCGCCTCATCACCCGCCGGTCCTTCAACGCCATCGAAATGCTCGAATACATCGCCCGCCAGGAACCCATCGTCGAACTCAAAATGGCCGTTTTCTCCATCAACTACTACGCCGCCAAAATCCTCCTGGAGCTCATCGACTCCGGCCGCATCCAGCAGACCGAAATACTCATGTCCAACCTGCGCAACGCCGCCCACCGCGAAAAAGAAGAAATCATCAAGCGCCGCTTCGCCGACCACCCCAGCATTACCCTCTGGTTCTGCTCCAGCCACGCCAAGCTCATGGCCTGCCGCACCGCCTCCGGCCAGCACTACGTCATAGAGGGCAGCGGAAACCACGCCTACAACAGCCGCGTCGAACAATACGTCATCGACAACGACCCAAAAATCTACCAATTCACCGTCACCTGGATGGAGCAAATACAAAAATTCCTCGCCGGCAGAAAAGAACTGATCGTGCTCTAAAGGAGAGTTTATGCAGATAACTATGGTTCCGGTCGCCGACCTTGTCCCCTACGAACGCAATAGCCGAACGCACAGTCCGCAACAAATTAACAAGCTCGCCGAGCTCATCCGCGAGTTTGGTTGGACAAATCCATTGATTGCCGATATTAACGGCATAGTCGCCGGCCATGGCCGCCTGCAGGCCGCGAAACAAATCTACGCATCCGGTGGAACCATCAATCTCCCCTCCGGAGACTCCCTGCCGCAAGGTCATGTCCCGGTTATCGACTGCACCGGCTGGAGCGACCAGCAACGCCGCGCCTACATCATCGCCGACAACCGATCCGCCGAGGATGCCGGGTGGGACAAAGAACTTCTTAAATTGGAACTCCACGACTTGCAAGAAGCAGGTCTTAACCTTCAACTAACCGGTTTCGATGAGAGCGAAATTGACAAGCTCCTCATCCCCCCGGAACCGCCACAGCTCAAAGAATGGGATTTGTCGGCCACCTACGAACCCTTCTGGATTGTAATCCGCGGACCGATCGACCGCTATCCGCAGATCATGGCCGCCCTTGAAAGCTTGCGTGATGAGCACCTGGTCGTGGAGGGGTCGTTATGACCACCAAGATCTGGAAACCGACCGACAATACCGACCGTGGCGAAAAAATCGCCATCCGCCGACGGCTGCTGGGTGCCATCGGCTCCCCTTCGGTGTTGGAATGTTTCGCCGGCGAGGGAAAGATTTGGCAAGAACTCTACCGAGACCTCCCCTATCTCGGCCTCGATCTCAAAGCCATCTCCGATGAACGGCCGCTGGTTCGCATGGACAACCGGCAGTATCTGCGCAGTGCCGACCTATCACCATTCAATTTTTTCGATCTCGACGCCTACGGCTCTCCCTGGCATCAATTCCTGATTGTCCTACACCGCCGCCTGATTCAACCAGGAGAAAAGATTGCCGTGGCCCTGACTGACGGACTCGATTTTAAAATGCGCATGTCCGGCCTGCCGGATGGCATGCGTTCCTTTCTCAACCTGCCCAAGGGAATGAACGTGCCTTGCCTCAACCTGCATCACGAGTTTATCGCCAAGCTGATCATCCGCAAAGCCTGCGTCCGATACGGGTTGACCGTCGACCAGGCTTTTGCCGGAAACAATCCTCGCAAGAATATGCTCTATATAGGGCTGATAATTTCAAAAAAGTGTTGTAAAATCAATGGGTTGTGATACTATTGGCAAAACTCAAACAAGGAGGAACCAACCCATGTCCATCATTTACGAACCAAAAGGCAAGGCCCGCGAATACTGTCCTCTGGCCGCCAACCTCTACAGCGGATGCAGCCACGGCTGCCGGTATTGCTACGCGCCGGCTTGCCTGCGCCGATCCGGCGAGCAGTTCCTCGCCGCCACTCCGCGCAAGGACATCATCCGACAGATTGCCAAAGAAGCCCCGGCTTTCACCGGCCGAGAGGTCCACCTCTGTTTTACCTGTGACCCCTATCAACCCATCGAAACCGACTACCGCCTCACCCGCCAAGCTCTGGAAATCTTTACCGCTCACCAGGTCCGCGCTCGGGTCCTGACCAAAGGCGGCACCCGCTGCCTCGACGATCTCGACCTTCTCAAGGCCAACGGCGCCACTGTTGGCGCCACCCTGACTTTTTTGAACGTCGCCGATTCCCTGGAATGGGAACCAGGTGCCGCCCTGCCGCAGGATCGCCTTGCCGCCCTCGCCGAGATGCATCGCCGCGGTGTTTCCACCTGGGCCAGTCTAGAGCCGGTCATCGATCCAGAACAAACCCTGGAAATCATCCGCCAAAGCCACACATTTATCGATGAATTCAAGGTCGGGCGCTGGAACCACGCCAAGGCCGCCAACGCCATCGACTGGGCCGCTTTCGCCAACCAGGCTGTGGCTCTGCTGGACCATCTTGGATGCCGCTACTACATCAAGGACGACCTGCAAAAATATTTGTCCGCCGCTTAAAAAACCCAATAAAAATCGTTGACACCAAGGTAATACCTTGGTAATATCTACATAACAAAGGGGGCAAACAAGCCCCCTCCTAACACGCCACCGGCCAGGCCGGAAGAGCGAAAGGAGATCCACCATGACCGCATCGACTACCCTGACCCGCAGCAGCTACGGCGAAATCCTCACCCACACCGCCAGTCCCGAACACCGCGCCCTGATCGCCTCCGCCCGCGAGCTGGTAAAAAAAGCCGCCAAAAAACTCCCCGCCGCCTACGACACCCTCAGACGCGACCGCAAAGGGCGCTGGGACGGCTCCGCGCTCCATCATGAGATTTACGACGTTACCCCCACCGGCTCCAAGGTCCTGCTGTGCTGCCGTGAAGTCGATGGCAGCAAATACGGCGTCAAAACCCTCAGCAAAACCTATTACCTCATCACCCGCCACGGCAAGGGCGCCAAGGTCGCCGAAGCCAATAAGGCCGTTGCCGCCAAAGCCGCTAAAGCCGCCGGTCAGGTCATCGGCTACGCCATCGAAGTCATCGAAGGGAAGTCCCGCCTGGCAGGTAAAAAGCAAGACTTGCGCTCCGGATACAAAGCCCTCACCCTCGACGAAGAAGGCAACCCCGTCTCCGTGTGGGACAACTCTCCCTGGCCGCTGGGCAAAAGACGCACCGAAAAAGCCACCGACGACCACACCGGTGGATTTTACTACTATCGCACCCTCGACGAAGTCCTCGCCGCCGCCCATGAAAGCAACATCTTCGGCGATGCCCGCGAGCACCACAACCTGATCATCGCCCGGGTCGAAGTATCCGGCCGCGAAGAAAACGTAGACAGTGAAACGGGCAAGCTCTGCGTCACTCGCATCACGCCCGTTGAGATCATCGCCAGCGTCACGATCTAACAACCAACACCAGGGGCCGGGCAACCGGCCCCTTACTCACAGGAGGACCACCATGAAAAAACAGATCACCGTGAAACACCATGAAGGGAAATTCCTCTTAATCGGTTCTGATGGCTATAGCACCACCGTAAAAAGATGGGTTTTCCAGCAAGACGCAGAAAAGGCTCGTGCGAGAGAGCAAAAACTTGAAGACGCCGGGAAGCCCTCCCGGATGAAATGGGAATACTGATCTCACGGGCCAGGCAACCGGCCCCTTACTCACAGGAGGAAACCCCATGTCAAGACGCACCAGCCTCTACCTCGGCGATCACGCCGAAGCCGCCCTCGGTCCCCTCGAAGCCGACGATAGCCTCTCCGGGCGCATCAACACCATCCTGATCCGCTACGACCAGATCCGCATCGCCGCCTGCCCCGATCTCACCGAAAAAGAATGGCTCGCCATCTGCGACGCCAATAACGGCACCTGGCTGCAGGCCGACCATGCCGAGACGGACCCCGCCCGCCATCTCTGGATGAACGTCGCCGACGACGACGAACTAGACGAAAAATGGGGCATCGACCGCCTCGAACTCGCCCGGCGCATGAAAGCCATGAGCGTCGCCGAGCAATGCGCCGTCATCGAAGTCGTCGGCCGCTTTTGGCGCCCAGGCGAAGTCGCCGAGGGCGAAACCTACGCCCAACTGCTGGCCAGATCCGGCGCAAAAATCACAACATGAAGTCCACCAACGTCCACCAGGTCCTCCACCGCCTCGACACCATCCGCCTCTTCCTGGCCGAAAAGGTCCATTTCAACGCCAACATCCTGGCCGAAGAATTCGACATTTCCCCCCGCACCGCCAAGCGCTACCTGAAGCTCCTGCGAGACTATTACGGCATCCGGATGGAATACGATTCCTCCGACCGCACCTATTTTTTAGTCGAGCCCGGCGAAGATTACACCCTCAGACATCTGCTCAAAACAAAAAGCAACAAATGACGAACCAAAAAGCCCCGCACCCCGCGGGGCTTTCCTAGACAAACCACTAACCCCTGTCAACCCCATACCCCAACAAATTCCACCCAATCACCCGCAAATTCCAGCAAATTCCGGCAAATTCCAAAAACCCCGAAAACGCAAGCCATAATCCCCCACAACCAAGGGGGCCTCATGTCCATATTCACCGCCGAAGAACTCGACCAGCATATTGCCGCAGTCAAGGCCGCCCTGCTTGCCAACCCCAAGACCGCCGAATACACCATCGACATCGGCGGCAGCCGCCGATCCACCAAATACAACACCACCGCAGAATTGCGTGATCATCTCATCTGGCTGCAGTCCGAAAAAACCCGGATCACCGGCACCGCCGTCGGTCGCACCTATGCCAAAACGGTGGGGCGCTACTGATGTCCGCCACCAAAAAGACCGGGCTTTTTGCCCCCTCTCGCCTCATCACCAATAGCTCCTCTCGCCAATACGCCGCGGCCAAAGTCACCCGCCTGACCGGAGACTGGATACCCGCCGGCCAGTCCGTCAACCAGATCCTGCGCACCTCCGCCCCGGCCGTCACCCGCCGGGTCCGCCAGTTGGTCCGCGATTTCCCTTATTTCACCCGCGCCGCCAATATCATGGTCGATTTCACCGTTGGCACCGGCCACAATTTTCAGAGCCGTGTCCTTAGCCCCGACTGGAAACCCGGCGCCAAGGGAGGAAACAAATTCGACCGGGTTATCTGTCAAAAGATTGAGGATGCCGTCGCCTGGGCCATGGAAGAACTCGACGCCGGCGGCCGGATGCACGGCGCCGAGCTCGAACGCCTTGCCAAGCTCGAAGAAGTCGAAGCCGGCGAGTTTCTGTTTGTCAAAGTCCTCGACAAAGACCCCAAGCGTTACATCCCCTACGCCCTGCAGCCCATCGAAGCCGAATGGCTCACCGACTACAATGCCCTTGTCATCGGTCAAAACAAAATCGAGCGGGGTGTCGAATACGATCCCCTCACAGGTCGGGCCGTCGCCTACCATATCGCCGACCCCGACAACCATCTTCTGCCCAGGCGCATCGAGGCCCAGTACATCCTGCACGGCTTTGACACCCGCCGCTCCGGCCAGCTGCGCGGCATTTCGCCCTTCGTCGCCGCGGTGCTCATCGCCCACGATCTCGACGACTATATCGGCGCCACCATCGACACCACCAAAGCCGCCGCCCGCTACCTGGCCCTGATCGAAACCCCCGACCCAGCAGCCTTCCAGGGAGCGCGGACGATCAATGGCACCGGCGCGGATGCAGGTAAAAAGATCGAAGAACTTGAAAACGCCATCATCGACTATCTGCGCCCCGGCGAAAAAGTCAGCTTTGCCAAAAACGACAACCCCGGCAGCACCTTCGAGCCGTTCACCAAATTTATCCTGCGCACAGTGGCCATTGCTACCGGTGTGCCTTTTTCGGCCCTGACCAATAACCACGCCGATTACAACTACACCTCACTGCGCGGCGAGCGCCAGGACACCCTCAAAAGCTTCGAGCCTCACCAGACGCGCCATGGCCGTCAGTTAAAAGCACCGGTTGTGCGCGATATCATCACCAGCGCTGTGATCAAAGGCCGTCTCGATCTGCCCGGCTATTTCAGTGACCCCCGCCGTTACTGGCGCGGGATGCACATCCCGCCCGGCATGGAGCCCATCGACCCCCTGCGCGAGAGCAAAGCCAACCGCGACGACATCAGCGCCGGTTTGCGATCGCCGCAGGAGATCGCCGCCAAACGCGGCCGCGATATCGAAGAGGTCCTTGACGAAATCGCCGAATTTAACGAGATGGTTACCGAGCGTGGCATCACCCTCGATATCGGCAGCACCGCCCTGGCCGGCAACCCTGCCGCCGTCGCCGGTGACGACCGCAGCCTGGTGCAGATCATCAGCCGCGCCGTTGAGGACGCCGTCGACCGCGCCGCAATGCTCAAAGAAACGGAGGAGTAGGCTTATGCCCATAAAAAACCGCCGTCCTTATGACGGTATCCGCGCTTCGAACGAACTGCCCCGAGACCTTACCACCCGCAGCCTGAGCCTGCGCCTCGACACCGGCGGGGTGCCGATCACCATCGACGAAAAAGCCCGCTCCGTCGAAGTGATCTGTTCCACCGAAAACCCCGTCGAGATTTTCGACTGGGAAAGATGGGAGATCATCCCCGAGATCCTGCTGATGAGCGGCTGCCAAATACCAGAATCCCGCCAGATACCGCTGCTGGATACCCACTATCGGGGCGGGGTCTCAAGCGTTTATGGCTCGTGCCGGGATCTGCGCACCGAAGGAAACCAGCTCCTCGGCCGCGCCATTTACAGCCAAGACGAAGACGCCGAAAAAGCCTGGCGTAAAACCCGCGAAGGGCACCTCACCGATTACAGTATCGGCTACAGGGTCATCGAATCTTACTACGTCCCCGAAGGGGAAAAACAGGTGATTGCCGGTCGCACCTTCGAAGGACCGGTAAAAGTTGCCACCTCCTGGAGAGTCCGTGAGCTCTCCACCTGCCCGATCGGGGCCGACGAAATGGCCAAAGCCCGGGCGGCCACGTCCGATTCAGAACATAACCCCGCAAGCAAGGAGCACAACGCCATGAACGAAAGACTCCGCAAGTTTCTGGAGAGCCGTGGCCTGGCCAAGACCGCCACGGAAGAGGAAGCCTGGCGCTTTCTCGCCACCCTCGAAATCCGCACCGAAGGCAAGCTGCCCGAAGGTCTCACCGAAGCCGACCTGGTACGTTCCGCACCGGCTCAGCCCGGCACCCCGGCCACCACCGGCCTCACCGCCGCCGATGTCCAGCGTCAGGCCCAGGAGATCGCCCGCACCGAGATCAGCCGCCGTGAAGAGATTCGCGCCATGTGCGATTTTTACGGCTTTACCGAGCAGGCCCGCGAGCTCATCGACGGCAATAAAACCATCGAGCAGGCCCGCGCCGCCATCATGGCCAAACACATGGAAGCCACGCCCACTGCCGGCGGGGTCGGTTTCCGCGCCCAGTTGGTCGTTGACGAGCGCGACAAGTTCCGCGCCGCCGCCCAGGACGGCCTGCTGCTCCGGGCACATCTCCACCAAACCCCCGACAAACCCGCCGCCGGAGCTCTCGACCTGCGGGGCTATTCCCTGGTCGAAGTAGCCCGCGAAAGCCTGCGCATGGCCGGCCAGCCCTTCGGCGGCGATCCCATGCAGATGCTCGGCCGGGCCATGACCACCAGCGACTTCCCCGTGCTGCTCGGCAACGTCGCCAACCTGTCCGTCATGGCCGGTTGGGACGCAGCGGAAGAATCCTGGGACCGTTGGGCCGACGGCACAGGTTCCGTCGCCAACTTCCAGCTGCACACCATGGCCCGTGCCGGGGAAACCGACGACCTCGACGAGATCGGCGAAGACGGCGAATACAAGTACGGAAAACTTTCCGAACAGTCCGAGCAGTACAAAGTGGCCACCTTTGGCAAAATCTCCCGCATCACCCGCCAGATGCTCATCAACGACGCCCTCGGCGAAATCACCCAGGCTTTTGCCAACCGGGGCGAAGCCGCCGCTCGCAAAGTCGGCGATGTCGCCTACGCCGTCCTGATCGCCAACAGCGCCATGGGCGACAACGTTGCTCTGTTCCATAGCGACCACGGCAACCTCGGCACCGCCGGAGTGATTAGCGAAATCACCGCCGCAGAAGGCATCAAGCTGATGGGCCTGCAAAAGGACATCGCCGGCAAACGCCGCCTCAACCTGTCGCCGCGCTTTTTCATCGGTCCCAAAACCATCGAAGGGGCCGCAGAAATCTTCTTCAGCTCCAACCAGTTCGCCGGGGCCAGCACCGACACCACCCGTAGCAACCCCTATGCCGGTACCCGATTCGAACGCGTTTACGACAGCCGCCTCGACGACGCCTCCACCACCGCCTTCTACTTCGCCGGGCCCAAAGGCAAAACCGTCAAGCTCTTTTTCCTCAACGGCAACCGCACCCCGTTCCTCGAAACCAAAGAGGGATGGACCATTGACGGCGTTGAATTCAAGACCCGGATCGATGTTGGCGCCAAAGCCATTGACTGGCGCGGCCTGGTCAAAAACGCCGGGCAGTAAACCGATAAACGCCGGGGCGGATTGATAGCCGCCCCGGCCCTTTAAAAATCATCCTCCAAAAGGAGTTACGCCATGCAAAACGAAATCCAGCCCGGCAACCGTATCACCTGGACCAACGGCACCGGTTCCGCCGTCGCCGCCGGCGCCGTCGTCGTTCTCGGCGCCCTGATCTGTATCGCCTGCGTCGATATCGCCAACGGTGCCACCGGCGAACTCGCCACCGAGGGCGTTTTCGAGTTGCCCAAGGTGGCCGACACCTCGGGACACGCCATCGCCCAGGGCGAAGCCGTCGTGTTTGATGTCAGCACCGGAAAAATCGATCTCGGCGCCGCCGTCGCAGCCTCCGGCGACATCGTCGGCGGCGGCATCGCCTGGGAAGCCGTCCTTACCGCCGCCACCACCGTCAAAGTCAAAATCAATGCCGGTCACGGTTCCGTCTCCGCCGGTTAACGATGACCTGGCCAGTCGACCTGACACCCCTTAACCCGCGCGGGGCCTTATCGGTCCCCATCTCCTCGCGAGAGGCCCCGCGCACCCAGGGAAACCCAATGGCCGACCATTGCATGAACGAGGGACAAATCAGCCTGCTCGGTCAGCGCTGGGCCGACCTCGACAAAAAAATGGACCGCATGGTATCGGCCCTCGAATCCCTAGCCGAACAGCGGATCGAGATCAAACACCTCGATGAAGACCAGAAAGACAGCCGCGCCTGGCTCAAGCATCTCGAACAGCGGACCCAAGCCCTCGAAAAAGCGCCAGGCTCCGCCGCCAGCAAATTTCTGTGGGTCATGGTCGGGGCCGCCATGACCGTTTTTGCCGGGGTATCCACCGGCATGATTATGTTTTGGTTCAAAGGGGGACCATGAAACAAATTATCCTCATCGACCCGGGCCACGGCGGCAAAGACCCCGGAGCCGTCGCCAACGGGCTCCACGAAGCCGATATTAATCTGGCAGTGGCCGGATTCTTGGCCATTGCCCTGCGCGAAGCCGGCGCCGCGCCCCTGCTCACGCGATCGCGCGACACGATCATGACCCTTGGCCGGCGCGCCTCCATCGAACACGCCCTAAAGCCGGGGTTGTTCATTTCCTTGCATTGCAACGCCGCCACCAACCCCCAGGCCCATGGCATTGAGATTTACACCTCACCCGGGCAAACCAAAGCCGATGCCGCCGGCACCGCCATCTTCGAAGCCATTCGGGAGGCATTTCCCCAGGCCAACTACCGCACCGATCCGAGCGATGGCGATCCGGACAAAGAAGAACGGTTTTTTGTGCTGACCATGACCCTCTGCCCGGCCGTCCTGCTGGAGATGGGTTTTTTGACCAACGCCGCCGAAGCCGATTGGCTGTCTCGCCGGGAAACACAGATGCAGATGGCTGCCGCCATCGCCAAGGGCATTTTGTCCTGGAAGGAGACCACCCCATGGATTTGATCGGCATCGGCACCGCGGCCGTTGGAGTTATCGGCAAAGTCATCGACAAAGTATTCCCCGATCCGGTTCAGGCCGCCATAGCCAAGGCCGAGTTGGTGAAACTGCAGCAGGATGGTGAGCTCAAAGAGCTCGAAATCCGTATGTCGGCCATCATCGCCGAAGCGCAAAGCAAAGATCCATGGACCAGCCGGGCCCGCCCGTCCTTTTTATATGTGATGTATGCGCTGATCCTGGCCGCCATCCCCATGGGGGTATTGCACGCCTACAACCCGGAGCTGGCCGTTTCCATCGCCGCCGGTCTGAAGGCCTGGCTTGAAGCACTCCCCGAGGAACTGTGGTGGCTGTTCGGTGCCGGCTACCTCGGCTACACCGGGGCGCGCTCCATCGACAAGGCCAAGGGGGTTAAAAAATGAGCTGGCACTCCTACCACAACGGCCAAAAAATCCCCTATGCCCTGGGTGTGCTGATCGGGCTGGACCAGTTCGCCGGCAGCCTCGTACCCGGGGCCGACCTGGACCGGACCATCTCCCACCGCATCGGTGTCAAGCGCGCCAAGCTGGCGATCAAGAAAAGGCTCGTCGACCGGACGGATATCTATCATCCGGACGGGTCCATCATCCCCAGCACCCTGTACGACCGGCACGTGAAAATCATCCTGAAGGAAACGCGCCTGTCCTTCTGGCGCCACCCCCTGGAAGCCTCGATCGATTGGTTTTTAGAGCGGATCGATTCCGGGCATTGCATCCGCGCGATAGGGAGCTGACCCGATGGCCATCGACACCACCGAAATCATGACCGCCGCCCTGGGCGACTGGGGAATCACCGTGGTTTTCACCGGGAAACCGCCGATTGTCGGCCTGTTCGACCTGCCCGCGCCGTCACCCGGGCCCTATCTCGACGACCCCGGCGAGACCCCGCCACAGGTCACCGTGCGGCTCGCCGATCTACAGGCCATCGGCCAGTGGCCGCTCACCGCCACCGAATTGACCTGCGAGGGCAGTACCTGGTCCATCGTCCGCCCCGATAAACGGGGGGGAGAAGTCACCATCATCCTGAGGGAGCAATGACCACCGCCGAAGTGTTGCAAGCCATCCAGCAGGCATTAGCCACCGATATCGAGTTTCTGACCTGGTGCCGCGCCACCCTCGGCGCCATGCCCACCGTGCAGATCGATTTCGACGAGGAAAAAGAGTTAGAAGCCGACTGTTACCCCTTCATCGGTATCCTCGCCGTGGCGCATGACGGGGCCATCAACAGCCCCCAGCAGAGTTGGAGCGTCACGATGCTGGCTGCCGTGCGCCGCGCCGAACTCACTGCCGCCACTGTCGCCACCGATCTGGGCGACGATGACGTTGTCCTGGTGCGCACCCGCACCCACCCCGGCCGACTGCAGGCCGAAACCCTGCGCGAGCAGGCCATCGCCGCCCTTTATCGCGGCAAGCTCGGCAAGGTCGCCATCAACAGCGACAAGCTGGACCACAGCTACCACCCCAAGTTTTACAGCCCGTTCATCGCAACTATTACCCAGCAAAGGAGCCCCAACCATGGCTGACAGTTTCCTCGGATCCGGCGATCTCTATTTCGATCGCCTCACCGCTGCCGGTGTCTCCCAAGGCGCCAAAATCGCCGGAGCATGCAGCAAGTTTTCCCTCAACCCCGAATCGGAGATCAAGGAGCAGACCGGCCGGGGCCGCGACAACTACGGCCAGGTCATCGCCGCGGCGACCCTGCCCGGCAAAACCAACATTTCCATCACCCTCAACCAGCTCGACGCCGAAAACCTGGCCGTCGCCTTTTTGGGCGACGTAGTCGCCGGCCAGCAGGCCAGCGGATTGATTGATGTCGGAACCCCGGTGGAGCTCATCGCGATCCTCGACCGCTATATCGAGATCGGCAAGGAAGAGCTCAGCAGCGTGGTGGTCAAAGACGCCACCGATGTCACCACCTACGTCCTCGGCACCGACTACGTGCTCCATGCCCGGCTGGGCATGATCAAGGTTCTGTCCACCGGCAGCATCACCGCCGGCGCCGAAATCCACGTTTCCGGAGCCTATGCCGAAGTCAATTATGAAAAGATCACCGGCGGCACCTCGCCGATCATCCGGGCCCGCCTGGTGCTCGACGGCAAAAACTACGTCAACGGCCGAAACTGCAAGGTGCTGGTCAAAAACGCCCGGCTCAAGCCTTCGACCGAAGTAGACTTCCTCTCCGAAGACTTCCTGCCCCTGGAGCTGGAAGGGGTTTGCGAGATTCCCGAGGGCGACACCACCCCCTTCGAGATTCTGTATTACGAAGCCGAATAACCCGCGCCGGGCGGCCATGGCCGCCCGGAATTTAATGTGGGCGCGGCGCTTGCTCCGCCCGGAATTCAATGTAGGGGCGGCGCTTGCTCCGCCCGGAATTCAATGTAGGGGCGGAAAGATCCGCCCTGGGGCGCGGCAAGCAGCGCCCCTACCAGCGAGGAACCCAGATGAAAAAGAGCAAGATCATCCAATTCGACGGCCAGGAAGTCACCGTCAAGGAACTGACCGTCGAAGAAATTGCCGACTGCATGGACGCCGTCGCCTCCGGCCAGGTCGACACCCTCGACCTGCTGTTTGACGGCCGTCTGCCCAGCGAAGCCGTGGTGCGCTGCGCCGGTATCGCCCGCGCCGATCTGTCCAAGCCCGCCCCGTCGGCGCTGGAGCCACTGTGGCAGGCGGTGGAAGAAACCAACCCTTTTTTTCTCAAGATGCTAAAGCGAATGGTGGGTCAAAGTCCGGCACCGTCCGGCAAGATTTAGAGCTCGCCTGCGCGGTACTGATGCAACACGGCTACTCACAGCCCTGGACCTGGGGCGGCAGCTTCTTCCTGAGGATAATCAAGCATGTCGGCAAGTGAAAAACATCTAAAACTTGTCATCTCGGCCTACACCCAGGGCGCCGAAGACGGCCTGAAAAACATCTCCGGCAGCTTTTCGCGCCTGCGCAGCGACCTGCCCGGCACCGCCAAGGCCCTGGAAGCCGCCGGCCGGGCCCTCGATGTGCGCACCATGCGCTCCGTCAACCAAGAAGTCGAAGCCCTGCGCAAAAACTACCGGCTGCTGCGCGACAACGGGGTGCTCGCCCAGAAGGAACTGGCCCAGGCCGCCGCCAACCTCAAGACCAAAACCGCCGCCCTGCGGGCCGAATACGCCCAAGCCAACATTACCCAAAAGCAGGGCATCGCCGTCACCAGCAACCTCACCGGCCACGTCAAGCGCCTGGTGGCCGCCTATCTCGGCTACCGCGCCGTCACCGCCGTGATCGGCGGCATGGTCGGGGCCGCCCGTAACGCCGAGCAGGCCCAGTTTAACCTGGCCTCCTCGGTCGAAGCGGCCGGGCGCGAATTCTCCAACACCGGCAGCCTCGACCACTGGAAGGGCAAGGTTGGCGAGATGGCCGGCGCCCTCAAAGTCTATTCCGAAGCCGACGTGGCCAACGCCATCAGCCGCACGGTGGACATGACCAAACGCCTGGGCCTGTCCGCCGAGCAGATGGAAGTGCTGATCAAACGCTCCGCCGACCTGGGCGCCGGAAAAACCGACCTCGAAGGCGCCATCGAGCGGACCACCGCCGCCCTGCGCGGAGAGGCCGAGTCCGCCGAGTTTCTCGGCCTGACCCTCAACGAGACCTATATCGCCGCCTGGCACGCCACCCACGAAGTCCACGGCAAGGCTTGGAAGGATCTGACCGATCTGGAAAAAGCCCAGGTCCGCTATCAGGTGCTGCTGGAGCAGAGCGACGGCATCCAGGGCAAGGCCGCTGGCAGCGCCGCCACCCTGGGCGGCGCTCTGCAAGAGATCAAGAGCCAGGTGTCTGATGCCGTGGCCAACAATAAGGATTTCGCCGGCGCCATGACCGCCCTGGCCGCCACCATCCGCGAGAACGCCGACGAGATCGGCGAGTGGGCCGCCGATTTGGCCACCGCCATCGGGAGCGTGATCGAATTCGTCGTCGAAAACAAAACCCTGATTCTCACCCTGGTCGGCGCGGGCGGAACCCTTTACGCCGTCAACGCCGTTGCCAAAGGTATCAGCGGGCTGGCCGGCACCGTCGATGCCCTGCGCAAAGCCAAAATGGCGCAGATGGCCGTCGAAACCGCCGGCGGATTGGGGCAGATGGCCACCGGCGCCGCCGGGGCCAGCAGTTCCATGGGTGCACTGTCCGTCCTCATCAATCCCTACGCCGTCGCGCTGGTCGCCGCTACCGCCGCCACCGTCGGCATCGCCATGGCCATCCGTGGCTGGCGAGATGCCGCCGTCGAAGCCGACCTGGCCCATTTTCGGCTAACGCTGAACATCGAGAGCAACCTGCAGCGTTTCGAGAAGTATAAGGGTTTTCGCCTGCCGGGCCTCGATGGAAAAACCGCCGAGGAGCTGCAGACCATCCAGGGGGAGCTGGCCAAGACCTACGGCTATTGGGCCACCATGGTCACCAATCTGCAGGTCAAAGCAGAAGAAACCGGGTGGTTCGGCCAGATGACCGCCGAAGCCAAAGCCGCCGCCGCGCAACTGCCCGAAGTCGAAGCCCGCTTGGCCCAGGTCAAGGCCGAACTCGGGCTGGTCGGTGCCGCCCTGACCGCCACAGGCGCCGCTGGCAGCCAATCGCTGTTGACCATGGAACAGGCCCTGTACCAGGTCGAACAGGCCGCCCTGCGTTTCCAGGAAAAACAAGACCTGCTCACCGCCGCTATGACCCGCGCCCGGGACGAGCAGGGAATGCTTGAAGCCAAAGTCAAGGAACTGGCCGCCGCCTACTACGAAGCCGCCGTGGCCCTCAAGGCCACCCAGGAAGGCACCGAAGAGCACGCCAAGGCTCTGGCCACCAAGCTCGACGCCGAATCGGCCTATGTGTCCGCCGTCAAGGCCCTGCATGATAAGCAGATGCAGGATACCCAGCAGGATTTCGCCGCCGATGAAAAAGAACTACGCCAGCACCTGGACCGCGAGTTGATCGAGCTCGAAGACCAGTTGAAACGCGAATGGATCACCCAGGCCAAATTCAACCACCGCAAGGCCGAAGCCGACCAGCAGCTAACCGAAGAGATCCTGGAGATGCGCCGCAAGGCCGCCGAGCAGTCCATGGAGCTTTACGGCGAGGAATCCCGCGAGTACCGCCAGGCCCGCATGGCCATGGTCGACGCCGAACTGGCCGTGCAACGCGCCGCCAGCGTTACCTCTGCCCGATGGAAGGAAGTGATGAGGGAAGCGATCGGCGGAAGCAAGGCCGCCGACCAGTTGGCCGAGTCCCTCGAAGCCGTCGGCGAAGCGGGAGAAAGAGGAGGCAACCGCGCCGCCGCCGGTATCCGTCAGGTGGCGCGGGCCGCCGAGGATGGAGCCAACTCCATCAAGCGTCTCAAAACCGCCATCACCGCCGATGAAGGCGGGGCAGGCGGAGGAGCAGCCGAAGGTGGCGCCGGCACCGCGGGAGTCGCCAACGAAGGCATCGCCGGATGGTTCGCCGGGGTCTGGAACAATATCAGCAAGATGGCCACCGACATGAAATCCCTCGACGAGATCCGCGCCTACCGGCAACAGAACTACAAAACGCTCAACAATTTTTCAGGCCTCCGCGATTCCCAGGGGTTTTTCATGGCACTCAACAAGCACGCCGACGACGCCCTGCGCCAGAGAAGTTCCGAGCTCATGGACCTGGCCCGCGGCCAGATGCACGCCGATACCGCCGCGATCCGTGAGGCAGCCGCGCAAGCCTCCGGACCCCTCGCCGCCGGTGCCAGGGGCGCCGCCCGCACCGTGGCCGTGCAGTTCAAGGCGCCCAACGGCCAGAGCGTTTCGGGCCAATTCGAAGAGGGCGAAGCCTCGCGTTTGCTCGATGTGCTGCGTCAGTCAGGAGCCGTCACCGCATGATCACCCTCGATGCCCTGAACCTGCCGGCCGACCTGATCTGGACCGACGAATACCGCTGGAGTCCGATCGCCCAGCAGGAGAACATCACCCTGTCCGGCGCCCTGGTGATCCAGACCATGGCCCAGCAGTCCGGCCGCCCCATCACCCTGACCGCCGGCGAGGGTTACGCCTGGACCAGCCGCAGCCTGCTCGACCAGGTGCGCGCCAAGGCCAATGACGGGGGCTTGGAGATGACCCTGACCCTCAACGACGGTGTGGCGCGCCAGGTGGTGTTCACCGGCGAGCGCTTCACCGCCGATTCCGTGTGGCCGGTATCCGACCCCGAAGCCACCCAGCCCTATGTGGTCACCCTCTATTTCCGCGAGGTTTAACCGTGAGCATCCTGAAAACCGATATCAAACTGATGGCCTCCGAACGCCTCACCGACTATGCCGACGGCGGCGGCGAGATGACCGGTACCGAGATCACCGACGGCGAAGTCAATAACCTGTTTCCCGACATCTCGCGCCTCGACCGGGTCTATGGCCGGGTCAGTTTGCGCAAATCCTTCCTGGCCGTGATGACCGACAATAAAGACATGTACTATGGCAGCCACGCCATCATCGCCGACCCGCCCGACGACGACAACGTGCACGTCACGCTGTTTTCCACCGGCGATTTTTACGACGAGCGCTCCGACGCCAAAAACCATATCGAGACCTACGTCACCCTGTCCCACGAGCTGGCACTCCGGCCCCTCGGCGATCAGCTCAAGGGCCAGTTCGCCCTCATCTGTTTTCAGTCTCCGGACAGCACCCTGCCCCGGGTCGGCGATACCATCGCCCTGCGCGACACCGTCACCGGCAACGAGCAATATGTCCGCATCCAGGGCCTGACCAGCGAGCGCCAAAGCTATGTTCATGTCACCTATGGGGCCTTCGTCGCCGACCGGGTGACCATCGAGTTGTCCGCCGCGCTGCAATTCGCCTTCCCGGGTATCTCGCCGACCCCCTATGTGGCATCGGCTCAGACCCGCATCCATGCCACCGTGGTCGCCGACGCCGCCCGCTATTTCGGCGTGTCGCGCCTCACCGCCCCGGCCGTGTCCGGCGCCATGTCCCTGCAGATCGACAGCATCTACAATCAACTGGTGCCCACCAGCCAGATTGAAACCGCCCTGGTCGATCAACTGCTGACCGGCAGCAGCCAGACCATGACCGCCTCCGGCGCCGCCGGCAGCTTGACCTTTTCCGGTACCCGCTCCGACACCGCCGCCGTCATCCACCTGGCCACCGGCCTGCTGCCCGGCTCGCTGGCCTTGACCGTCGAGGGCCACGACTTCCGCGACGAGTCCGGCCGCCTGGTGGCCCTGGTCGATGCCGGGGGCTACAGCGGGCTGGTCGATTACAGCGCCGGGCGCATCACCCTGGAAAAGACCGGCACCTGGAGCCAGACCGTCGCCCTCGCCGCCACCCCGGCCGCCGCCGTTTCCGAAGGGCAGTTCACGCAAGAAATATTCATCGAGCTGGCCAACCGCGCCTGGAACTACACCCCCAACCTGACGCCGAAGCCCGCGCCGGGGTCGCTGCGGGTCGATTATATGGCCATGGGCCAGTGGTACACCCTGACCGACAACGGCCGGGGCGTGCTGACCGGCAATCAGGACGGTATCGGCACCGGCACCATCGATTACGCCAGCGGCTCGCTGCTGTTCACCGTCGGCGCCCTGCCCGACGTGGACAGCAGCATCATCTTTACCTGGGGCACCGGCATCTCCGCCACTGCCCGCCCCGGCGTCATCGACGGTCAGCCGGTAGTCATCGAGCACACCCTGCCCCACCAGGGGATCGAGCCCGGCAGCCTGAGCATCACCTGGGACACCTATACCGCCACCGACAACGGGGCGGGGGCCATTACCGGCAACGCCACCGGCACCCTCAGTTATGGCGACGGGATTATCCGCTTCACTCCGGCCATCATCCCCGCCAGCGGCACGGCCTTCGCCCTCAGCTATCGCCGCGAGCATCCCGGGTCCGGCACCATCACCGCCCTCGCCGCCAACGGCGACCAGCTCACCTTTACCATCCCCAACGCCCCGCTGCGCCCCGGCAGCGTGTCCCTCTCCTGGAGCATAGAGCAGATCAAGGACGTGCAGACCAACGGCACCGTCAGCACCCGCACCGTCACCAAGCGCGCCAGCGACAACGGCTCCGGCGGATTGGTCGGGGCCACAGGCTCGATCAATTACGCGACCGGCCAGGTGGTGGTGGTGGCCATGGAGGACTACCAATATAAAAAATATTCCATCGTGCCCGACCCCGGCCACCCTTTCCTCCGCCAGAGCATCGTCGTCACCATGGTCTCCGCCGGACAAGATCCTCCGGACGCCGTGCTGGTGAAATATCAGCAGGATATCGCCGCCGACTGGGAAGATCAGACCGACAGCATCGCCGCCGGAGACCTGACCATCGACCTGACCCCGACCACCGTCGAAGCCATCGTGCCCGGCTCGGTGCTGATCGATCTGGCCGCCAGCCGCTACTACGATGTCGGCGGGGCCCTGTACCGCGACCGCGACACCGCCACCGGCGCCGGCACCCTGGCCGGGTCGATCAACTACGAAACCGGTCAGGTCGCCATCGACAGCTACCCGCAACTGGCCACCACCACCGTCACCCTGGCCGCCCTGCTCACCCGCAGCGCCGCCTGCGCTCAGCACGAGATGACCCTGCGCACCCCCGGCGCGCCGGTGCGCGACGGCTCGCTGAGCCTGCGGGCCGCGCTGCCCGACGGCACCCAGATTACCGCCATCGCCGCCAATGACGGTGAAATCAGCGACACCCTGGTGTCCGGCAGCATCGATACCTCCGTCGGCGTGGTGCGCCTGCAGTTTGGTCAATGGGTAACCGCCGCCGGCAACGAGGAGGAGTCCTGGTACGATCCGGCCCTGGTGATCGAGGGCCAAATCTGGCAGCCGATGGGCGTGATCCCCGAAACCGCCCTCTACAACTGCGTGATCTACAGCTTTTTGCCCCTCGACGCCGCCCTGATCGGCATCGAGCCGGTGCGCTTGCCCCTCGACGGCCGGGTGCCGATCCTGCGCAAGGGCGATGTGGCCGTAATCCACCACACCGCCGACGAACTGCTGCCCGACAATCTCACCGCCGGCCAGCAGGTGGCCCTGTCCCGGGACAACCTCTCGCTGGTCGAGCTGCGCGACCAGGACGGCGACCTGGTCGACGAAACCCTCTACGCCGTGGCTTTGACCACCGGCGTCGTGACCATGGCCACGCCCCTCGACCTGGCCGCCTACACCCAGCCGCTGGTTGCCGCCCACCGCATCGAAGACATGGTGCTGCTCGCCGAAGCCCAAATCAACGGCGCCCTGCGCACCGTCGGCCCGATCACCCACGATTTCCCGGCCAACACGACGCAAGTGGCCGGCGCGCTGATCTTCAGCGACTTGGCCGCCCGCATCGTCCGCCAATTTACCCAGAAAACCTGGGACAATATCTGGTCCGACAGCCGCAACGGCGACGACACCACCGCCAAATACGACAGCCTCCACTACCCGATCGCCGTCACCAACCGCGGTGCCCTCGCCCAGCGCTGGTGCATCAAATTTACCGCCGCCACCACTTTTGACGTGATCGGCGAGCAGCTCGGCGTCATCGCCACCGGCACCACCAATTCCCAAGTTTCGCCCCTCAACCCGGCCACCGAGGTGCCCTATTTCATCATCGACCCCCAAGGCTGGGGCACCGGCTGGGCCACCGGCAACTGCCTGCGCTTCGACACCTCGGCAGCCAACGCGCCCCTGTGGCTGGCCCGCACCACCATGCCCGGCCCGGTCGAAGAGCCGACCGATAATTTCACGCTGCAACTGCGAGGAGACGCCAACTAAATGAGCACCGTCCGAGTCTATAAATCCACCGACAGCGGCGCCCCGGCCCATCCAACGGCCACCAAGGGGACGATGGCCGCTCTGCTGAGGGCCTGCCTGGTCACCGGCTATGGCAGCAAAGCCCCGGCCGGGTGGTCGGAACCCCATGTCGAATCCGGCAACATCGCCTGTTTCCGGGCGCCGGAAGGGGCACAACAGTTTTTCCAACTGGCGGATACTCAGGCAACCAATGTCAATGTCGCCGTCATGGCCGGCTTCGAATCCATGTCGGATGTTGCAACCGGCCAAGGCGGCTGGGGGTCCAAATATTTTGGCAAACGATCGACCGTCGTCGGCAGCACCGCCTGGTGGGTTGTCGCTGATGAGCGCACGGTCTATGTGTTTTTGGATACGACCCGGGGTCTGACCGGTCATGTCTTTGGTGAGTACCGCAGCTTCGTGGACGACGACCCGTACAACTCATTGATTGGCGGGCATCAGAACGCCGGGGGGGTCTACACTATTAGCGGGCCATCCCCTAACGCCAATGCCGGGGTACTATTTTTGAACCCCGGGAAAAAGGTAACAGATACCTTTACGGCGACAGTGTCCTCTTTCTATGATGGGCCGAGTCATGCTAAAAATGGGGTATCGACCATAGGCCCCACGGGGCTGGCAAACAATAGCGCTTTTATCAATGGTGCGCTCCAATTTCCGGTAGTCGCAGCGCTCAGCTATCCCGTCGTGACTCCCTACATCATCAACGGCTCCAACGGGTCAGTCTGCGGCAGATATCGGGGGATTTATTGCCCTCTGGCCTTCCGCCCCAAAACCCACGGCACCACGTTTGAGCTCGGTGGCAAAACCTTTTTGCCCCTCGACCTCGGCTACGGAACAGGCGGAGACACACACGGCCAGGTCTGGCTGGATACCACCGGGACCTGGGAGGTTTAGCCATGGCGGGTCCAATACTGGCGGAAGTCATTGTGGTATCCGGAATCCCGTGGCCGTCTGTCCCCCACCGCATTGAGGGGCAGACTCTGCTCGATGGTCAGCCGGTGCAAAGGCGGGTGGAGATCCGCACCCGCCGCACCTTAGCCTATATCGCCAGCACGGTCAGTTGTGCCGCCGGCACTTTCACTTTTCGGCACCTGCCCGAGCAAAACCTGGCCAATCCCTATATCGTGACCTGTTTTGACGACCAGCCAACCGATCCCGGCAACGCCTTGGTCTTCGATTATATCTACCAGGTCGACGACGCAGGGAACCCGCCGCAAACCTAAGGAGCGCCGATGGCCACCTCGGAATATCTCGAACAACAAGTGCTCGGCCACCTGCTGCGCTCCGCCGCCTGGACCAAACCGGCCGCCATCTACCTGGCCCTGCTCACCGCCCTGCCCGACGACGTGGGCGGGCTGGTGGAAGTGACCGCCGCCGATTACGCCCGCATGGCCGTGGGTCCGGATGATGCCGTGTGGATTCTCCGCGATCCGGACCAGGCACACATCAACGCCGCGACGCTGTTATGGGACGAGCCGGTCAACGATTGGGGTACCCTGACCGGCGTGGCCCTGTTCGATGCCGCCACCGCCGGCAACCTGCTGCCCTGGAGCGCCCTGGCCGCGCCAAAAGTGGTTTCCGCCGGTGGCCCGGCCGTGATGTTCCAGCCCGGCGCGCTGGCCTTTGCCATGAACGATGGCTGATCTGCTCTTTGAGGCACTCAGCCAGCCGGCCTATGTGCCCCCGTCCGGGGATGCCCTTATCTTTGGCGGGGAGCAGGCAACCGGCCCCATCGAACTATCGGCGCAGTGCTCTCTAAGCATCACGGCCACCGCCGCGCTGCGCCTGGTGCACCTGGCCGTCGCCACGGTGGATCTCGGCATCACGGCCACCGCCATTTCCGGCGGGGTGTTTTCCCTGTCCGCCGACATCGCCCTGCCGGTGAGCGCCTCGGCCGCCGCGACGCTGGTGGTGGCCCTCGATCCGGTAACGGTGACGCTACAGCTAACCGCCACCGCCGCCACCGCGCCGAGCTGGTACGTGCCGCGCCCCTTCGGTGGCAGCACCCGCGCCCGCTGGGGCGATGCCGCCCTCGCCGAGCACCACATCTGCCACCCCTACGTCCAGGCGCCGCCGATCGAGCCGCAAACGGCCCTTCCCTGGGGCGAGCAGCAACGCATCGAGCAACACCTGGCCGCGATCTGGGCCGACATCCCCCCTTGCGAGACCGGGGTCGCCGTGCCCTGGGCCGACCTGACCGACCAGCCCCAGCGCGCCGCCGGTCTGGGGTATACCCACCCGTCGATCAAAAACCAAGAGCGAATGGTGATCCCCTGGGGTGGAATGCTCGATCCCCTGGCCGCCACCCTGGCCGCCAGCTATCTCCACCCGGCGCGCAACGAGCGGGCAGAGGTAATATCCTGGGACGACTTCGGCGAGCTGCTGTCCGCCACCCTGAGCCTGCCGCACAGCCACCCGCCGCCCAAGGATGTAGAAAAGCCGATCATCAGCGGGCCCTATTGGTACCCGCGCTGGTGCATCAACCGTTATGATGCGCCGGACGGGAGCCGTCTCGTCTTTGCCGCCGTCACCGGCAACTATCAACCGCCCCAGGGCGGCGCGCTGGTATTCGCCGACCTGTCGGCCAACTATCCCCGCCACTGCTTCGACGGCACCTGGAACGGCCCCAAGGACCCCTACTGGTACAAGCCCCGCAACTGGAGTATCGCCCAGCCCAATAATCGGAGGGTCTACCTCATCATGAATACCGTCAGCCTCACCCGCCTGATCGACAGCGTGCCGATCCCCGTCGAGACCCTGGCCATCGCCTCAACCCGCGACAGTTGGGCCTGGACCCTCAGCGCCACCCTCGTCCGCAAGTCAGACCTCGACCTGGTCCGCCCCACCGGCGGGGCACCCGTCGAAGTCGAAGCCGTCATCAACGGCCTGGCCTGGCGCTTCGCCATCGAGGAATACGGCGAAGAAATCCGCTTCGGCCAGCGCGCCTACAGCGCCACCGGCCGCAGCCTCGCCGCCTATCTGGCCGATCCCTACAGCGCCCCGCGCGATCATGTGCAGGTCCAACAGCGCTCCGCCCAGCAGCTCGCCGAAGAAGAGCTCATCGATACCGGTTTCAGCCTCGTCTGGACCCTGCCCGAATGGCTGATCCCCGGCGGCGTCTGGAGCTACCAGGGGCAAACCCCCATCCAGGCCATCGCCCAGATCGCCAGCGCCGCCGGCGGGGTGGTACAGTCCCACCCCTCCGCCCGGCAACTACAGGTCCAACCCTGGTACCCGACCCTCCCTTGGGCCTGGGGCGGAATGATCATCGACGCCGCGGTACCGTCATCCATGATCGACAGCCGCCGTGCGAGATTCGAACCCCGCCCGGCCTACACCGGCGTTTACTGCCGAGGCCAGCAGCAGGGAGTCACCGCTTTCGTCCGCCGCACCGGCACCGACGGCAGCCGCCTCGCCGGACAGCAGGTCCACAGCCTGATAACCGCCACCGAACCCGGCCTGGCCCTCGGCAAGAAAATCCTCGCCGACAGCGGCCCGCGAAGCATCGAAACCCTCAACCTGCCCCTGCTCGACAACCCCGGTCTCCTCGCCCCGGGCGCCCTCATCGAGGTCCAGGACACAACCACCTGGTACGGCCAGATCATCAGCACCAACATCAACGCCCAGCGCCCGGCCGTCAACCAGACCGTCAACGTGCTGCGCTACCACGGGAGCTAAAAAAATGAACCTCTGGAAACGCTTCCAGGACCTGCTGCCAAAAGAACCGCTCCTCACCGCCACCGTCGCCGCCCACAACAGCGACGGCACCAGCACCGTCCAATTCCCCGGCAACGGCATCGCCCGAGTAAAAGGCCAAACCGTAGCCGTAGGCCTCATGGCCTACGTCCAGGGAGGCTGGATCAAGGCCGAAGCCCCGAATTTGCCGGTGTATGAGTTTGAGGTATAATTGGGTGTAGTGGGATGTAGTGAGATGGCATAAAAAAAGGGGATATGGAAAACACCCATAACCCCTTGTTTTTATTGGTGCCCAGGGACGGAATCGAACCGCCGACACGAGGATTTTCAGTATTATTTGCACTTTGGAATCATTCGTCATCTCGCGGGGTTATCTCCTCATCGGGTTGACTGGTGTAGCCGGGCAGTTTTGTTACCTCGCTGCGCAGGTGCTGGTTGCGCAGGTGGATGTATTCGCGGGTGGTGCGGATATCGCTGTGCCTGGCGATGGTCTGCAGGGCAGTGATTTCGACGCCGCATTCGATGCCGTGGGTGACGAAGCTGTGCCGGAACAGGTGGGCGTAGACGCGCTGGTCGATGCCGGCTTTTTCGGCCGCGCGGATGATCGCCTTGCGGATGCTGTGATAGGGCTTGCCATTGTTTTTGGGGTTGCGGAACAGGTACCCCAGGGGGTGCTGCCCTTTGGCTGTTTTCAGCACCTCGAACAATCGCGGGGTGGTGATGGGCAGGATCTTTTCCTTGTTGCCCTTGCCGATGACGCACACCTCGCGACTGTTGAGCCAGACGTCTTCTCCTTTGATCTGCAGCGCCTCTTCCCGTCTCAATCCCAGGTCATAATATAGCAGCAGGATCGGCCGGTATCGCTCCTCGATGTTGTCGATCACCGCCTGTACCTCGTCCATGCTCGGCACCCGGATCTGCGGCCGGCGCACTTTGGGGAACACCGGGATACGGAATGGTGGCTGGTTGCAATGACCATGGGCCGCCGCCCACTTCCAGAGGCTCGAAAACCAGGTTAGCTCTTTGTTGATCGTGCGTTTTCCGACCCCGTCTTGCAGCCGTGCAGTTTTATATTTTTCAATCAGGGGCTGGTTGAGGGCCGTCCAGAGTTTTTGCCCGAAGTGGGGCGATAGTTTCTTGAGACAGTTTTGAATGTCGAGGTAGGTGCTGGCTGCGTAATTGTTGCGCCCGGCTGCCAGCCACCCCGGCAGAGCGTCGATGACCTTGCCGTGCAGGGGCACGGCCGTCCCGTACTGGCGCCGGATCTGGGATTCCAGTTCCCAAGCCTCGCCCTCGGTCATGTCATTGGCTACCTGCTGCACCCGTTTGCCCTTGCGACCCTGGGGGTAATAGTCGATGATCCAAGAGCGGGGGAGGATGTTGCCTTTGTTGTCTTTGTTGGGGCGGATGGACATGGTTATCTACCTAAAAGCAACACTTTGGATGTAGATGGCGCCGCGGGTCATGTGGTCACCGGCCCACCCGAACCCCTTCAAGAGGGAAGGACGTCCGCCCGAGGTAAACTTTCCCTTGCCACTGGCTGCCTTGACTCATCCTGCCGCCCTCGACCTTTCGGCAATACCGGTTGCCGTTGGGCGTAAAACCGCAAACATTCACATTCATGAGCGACGATCCGCTGCAGCTGTCGAGAGTGAGGGTGATTTCGGCGATATTGTCACCGTTAGAGCTGCGGTGTATTTGGTGGACTTCGATGAGCCAGCCATCGCTTTTTGCAGCAATGGCGGGGGTGGTGATCAGGGCCAGTGCCGTTATGGCCAGAAAAACGAAGTGAAGATTTTTCATGTTCCTTCTCCTTTTGTTCCGTTGGCTACCGAAAAACAACATTTTTAAGGTCCCATAGCTCACCTATCCCTGGAGTAACCTCGCAAATGTAATGAGAGCGGATCTTTGCGCCGAAACTGTTTTGCGAATCGACATAGGATGAAACCCAGTATGTCTCCCCCCGGACAGAAACATATTCCTCTGAATACCAGGGAAAGTCGGCAGAGGAAGGGGCTTTAAGCCTCTCTTGCACGAATTGCCCGCATACCGTATAGGCTTCGATTTTAAGGTTCCTTGGCGCGGGATCGGTTTTTGTTTCTGGCATTTTGTCCGGCCAAAGGAAGATGTTTGCCAGGAGAACAAGAAGAATCAACCCAACTGCTACCTTCAAGACACCAGCCAGCAGTTGGAAAATTAATTGACTTTGCCCAGGTGTAGTTGTTTGAGGGGTGAGATCAGCTCCGCAATGACAGCACCGAATAGCCTGTTTTTTGATGGTCTCTGCGCAATAAAGACAGACCTTATTATCACCAGCCTCTACGGGGGCCGCTTTATGGATAACGCGAGATCGACAAAAAGGACAATTGGGGGCTTTGTCGGAAATCTTTCGGCCGCAAGATTGACAAATGATGAATGCCATTATTCAATGCCCCCTTTGCTTTTACACCTCATCCAGTGTTCAGTTTCAAGGACGGCCACCGCCCAGAAAGCAATTCGTTTTTGTCCTTCGACAGTAACTGCGCGCATCATCTCAACTACTTCTCGCTCTATCTCTGACAAGACCATATAGCCCTCCGTTGGAAGAAAAATGAATTCTAAGTCAACGAAGTTTTTATAATGCACCTGGCCCAAAAAAAACAGCCTTTCTAATTATTTTTTATTCGCTATGCTTCTGGGTTTCGCTGCGCCGGTTGGCCATAATCCAAACCGATCGGACGCCTTCGGCCGCGATGTCCCGGAGATCGGGGGGCATTCCTCTCAGCCAGTAGACCACTTCTTCTTCCTGGCGGGTGAGCTTTAAAGGACCGCTATTGTATTCGGCTTCAACCTCATTGACCACTGGTCCGCGATCTCTCTCCATCAAATCCCCGAGATATTCCCGCGTGGCGGCGCGTGGCTCTGGCCCCTTGATGAGATAGTCGGTGGTGGTTTCCCCTAGGGCTGCGATCTCGGCCAGGATAACAGGATCTGGAAGTCTGGCGCCTTTTTCATATTCAGAAACAGTGCTCTTGCTTGCCCCGAACAAATTGCCGAACTCGGCTTGGTTTAGATCGCCCGGCAGGTTTTTCCTCACCGCCTTTATTCTCTCGCCTATGTTTTTCAACTTATTTTCCATTCCCCGAATTTAATTTTATTTTCCGGCTTTGTCAAACCTTTCCGCGAATTAAGGAACCGTTACAAAACGGGGGCTTAAGAGCGGGAATTCCCCGGAATAGTGGGCAAAAAGTCCGAGAAGGAAGGAAAATAAAGTTTGACATTCCCGTTTTCCAGGATTACAATGGTCCACAAGTACGGGAAAACGGGAGAAAACAATGACAATCGGGAAAAAAATAACAGCAGCCAGAAAAAAAAGGGGTGTAACCCTCGAACAACTCGGCGATCTGATCGGCATCGGGAAAAGCTCGATGTCGGCAATGGAGCGCGGCGAACTTAAAGGGGGGCCAAGTGCTGATACTTTGGTTCGCATTGCCGACGCCCTCGATGCCCCTGAAATCCTCCTCTATCACTGCCAAGCCTGCCCCATCCGCCAACATGTCGTTTTGCGCTACTTCCCCGAGCTGAACAACATCCGCCGAGATCCTGCCGTGATCGCTGCCCGACTGCGCAAGGAGATGGTCGAAGCTGCGGAAGCACTGGACCGGCTGGGCGAGCGCTTTAGTGCTCCGGATTTCAAAAATCGTCCGGACTATCAGGAGATTTTTGAGCGGGAGATGGAGCAGGTCATCGATGTTAAGCGGGGGATCGAGATCCTGGAGTTTGAGCTGGTGCTGGAGGGTGTCCATACCCCGAAGGACCTGAAGTCTGTGTACGAACGCCAGCAGGCCAAGTGTGAAGCCCGCGGGCATCACAAGCCGAAGGGGTCGAAGTGATATGACCACCGACGAGCGCCAGATGCTGGAGAATGAAGGAATGCTTATGAAGCTGAGCAAGGTCGAGCTGCGACACCTGCGGGACATCTTGAGCATCTACGCCAGTGAGGCAAGACTCTCCCTCAAGGGCTGGGTGTCCCTGAATGCCCTTCTTGTGAACGTCGGCGCTGAGCCTCGAACCGAGTTCGGTGATGATTCCGAGTATATGGAGGTAGAGAAGAGGACCTTACCCTTTTTGGATTCTCCCGACCCGCGTTCCGGGTATTACCTCAAATCGGGTCAGAAATATATTGCCGCCCATGGATGGACCGGCCGCCGCGACTGCGCGGATGTTTTTAGCCTGGAACAGGCCGAAGAGCGCCGCGATTTCGAGCGCCAATACGGCCATCACCGGGACCGTATTGATATCATCCCCGTGGAGGGTTGAGAGATGGCTGCCAACCACAACCCGAAGGCGAGCGCGATATGACCACCGATGAGCGCCAGATGCTGGAGGAGATCCGGCAACAGAACATGGAAATCCTCCAGCTTTTGCGCGGAGAAGGGGACGGTGGTTACACGGTGGCCATGTTGGCCGCAGCCCCGGACCCAATCGCAGCGATCCGGGAGCGCAATCGTGTGCTCGCCGGACGAAAAAGGAGACTGAGGTGACTTACGACAAGATTCTGGAGAAGATCGAGGAGCTTTATTCCGCCGCTTTTTACCCTGGCCGCACCCCGCGCAGCGATCCCTACAAGAAGGGGGTCATGGCCGCACTCAAGTGCGACCTGGGGATGATTGATTTGAGGATGCCCTTTGCCATCGGCACGGCGGATGCTGATGCCTGGCTGGCGGGGGTGCAAGAAGGGCTTGCTATTTCGGGAAAATTTGAAGGGGGAAAAAATGAACATGATCGGCACGATACTCTGCGTGGTGTTGCTGACGGGTGCTCTGGGGTTTGCCGCTGCTCGCCGAAGCCTGCAGCGCCGGGGTCTGATGGATCGCATGGACAGTGTCATCGGCCAAGCTAAGCCTTTGCAAAAGGGCCCGGGCGGGGTGGTGCTGCCGAAGAATTGCCCCTGCTGCGGGCGCAGGATGACCCACCCGGTGGGGATGGCGCTTGAGGTATCGCTGGAAGGCACCAGGGACATTCCGGTTTGCTCGGTGTGTCTCGCCATGGGGCCCTTGGATAGTCTGATCGCCGCGGGGCAGGAGTCGTGTTTGAATTTGTCACAATGATCGGCCGGGCTGCCGCCTCCCGGTATCCCGCAAAAGGTGGGTAGTACCCCCGGGGTTTGGTTCCTCCGCCTCTCCCCGGGGGGTAGGTTTCGCGGGGGATTTTATTTAATGACAGGAGGTAAGTGATGAGTGTGTATATCTGTGCCTGGTGCGGCAAGCCTCTGCGCCAATCCCCGACCCCCGAGAATAGTCATGGCGCTTGCCGTCCCTGTGCTGCCCGTCAGCTTAAAGAGATTCCTTTTTTTCTAAGACTTAAAGCCCGGGCCAAGGTGGACGGGTGGAGCGCCGTGGCCGCCTATGGCCTGATCTATGTGGCGCTAGGGTTGTGGGCCCTGGAAGTTTTGTGGATGGGGGTGATGCGATGAGATGGTCTATCGTGTTGTGCCTGATTGCCCTGGCCGCTCATGCCGCCGCCTGCACGTTGGATATGCGGGACCGTGTCCAGTGCATCCGGCAGCTACACTGCGCCCAGGTGCTGCCATGAGCCGCCGACGCAGGCAGTACAGCCGAGCGATGCTCCTTGACCTCCATAAGGCTGACGCCAAGATCCGGGCATCCCTTAGCGAGCAGGTCAAGGTGTTGACGCAGGAGGAGGTGGACGCGATCGCGCCGGACCTTCAGCAACCGGCCCCCGCGAAAAAGACCGATCACCGTGAGACCTATCGCCCCGCTTGGCGGGATTGAGGTACGCCAAGTGGTTTACGTGACCTGTAATACCTGCCACTACTCGGGCCGATGCAGTGCCGAGCCAACCCAGCACAGGGAATCGTTCTTTGCCTGCTTCAGGGGCGAACGGTCCCCTTCCTGCTGCGACTATCGCGGGAACTATGAGCGAGGGGTTGATGGTGTTCTCTCCCGTCCCTCCCCTCGCCCCTCCCGCCAGGCGGGGTTTTCTACCTTCCAAAGGAGATCATCATGCTGAGGATTAGGTTTGAGCATTTCGATGAGGTCGAGCGGGAACTTCGGCATCTTGGCAGGGATATGCCGAAGGCGGCAGCTATGGCAATCACCTGGGCAGCGCAGGCGGGAAAGCAAGCCACCCAGAAGAAGATGGACCGGATATTCGACCGGCCGACCAAATGGACGCGGGAAAGCACGTTCCTACAGGCCGCGGATATGCGGACATTGGAGGCAACGGTCTATATCAAGGAAGGGTCGCTATCTAGCCTGGCCCACCATGTGGAAGGCGGCCGCCGCCGGACGAAGACATCGGAAGATCTTCTCCGCCAAAAGGGCATTCTCAAAGGGTCGCACCAGTATATCGTCCCGTCTCTGGCACTAAAGCTCGACAAGTACGGGAATGTCCCTTATGGATTGATGAACCGGGTGCTGTCCTCGGTCGGAGCCCAGCGCGACAAAGCCTCCAACACCACCGCTAAATCCCTGCGACGCAACGCAGGGCAGGGCGACTTCTTCATCCTGCGCCGACAGAAGGGTACACACCCAGGCATCTACCGCCGTAAGGGAGGCAAGAAGAACCCACGCCTCGACCCCGTGTTGATGTTTGTCAAGAGTGTCAACTACAAACGCCGCTACCCCTTCCATGAGATTGTCGAGGACGCTGCTTATGATGATCTGCCACGGGCCATCAGCCTGGCACTCAAGCGGATATCAGGCATATAAAAAAGCGCGGGTCCTTCTGGCCACCCGCTGTGGCACGGTAATGGAGACCCCGGTTTGTGGGTCCATTTAAAATTTTGAGATTGCCTGAAATACTGAAAGGTTGCTTTCAAAAATGTCGAAGTTTCGGGGTGTTGCAGAAGTTGAGAGGCCATCTGGGCCGGTAACCTGGTTGCCGGCGGATGCCGTGGCCGTATTGTCGGCCGCGTTTTTTGACGCTGCCGCCTGCACAGACTGGTTCCTTGAGCGCTGTTATCCGGACGGCCCTCGGTGTCCGCGCTGTGGCTTCCACATTACCGGCCAGCGCGCCCAGGTCCGCTGGCGCGAACTCAAGCGCATCACTTGCCAATCGTGCGAACGCAAGATCAAGGCCACCAACGGCACCCTGCTGCAGGAGTCGCACCTCGACCCGCGCCAGTTGTTTATCTTGCTCTCGCTTCTCGGCCTCGGCGTGGAGCCCGCCGCCGTTGCCCGTGTGGTCGGTGTGACCCAGACCACCATCCTTAACTGGCGGGATAAAGTCATCGCCCTGGCGGAGGTAGCGCAATGAGTCTTTTCGACCTGCGGCCTATCGAGCCTGAGCCGGTCATCGCCGCCCCGGCCCCGAAACAGGAATATGCCCTCCGAGTAAAGCAGACAAAGTCCGGACGCGAAATCATGGTTTACACCGCAGCCATCGCGCCAGCTGATGTTATCGCCGAGGCCGAAGCCAGGGGGTTGGCTCTTTTCACAGGCCCGGAAATATTACTCATGCGCGACTGTCTGCCAAAACTGGTCGATCACATCATATCGGTTAAAACAACCTTTCCTGGATGCACAGTCCAGCAAATTATCAACGAGGCCGTTGCGGAATGAGCTACCACGTCAATCACAACGATGTCCTCGATCAACTCACCAACCATGGTCTGATGGTCATGAGCCTTGAGGTCGATACCGACCGGGTCAAGCGGTGCACCACCCGAGACAGCGGCCGCGAAAAGTCCGGATGGTATTGGCTATCCTCCATCACCATCGGCAGCGACCCGTATATCGTCGGCGCCTACGGCATCTACCAGGGCAACGACAACGGAAAACAGAAAGTTGTCCTGAACAAAGAACAGACCGGACGACTCACCGCCGACCAGAGCAAAGCCCTTGCCGATCAGCAGCGAGCCGTCCGCAAAAAAGCCGACCTCGCACGCGCCAGCCAGCACAACCGCGCCGCCACCCGGGCAAAATCAGAATGGGACAAACTTTCCGAAAACGGATCGAGCGATTATCTCACCGTAAAAAAGGTGGGAGCCTACGGCGTGCGCTTCGGCCCTCGCGGAGAGGTCGTTATCCCCATGCGCGACGGATCAGACGCCATCCGCGGGCTGCAGATGATCCTGCCAAAAGGCCACCCGCGCATTGCCAAGATCGAGCGCAATAAAGAGTTTTTCCCGGCCGGCCTCGGCCTGTCCGGAACCTGGCACCTCATCGGCGGCCATCCCCGCGAAATTCTGCTGATCACCGAAGGATACGCTACCGGGGCCAGCCTCCACGAGGCCACCGGTTATCCCGTCGCCGCCGTCTGGAGCGCCAACAACCTGCTAGCCGGTTGCAAGGCCCTGCATAAAAAGTATTCCCGTTGTCAGTTGCTCATCTGCGCCGACGACGACGCCATGCAGACCTGCGCCGCCTGCGACAAAATCACCGCTGTTACCAGCGACCTCTGCCAGCACTGCGGACAACCGCACCGCAAGCAAAACGCCGGGATTTCCTGTGCCCAAGCTGCCGCCCTGTCCATCGGCTGTACCTGGATCGCGCCGCAGTTTGCAACCGAAAGACCGTCCGACCGCAAAGGCGACACCGATTTCAACGATTTGCACGTTGCCGAAGGCCTGCGCATCGTCGGGGCTCAGATTAACGCCAAGGTGTCCGACCTGGGCTGTATCCGCCCCGCCATGGAGGTCGCCGCCTCGGCGACTGGGGGAGGGGGGGAAAAGCGTCCGCCCTTGAAATCGATGCTCAATACGGACGAAGCCCTGCAGCGCTTCTGTTTTGTCTACGGCGGAAAAGGGACCATGTTTGACCAACAAGAACACTGTCTTATCCCCAAGGCCGACGTTCTCGACATCCTGCCCGAACACGGCTGGCGCGATATGCGCGCGCACAAAACCGTCGTGCGTCTCGATGAGGTCGGATTCGACCCCGCCGGGACTGACACGAATATCCGCTGCAACCTCTACGGTGGTTGGCCAACCGAACCAAAAAAGGGCGACTGCAGCAAAATATTGGAGCTGCTGGGCTATTTATGCAGCAACGAAGTCGCCGCCGAAGACGTTTACAGTTGGGTCATTCGCTGGCTTGCCTACCCGATTCAGCACCCCGGCGCCAAAATGCAAAGCGCCCTTGTCTTTCACGGCCCGCAAGGCACCGGGAAAAATATGTTTTTTGAGACGATTATGGCGATCTATGGCGAATACGGCCGGATCGTCGACCAGGCCGCCATCGAAGACAAATTCAACGACTGGGCCAGCCGAAAATTATTTCTTATCGCTGACGAAGTCGTCGCCCGCAGCGAGCTTTTCCACGTCAAAAACAAATTAAAAAGCTTCGTCACGGGCGAGTGGATACGGATCAACCCAAAAAACGTTTCAGCCCACGATGAGCGCAACCACGTCAACCTGGTTTTTTTGTCCAACGAAGCCACCCCGCTAGTTCTTGAACACGACGACAGACGTTATATGGTCGTCCACACGCCGGAAAAACTCCCTGCCGAATTTTATAAATCCGTCCGGGCCGAGATTATCACCGGAGGCATTGCCGCCCTCCACCATCATCTAAAAACACTCGACCTCGGCGATTTCAGTGTTTACACCAAGCCGCTGCACACCAAAGCCAAATTCCAGCTCATCGAGGCCAGCCTCGACAGTGTCAGTTCGTTCCTGCGCGAATGGTACCTGGGGGAGATCCACAAAATCCCCTTTTGCCCCTGCACTATCACCCAACTATTCGCCACCTACCAAAAATACTGTGCCGCCGCCGCCGAAAAATCCCCGCGCAACAGGCGCCAGTTCATTGCCGAACTCAACATGCAACCAGGTTGGCGGGTCGGCCCCTTCCCGGTGAGGGTTTTGCCAGGGATAGAAGAGCGCACCACCCGAAAAATGATTATTCCATCCTCCGAGCTTTTAGCCGGTGGCGACTACACCAAACCGGAAAGCATCAGCCAGGAACAATGGCTAGCCGAGTGCCATCAGGCGTTCACCATCGCCGGAGACTTCCATTTATGATTACGCTTATTACGATTATTACGCTTATGATTACGGTCCAACCCATTGATTTAATTGCATTATTACGCTTATTACGCTTTTTCTCGCGCGCCATACGCGCGAGACGATACATAACCACACCACACGATACATATACGCGCGCGCGGATATGTATCGAATAACCGTAATAACCGTAATAATATAGTAATATTAAACACTTGAACCGTAATCATAAGCGTAATAAGCGTAATAATTGGTCCAAAAGCGTAATAATCAATGGATTTGAGCTGGATTCACTATTCAAAAGGAGAAAAACCATGACCAAGGTTTACAGCACCAACGGCGAAGAATTCGACCACGAAGAGCTCGAAGAAGCCGTCGACGCAGTAATCGAAGATTCCTGGGGGATGCCCACGGATATTCTCGCCGTATCGGAAGGAGACAAAGTGCCTTTTCGCGCCGGGGATTTTCTGGAAGTGGACGATCTGCTGGAAATACTGGAACAACGGGCATGGTTTTTAGCCGAAGAATATGCCAGGGGGTGGCCGGGCGTTTCTTTGGTACAAAAAAATGATCTAGCCGAATTAGTCGCCGCCGCCATCAACACCTGGGCCGATGGCCACTGCCTTCAACCAACTTTTTTTCTCGTCAAAAACGTGAAAGAAATCAAAATTAAACTGCTGGACACAAAAGGCGCCTGGGAGATAGTCCAATGAGCCGAAAAACCGACTGGCAAGGCCCCTTCATCCTCTCCCTCATCTGCGCCCTGGCCGATGGCCTGCGCCAGGCAGAGCCCATCAGACACAGCGCCCGGGTCAACCGGGTAAACCGCGTCGAAGAAGCCGCCCTGCGCGCCATCGATTTCTACCCGCCCGCCGAACTCACGCCCCAGGTCATGGAGATGGCCACCCGATTTTTCGAGCAGGTGGAGGAGATGTTTCAGCAGGCATTTCCCCAGGAAGGACCCGCCTGGATTGAAGAGGTCGATTCATGTCCAAGGTGCATCACGTGAGCGAAAAGGAAGGAAATTGACGATGCCAAAAACAAAACTCCCAACTATTTATTCTCTACTGAGCGCGCTGCCATGGGTTTGTATCCTCCCCGGTCGCGGGATTATAGGCAAATATCCTTCTTTCCGTTTTTACTGGATCAATGACAAGTGGCTGGCCAGGGTTGGCCTATTTTCCATCTTCAAGATCGGGAAACGAGTGGGATTTCATCTGTTCTCGAAAAAAGAGAAAAACGCCGTCTTGAAACAAGGGCCAGCCGACCAATGATAATGTCCACCCCTAAAACCTGCCCCAACTGCAACGGCCACCTCGCCAACATCGGCCAGGGCCTGCGAGAATGCGAGCAATGCGGAAAAATTCAAAAGGAGGAAAACCCATGATCGATCTTTCGAAGTTTTGCAGCAGCCAAAACGACAAAATGAAAACCCCGGCCACCATCGGCCTCTACACCTACGCCACCAATAACCACATAATCATCCGCGTTCCGGAAGGTGAGCACCACACGCCGCCGGTCGGGTTTCCCGCTGTTGATCACCTCCCCTGGATACACGACCAAGCCGCCGAATGGGTCAACCTGCCGGACCTCGGCGAGATCAAGCCCGAATTTTGTACCCTCTGCGCCGGAACAGGCAAAACAATGATCTGCCCAGAATGCGACGGAGACGGCGCTTTAACCTTCTCGAATCACCATTCCTATTATGAGGTCTGTTGTGACACCTGCAATGGAGACGAGGTGCTCCCTAAGGGGCCGGATCAATGCCGCAATTGCGATGGCGTTGGTCAATGCGTCGCCCACAGCCCCATACCCTGGCAGCGCGGGAAAATCAACTCCCGCTACGTTTACCTGCTAAAGGATTTACCAGATATCCGAATAAGCACCCACGGCAGCCCACTGGATCATATTCTATTCCGGTTTGACGGCGGTTGCGGCCTTCTCATGCCGATGCTGAAATAAGGAGCCACACCCATGCCCTGGATGCTGATCACCTGCGGCCATTGCGCCCACACCGCCGACATCAACGCTTTCTGCAGCACACCCATCGGCGGCAAGCTTCCGAAAGACATCTACCAGTGCCCGGCCTGCAACTGCGCCATCCAGCGCCGCATGGCCCCGGCCACCATCCACCCTTCCGGATGGGTAGAGCCCGGCAAGATCACCCTCGAACCCATCGCCGCCAGACTATAAGGAGCCCCAATGCCCAATCCAGCCGCAAAACCCCAACCCATGCCCACCGCCGGACAGCAAGATGTGCTGCCCGAAGTCATCGCCGATCTGCAGGCCAGAGACGCCTTCGGCGTCAAAAAATACGGCACCACCCTGCAGACCCGCAACGGCCGCGATCCGCTCATGGACGCCTATCAAGAAAGCCTCGATCAGGCCATGTATCTCAAACAGGCCATCCTTGAGCGCAACAACCCGGCGCCAACCTACAACTGGCCGAAAACCATCTTCGTCAGCCGCAACACCCTCATCGACCAACTTGCCCACATCCTCAGCGAGGTAGACGAGATCACTCAGCTCGGGCCGCCAGTCACCACGCCCCTGCTCCACATGGAGCTCGCCGACCTGCACCACAGTTTAGAGACCCTCTGGCAAATCCTCGAACGCCAGGCAGGACAGGATTATGTCGCCGCAATATTCCAGGCCGTCGAGGAAAAAAACCGGGTTCGCGGGTATTACGACCTGGAAGGGTTTGGCGAGATCGAAATTATTTAACGCTTGAGATCCTATAACCCTTTACGAGTGGAGGTTGCAAGTGACGAAAGAAAATATTCCCGGCAAGGTTGAGATGCTCGATGCACCTGAACTGAATCAGGACGTGGTGAGAATTACTGAGGAGATTCTTAGGCAGAATGCAGAAATTATCAAGATGAATGGCCGGTTGCTTGCTGTGTTGTCTGCCGCTTCGCAATTCGTAGTCTGGCGCGAAGAGGGTTAACGACTGAGGTCAAGGGCTCGGCGCAGTTTGCCGAGTCCGCTTGCAGCGATTGGTTAAACGGCGCTTTTCATCCGGAGACGAATATGAAAACGATAAAACTCGCAGAATTTTTAAAAGAGGCAGAGGCTCGTTTCGGCGGGGCAACTCATAAATGGAAATTTGTTTGCCCGAGTTGCAAGACGGCGCAAAGCGCAGAGGATATGGTTGCCGCTGGCGTGAGCAAGGAGGATGTTGGCAGGTACGTCGGATTTTCATGCGTGGGTAGATTCAACAAGGGGAAAACCGGCTGTGACTGGACTCTCGGAGGACTGTTCCGGATACACGAACTGGAGATTGAGGACGAAAGCGGCAAAATGCACCCGCATTTCGACCTGGCAGAAGCCGTTTAACACTTGAGGTCAAGGGCTCGCGTAGCGAGTCCGCTTGCAGCGATTGGTTATGTGGCGAGGGTGCCACGAAGGAGAGAGTATGGAACTGACAAAAGAGACATTTGAGGACTTCGTGAACCGCCTCCGTTATCACAATAAAGGTGAAGGCGTGAATGACCATTGCACACGTGACCCTATTTTCATCGTGCAGAGTCGCAAGCGCGTGTATGGGTTCGACCAGCAATACGAAGGTGATTACGTTTGGTGCGATACGGCCAACGAACATGACGAAGCGGACGCACTCATGGCCAAAAGGCTCGATGTTCTGGATGATGGCGGAAGGGAAACCGGCAAGTGGGAGAAAGTTTACTATGTTGACCGGTGGGATTACGTTTGCTCCCACTTCACCAAAGAGGCAGCGTCTACGTTCATTGATCGCAAAAAGCACGACCACCACGAACTCCGCATTTATGTTGACTGTCAGCTTTACTGTTGGGAGTACAACGCAATTATTAACGGGCTGTTGGACGGGAAAATAACGTTCAACGGGTAGCCACATAACGCTTGAGATCACGGGCGCGAAGCGTCCGCGTGGATCGACTGGTTCTAAAGGGTTTTTGCGCTCTGGCGAAGCCAGATAAGGATTTTGATTATGGGTTTATTCGAGACAACAGAAGAAGAGCTTTACCTGATTGCCATAAGCCGGCCCCTGGAAGAGAAGATTGAACAGGCTATATCTCTTATCCATGTGATGGAAAGCCAAGCGTTGAAATTATCTGATGATGGCTTTTACGTCTGCTTTTCTGGCGGTAAAGACAGTATTGTTATGGCTAAACTGTTCGAGTTGGCCGGTGTTAAATATGATCTACATTACAACAATGTGACAATCGATCCGCCTGAACTGGTCCGCTTCATCAAGCGGGAATACCCTCACGCAGAATGGCATTCTGTCGGCAAGCACCTGATTAACTACATGGCCGAAGCCAAGGTTTGCGGGCCACCAACACGCCGAATTCGCTGGTGTTGCGAAATTTACAAAGAACAGGGGGGCATTGATAAATTCCGGGCAATAGGGGTGAGGGCTGAAGAATCTGTCAGGCGTAAGGGGTTATGGAGGCAGATTACCACTGACAGGAAAACTAAAAAGCCCATTTTGTGCCCTATTTTATATTGGACAGATGCTGATATTTGGGCATTCATCGGACAACAAAAAATGGCCTATTGCGGCCTCTACGATGAGGGCTTTTCTCGGCTCGGCTGTGTTGGTTGCCCGATGGGAGGGCCTAAAGGGCAAGCCCGAGATTTTGCCCGATGGCCCAAATATGAGGCCATGTGGAAACGTGGATTCCAAAGGTATTGGGACAAATACAAAGGCGTTCCGAAGCGGAACGGTGAACCTCGGGCAATCGAGAAATTCCCGACAGTTGACGATCTATGGGACTGGTGGACCAGCGGCAAAGCCTACGAAGGCAACAAACCGGATTGCCAACTGTGGCTGTGGTAGGTTTTGCGCGAAAAGACTTTAGAACGGCTGAGGTCAAGGGCTCGGCGCAGTTTGCCGAGTCCGCTTGCAGCGATTGGTTCGGCGGCGCTTTTACCACGGAGACGGGATATGGCCAGAGTTGAAAGAGCTAAATGCCACAATTGTGAACACCGGTGGATGGTGGATATTGACCCAGAGGGCGATTATGGGTGTTACCGGATTCACGGGTGCAAAAAGCCGAAGAAACAGAAATTTAAGGGGAAGGCGGCATGGTATGCCGGGTCACCTTGCCCTGACTTTCAACCATTTTAGCAAGCTGCAGAACGCTTTAGCTAACGGGCTTGCGGCCCAAGAGGTAGACAGATGCAACCATGGCAAAAAGACCCTTTAGGCGTAGAAAAACCGCAAAATACCGAGTGTAGCAAGTCCGCCGTTGAGCGACTGGTTAGCCAACCTGCCCCAACAACTATACGAGCGCTAAATGACATGGCGACCATTTGCCGGGAAGCTCTGATTACTGTGCGCATGGACCCCGCATGGCACACCTCATTAGATGAGCAAACGAAAAACGATGTTGTTAAGGCATTGCGCCTGATTGGATAACGGGCCTGCGGGTAAACCGCGACCGTAGGGAGTCGGATTTTGACCCGCTGGTTATCTGGCGGGTGATCGGAGAGACCAATGGACATCGTAATGGACTGCAACGAGGTGGTAACCATCCATTTTACGAAAGGCAGAAATGAGCCGGGCGCTATTATTACCATCGCTCAGGGTATGCCCGGCCTCGGAAATGTCGAGATCAAAGGAGAGACTAAGACGGTCAATTACAGGGTCGTCAAGGGATCTATTGAGGAAGCTAAGTGAGGCTCATAGTTTCCACTATTTCGCTCGTTGCGGCGAACTTCATCTATCAGTATTTCGCGGGACACCTCTGGGACGTCGCCGTTGAACGGTCACTATTCGAGGTCACTGCAATTTTTACAGTTTGGGTGAACGGATCGGTTCAATCCAGATAACAAGGCTTATACAGACCCCCCCCTATATAACCCCATATCTTAATTCGCGGAGCGGATGCCAACGATGGAACAAAAACCGATTACAGCAAAAACGATAGGCGAACTGCGTGATGCGCTGGACAAGATTATCCAGGAGCATGGGCCAGACTTCGAGTGGAACGGGTTCGATGATGAATCGATTTATATTTATTCGAAACATGATGGCCCCGGGGAATCGTTCGAGATTCGGCCTCGTGGCGTTTAGCCTTTGACAAAAGGACCGCCTTTAACATGACCGACCGCACCCAACAACTCATGGACGTCGCCAGCCCGCACGAAAAAGCCGAGCTGGCCACCATGCACAACGCCGTCATCCAGTGCATGCAGGCCTACAAAAAAGCCAGCACCGCCACCAACAAACGCGACTGGGACGCCGCGCGCAACGGCCTGCACGACGTTGTCGAACGCCTCTGGCCGGTCTACTTCCCCGCCGAGGCCGCCGCCGATCCCGAGGTATTCGAGCAGCAAAAGGCCGCTCTCGCCTGGCTGCACAACCGCTTCGGCAAACCGTACCCGTCCGCCGGCAAATTCTCCCAGGACATCCGCGACGGCCTCTGTCGCCAGCAGGAAAACCGCACCATCCTGCGCAAAGAGCTCAAAAAATACGCCGAGATCATCGCCCACGACAAAAAAGCCGCCAACCTCTCAGCCGACAAAGCCGCCCAGCGCGAAGACCTCGAAATCGAAAAACTCCAGTTAGAGGTCGCCAAACGCAAAATGGAAAACCGCAAAGAAGATAAAAACTGGATTGCCCGCGATATCGTCTTCGAACGCGAAGGCGCCCTGGTCGGCCAGATCATGGGCGAGGCCCGCCACCACCTCGGCCGCTCCGTGCCCGCCCTCATCCACGCCGCCAAGGGCGAGCTAGAACGCACCCCCGAAATAAAAAAGATCCTCGAAGAAGCCCTTTTCGATGCCTTTCGCGCCATGTACGAATCTGGAGAAATCGACATGACCTTCCTCGACGAAGAAGCCGAATGATGCAACCCGCCCTGACCGCCGACATCTTCGCCCAGCCGCTGCCCGACTTCTTTCCCGAGTCGCTGCGCCGCGCCTGCGCTGGCAAGCAGATCCGCTACACCCTGCCCCGGGCCGTGCGCGAGCGCATGCAGGTACCCGAAGACCTCACCGTCAGCCAGTGGGCCGAAAAGCACCGCCGCGTCACCGAGATCGACGCCCAGCCCGGCCGCTGGCGACAAGACCTCGTCCCCCACACCAAAAAGCTCATGGACTTTATCAGCCTGCCCTGGGTCCGCGAGGTCTGGCTGTGCATGGTCGAGCGCGCCGGGAAAACCCAGGTGCTGCTCAACGCCGCCATGTGGCAGATCGACCGCGGTATCGACTCCGGCAACGTCTTCTGGCTCATGCCCAGCGAAAACGAAGCCAAGAAAGCCCTCGGCGAGCGCATCATTCCCGCCCTCAAGGCCAGCCCGCGCACCGCCCGTCTGCTGTCCCGCTACGCCGACGACACCTCCCGCTCCCTGGTGCGCTGCAACCACGGCCCGCGCCTGATCCCCGCCTGGTCCAACAGCCCGGCCTCTTTGTCCTCGTTTTACGGCAAACTGCGCATCGGCGACGAAATCGACAAAAACGCCGACCGCTCCGGCGGCGAAACCGATTCCATCACCCTGCTCAAAAAACGCGGCCGCGACAGCGACGACTCCAAACTGTTGCTGGCTAGCACCCCGGCCGGGAAATTTATTTACAAGGGCATGCTCGCCGCCCAGCAGGTCTGGGCCTACCATAGCCGCTGCCCGCACTGTCGCGAGTTTGTCCTCATGGATGCCGAGCATTTCGTCATCCCCAAGGGTGCCACCGTCGAGAGCGTCAAGCACGGCGAGCACTCCGTTGTCTACGACTGCAACGCCTGCGGGGTCGAGTGGGACGAAGCTGATCGCGCCGAAGCCTACCAGGCCGGGGACTTTGTCGCCATCAAAGGGGCCGACGTTGAACGCCCCGAATCCATCGGCGCGCACATGCCAGCCTTCCCCCTGCCCAACATCAAGATGGCCGAAATCGGCGCCGCCATCGTCCGCGCCCGCTCCGGAGATCTCGCCGCCTTGATGGACCTGGCCCACGGCTACAAGGCCATCGATTACACCGCCGAAACCAAAGACCGCCAGGAAGACACCATCCTCCTGCTGCGCGACGACCGCCCCGCCGGAGTCGTGCCCACCTGGACCGACGCCCTGGAGATCAGCATCGACACCCAGGACAACGGTTTCTGGTACCGCATCCGCGCCTGGCGCTACGGCATCGACCTAAAAAGCGCCCTCGTCAAAGCCGGATACGTGCCCAGCGCCTGCGCCAGCGACTTTACTTCCCTCGATGCCCTCATCGCCGCCGAATACCCCGACGAAAACGGCGAGCCCCACCGCATCATGGCCGGCATCATCGACAGCGCAGGCCACCGCACCGGCGAGGTATACGCCTGGTGCCGCACCAGCGGAGTCCTGCCCGCCAAAGGAGCCCAGGGCCGCAAGACCCAACCCGTCACCGTCAGCCGCATCGATCGCTACCCCGGCAACAACAAGCCGATCCCCGGCGGCCTCAACCTCTACCACATCGACAC
>Ga0214472_10000642_pt1 | contig 42613 bp, 35 predicted proteins | sample RVTome_6_FD_207662 | JGI IMG/M metagenome (GOLD analysis project Ga0214472, IMG submission 207662) | Soil microbial communities from uranium-contaminated site in the Upper Colorado River Basin, Wyoming, United States - RVT140D175 | ecosystem: Environmental > Terrestrial > Soil > Contaminated >...
GAAAGCGAGCCCCAGCAGACCTTGCTCGCCGCCTGCGGTGATGAGCGAGCTAACGTCGAGGAAGGGTTGCTGGAGCGCGACGCCGTTCTCGACGATCACGATGCGTCCGCCACGCTCGACGACGAAGAGGCGGTCGTCGCCAGCCGGCGCGGTGAGGAACAGTGGTGACGAGAGCCCCTGGATGACGACCTCGGCCGCGATGTCCACGGGCTCGGAGGGGCGGGGACCGGCGGGGTCGGAGCAGGCGAGGAGGGGGATCGCGGCGGCGGCGAGCCAGCGGGCGGGCCGCGCCGCGCGCCGGATGCGCTCCAGGGGCCGTGCCGTTCGCGGGTCTTGCATGGCCTCCTCGCTCGTCGGCGTTGCAGTCGGGGGAGCTCCGTTGCACGATCGGGACCAACTTAGGAGGGGCGCGGGTCGCGCGCCGCCGTGGGGAGTCGCGTGTGAGGGGGTGACTTGGAATCGCCGAAGGGACCTGAGCCGTCGAGCCCGGAGCCGATCGCCGTCGAATTCGAGCTGACGCCCGAGGATTGGGTGGAGGTCAGCATGGAGCACAGCTGGCGGTCCAAGGCGCTCCGCGAGGCTCGCCGGACGATCCGCGCGCTGGTGGCAGCGATCTTCGTCGTGCTGGCTCTGCTAGGTCTGCTGAACGGATCGACGGGCATGGCGATCACGTGGCTTCTGGGGGGTGGCGTGCTGTTCGCCGCGCTGGATCCGCTGATCCGCAGCTCGCAGCGGAACCAGCTCCGGAAGTTCGCGGCCACGGGCATCGCCAATGGCATGTTCGGCCGCCACCGGGTCGAGCTTCGGCCGGAGGGGATGCTCGACGCGACCGAGGGCTACGACTGGCTCACCCGCTGGTCGGCGATCGATCGCGTGGAGGAGAGCGAGGGTGCCTTCCTCGTCTACACGGGGCCGAACGCGTGCCTGCCGATCCCGCATTCGGCGTTTCGCGACTCGGCGACGCTCCGCAGGTTCGCGGACGCCTTCTACCGACTGCGCCAGAGCGGCGGGCATGGGGTGCTCCCGGGCGGTGGGGCGCCCGCCGACGGTTGACGTCGCCGGCGCCTCGCGTCATCCTTGCCCCCATGGCCACCAGCACGCTGACGACGACGACCACGACCGGCCGGACGACCGGCCGGGGGCCTGCGTGCGTGGCTTAGCCTAGGTTATCGAGAGACCACGCGGCGCGGCCCCGGACACGGGCGCCGCGCTTTTTTTGTTGCCGGCGCTGATACGTTCCAGGGTCGCCCCCCAACGAGAGCTGCACAGATGTCGAGCGAACAGATCCAGATCACGCTTCCCGACGGGCGCGTCCTCCCCATGGCGCGGGGCTCGACGCCGCGCGACGTCGCGGCGGCGATCGGCCCGGGCCTCGCGAAGGCGGCGCTCGCGGCTGTCGTGAACGGCGAGGTGGTGGGGCTCATGCAGCCGCTCGAGGCCGACGCTGCGATCCGGATCCTCACGGAGAAGGACGCGGATTCGCTGCCGGTGCTGCGTCACTCGGCGGCGCACGTGCTCGCGACGGCGGTACGCGAGCTCCGGCCGGGGGCGGGGATCGGCTTCGGGCCGGCGATCGACGACGGCTTCTACTACGACTTCGACGTCGACGCGCCGTTCACGCCGGAGGACCTCGAGGCGTTCGAGCAGAAGATGGCCGGGGTGGCGAAGGCGGACATGCCGTTCGAGCGGCGGCGTGTGACGAAAGAGGAGGCGCGCGGGCTCTTCGCGGACGACCCGCTCAAGCTGGAGCGGCTCGAGGAGTTCCCGGATGACGAGGTCATCACGGTCTACCAGAACGGGCCGTTCCTCGACCTCTGCAGGGGGCCGCACGTGCCGAGCACGGGGCGGCTGAAGCATTTCAAGCTGCTTTCGGGCGCGGGTGCGTACTGGAGAGGCGACCACCGGCGCCAAATGCTCCAGCGCATCTACGGCACGGCGTTCCACACGAAGGCCGAGCTGGACGAGCACCTGCACCGGCTGGAGGAGGCGAAGCGTCGCGACCACCGCCGCCTCGGCCGCGAGCTCGATCTCTTCCACTTCTTCCCGGTGTCCCCGGGTGCGGCGTTCTGGACGCCGCGGGGGACGCTGCTCTACAACACGCTCGAGCAGTTCGTGCGCGAGCGGCAGCGCGAGGGCTTCGAGGAGGTGAAGACCCCGCTCCTCTACACGAAGGAGCTCTGGGAGCAATCGGGGCACTGGGGGAAGTACCGGGAGAACATGTTCCTCGTCCTCGACAGCGAGACGGGCGAGCACGACATGTCGCTCAAGCCCATGAACTGCCCGTCGCACTACGTCTACTACGGGTCGACGAAGCACTCGTACCGGGAGCTGCCCATCCGCTACGCGACGCTCGACGTGCTGCACCGGAACGAGCTCTCGGGGGCGCTGTCGGGGCTCACGCGCGTGCGCCAGTTCGCACAGGACGACTGCCACGTCTTCCTGCGCGAGGACCAGATCGCCGAGGAGGTGGGGTTCCTCACGCGCTTCATCCTCGGGCATTACGACGCGTTCGGCCTCGAATCGACGCTGAAGTTCGCCACGCGGCCGGAGGTGCGCATCGGGAGCGACGAGCAGTGGGACCGAGCGGAGCACGCGCTGCGCGAGGCGCTCGACGCGACGGGGCGCGACTACGAGATCGAGCCTGGCGACGGCGCCTTCTACGGCCCCAAGATCGACTTCCACGTGACGGACTCCATCGGGCGGCAGTGGCAGCTCGGCACGATCCAGCTCGACTCCAACGCGCCGGAGCGCTTCGACCTCACGTACGTGGGCGAGGACAACGCGCCGCACCGGCCCGTCGTGATCCACCGCGCGGTGTGCGGCTCGTTCGAGCGCTTCATCGCGATCCTCATTGAGCACTACGCGGGCGCGTTCCCCACGTGGCTCGCGCCGGAGCAGGTGCGGGTGCTGCCGATCTCGGAGCAGTGGACGGCGAGCGCCGAGGAGCTCCGGGCTGCGCTCGACCACGCGGGCGTGCGCGCTACGCTCGAGGAGAAGGAGACGCTGAACTACCGGATCCGCGAGGCGGAGGAGCTCAAGGTCCCTTACATGGCGATCGTCGGGGCGCGCGAGGCCGCCGACGGTACCGTGGCCGTGCGGCGGCGCGGGGCGGGGAAGAAGCAGGACGTGATGGCACGCGACGCGTTCGTCGGGAACGTGGTGGAGGAGATCCGCACGCGGGCGCCGGACTGACTAGCCCAGGCCGGAAACCACCCACAGGCCCCACCCGGTCACCACCGGGATGACCACGTTGTCGTCCACGCGCGTCGTGAGCCCCTCCGCCGCCGCTGCGAGAGCGGCCACGGGCAGCGCCGCCACGATCCCCGCGTAGGGGACGAGGACCACCAGCGCCGCGACGAAGAACGCGAGGGTGCCTTCCCGGGTGCCCTTGCCCAGAGGGTACTTGCCCCAGACGCGCCCCACGACGCTCGCCGCCGGATCCGCGATCGCGAGCACCAGGAGCGACGGCACCGCCAGCTCGGGGTCGGGAAGCCAGAGGGCCAGAAATACCCCGAGCATGAACCACGTCAGCGACGGGCGGCGGACCTCTCGCGGGCACATGAGCGCACCAAAGGTCCGATACGCGTAGCGGTTGAATGTTACGTACGCAAGCCGCAAGAGGTCGCCGACGAGGGCCAGTCCGAGCATAATGGCGAACAGCCATCGGGTTCGCGGCGCCTCGGGAGACAGCGCGTACACCACCCATGCCAAACACGACCCACCCACGAGATGGAAGAGTCGGCGCCAGGGCTGGAGCCCCTCCGTGCGCCGCACCAGTTCTTCCAGCTGCGGCTCAGGCGCGTATTGCGGCATGACCTCGCGCGACGTCTCCATCGTGGGCGCGCTCCAGGCGAGCGCGGACCGACATCCGGACAAGCTCCTCTATGCGTTCCTGGATGAAGATGGTCGAACCCGGCAGTCCTTCGGCTACGCGGAGTTCATCCGCCGAACGGGCGAGGTGGCTGCGCATATCCACCAAAGTCGGCCACTCGCGCCTGGTGAGCGAGTCCTGCTCGTCTACCCGCCGGGCCTGGAGATGATCAGCGCGCTCTTCGCCTGCGTCCGCATGGGGCTGATTCCGGTGCCGGTCTACCCGCCCTCGAGCGGGGGATTCGCGGCGGCGCTCTACAAGATGAACTTCATCGCAGAGGACTGTGGCGCGTCCGCCGTGCTCACCGATCGGTCCTGCTACTGGTCGCTGAAGCTGCACCGGGCCCGGGCCAGCCTCGCGAGCTTCTCGCTGCGGAAGGACTACACGTCCCGCCTCGACTGGATCATCACGAGCGACGCAGAATCGAGCGGAACGGCGAGCTTCCCGGAGGCGCACTCCGAGATCCTCTTTCTCCAGTATACGTCGGGCTCGACCAACGACCCGAAGGGGGTCATGGTCAGCCACGCCAACGTCCTGGCCAACTGCGCCGCGGTGGTCGACCACGTCCCGGTGATGGTGTCGTGGCTCCCCCAGTACCACGACATGGGCCTGATCGCCTTCTATCTCTTCACGCCGATCGCGGGGGCCACGACGTACGGCTGCTCCCCCCTCGACTTCATCCGCCGTCCGATGCTCTGGCTCGAGGCGATCACCCGATGCCGGGCAACCGCCTCCGCGGCGCCCAACTTCGCGTACGAGTACTGCCTGCGGCCGGATAAGGTCGACGACGAGGGCCTCCAGCGCATCGACCTGAGCTCGCTTCGCGTGCTCCTCAGCGGCGCGGAGCCTGTCAAGCCGGACGTCTTCCGCGGCTTCCAGCGGAGGTTCGGGCTGCGGGGGCTCGCGCCGTGCAGCTTCTCCACCGCCTATGGGCTCGCGGAGAGCACCCTCGCAGTGACGGGACGCGGCCGTGACATCCGCTCGTTCGATGCTGCGCGTCTCCGGACCGACGACTCCGAAGGTGCCCCGACCGCGCCGCGGAGGGAGACGGCGAAGGAGCTCGTGAGCTGCGGGAGACCGCTCGGCGCGACGGAGGTCGCGATTGTGGACATCGAGCGCCGAATCGAGGTCCCCGAGGGCCGTGTCGGCGAGATCTGGGTCGCCGGGCCCAGCAAGTGCCTCGGCTACTGGGGCCGGCCGGAGCTGACCGAGGAGGTGTTCGAGGCGCGACTCGAGGGCGACCTCGGCTCCCACGACGATCCCGAGCGAACGTGGCTGCGGACGGGGGACCTGGGCTTCGTCGAGGGTGGCGAGCTCTTCGTTTGCGGCCGGGCGAAGGACGTCATCATCGTGCGGGGTGCCAACTACTATCCCCAGGACATCGAGGCGATCGTCGAGGAGGATCCGGCGGTGCGGCGGGGGTGCGTCGCGGCCTTCGGCGCCCCGGACGACGGCTACGAGGTCGTCGTGGTCGCCGAGCTGCGAAACGGCTCGCGCCGCCCCGACGCCCGTCTGATCGACGCGAGCGTCCGTCGGCGTCTCGGCATCGGCGTGGAGCTGTTCGTGTTCATCCCGAAGCGGACGATCCCCAAGACCAGCTCCGGGAAGATCTCCCGTCATCGAGCGCTCCGGGCCTGGCGCGAGAACTCCTTCCGGGTCGTGCATGCGGAGGAGACCGGGTGCCCCGACAGCCCGCGCGGAGCCCGCGAGGGTGCGGGCGCGCATGACGCCGCGCACACGGGAAGCGACCTCTCGCGGCTGTTCCGGGCGTACGGGCTGAGCGGGCGCGAGGAGAGGACGCTGGCGGAGTCGGGGCTCGACTCGGTGGCCGTGGTGGACTTCTCGCTCGACGTCGAGCGGCATCTCCAGGGACACGCGGGTGCGGAGCTCGCCGACGGCGTCGACTTGCGATGGCTCCAGGCGATGCCGGTCTGCGAGCTCTTCGAGCTCCTGGACCAGATCGACCAGGCCGCCCCCGGCGCCAAGCTCCGCTTCCGTAAGACGCTCGCCGCCCTTGGTCAGGAGCACGCCGGCGCGGAGCGCGACCTCATGCGGCGCGACGCGAGGCTGGCCCTCGAGGCGCCGGAGCGCGGCCCGCCGCGTGCGGGCGCGCGGGGCGCGGGCAGTGTCCTGCTCACGGGCGGCACGGGGTTCTTCGGGCCGTTCCTGCTCAGGAGCCTGCTCGAGCAGACGGACGACCTCGTCCAGGTGCTCGTCCGTGCGGATTCCGAAGACCACGCGCGCGTGCGCATCGAGCGGGGGCTCGCATCCCTAGGTCTGGAGGGAGATGTCGTGCGCGCCTGGCACGACCGCGTGCGGCCGCTGTGCGGCGACCTCGAGCTCCCAAACTTTGGCCTGTCGCCGGTACGCTGGTCATCCCTGAGCGACAGCGTCGATGCCATCTACCACAACGGGGCGCTGGTGAACTACGTGCTCGACTACGCGAGCATGCGCTCGGCCAATGTGGGCGCCACCAACGAGGTGATTCGGCTCACGTGGTCAGGTCGCCCCAAGGTCCTCAACCACATCTCGACGACCTTCGTGTTCGGCTGGTCGACGAAGGAAACGCTCTGCGAGAGCGATACGAATGCGGACATGGCGCTCCTGGACTTCGGATACAGCCAGAGCAAGTGGGTGTCCGAGCAGCTGGTGCTCGCCGCGATGGAGCGGGGGATGCCCGCGCGCGTCTTCCGCCCTGCGCTGATCACGCCGTCGGTGACCGGGGACGGATACAACTTCGACATCGCGATCCGCCTCCTGGCGTTCATGCTGCATCACGGCCTCACCACCACTGCGCAGAACCAGGTGAGCTTCACCCCCGCGGACATCGCCGCCAACAACGTCGTCGCGATCTCCCGGCTCCCGGATACGGTCGGGGAGACCTTCCACGTGACGCGGGACGTCTATGCGGGCCTGCAGGAGGTCACGCGAATCATGGGGGAGCTCACCGGCACCGACTTCGTGTCGTACGGCGTCGACGACTTCGTCGCGACCATGATCGAGCGATGCCGGAAGGGCGACCTCCTGTTTCCACTCGTGAGCTTCTTCGTGCGCTCGGCGGACAACATCACCGCCATGGAGTTCAAGCGATACGACAGCCGCAATTACCGGGCGGCCCGCGAGCGCTCTCCGCATGGCCTTTCCGATCCCCCTCTGGAGGACGTGGTGGGCGGCATTCTCCGCTTCATGGCGAGGCAGGGGATCATCGAGGTCCCCGCCGCCCATGCACCCGGGTCCGTGGTGGGGACGCCCGCGTGAAGCTCACGACGTGAAGATCACGAATCTGCCGCACGTGCCCCGTTCGCGTGCGCTTCGCGAGGCGTGGGCGCTCGTCCGCCATCCGGTGCGGGTGTTCGAGCGTTACCGGAGCGAGCTCGGACGGACCTTTGCCGTCCACCTGGGAGGTGCCAGGCCGGCGGTGGTCTCGACCGACCCCGACTTCATCCACCATGCCCTCCACGACACGTCCAAGTACCACGTGTCGACGGTGCGCGTCGATCGGATGGCGGAGTTCCAGGGCCAGGGGCTCATCAACAGCCACGGCGCCGAGTGGCTCCGGAAGCGCCGATTCCTCAGCCGGGGCGTGCGGCGGGAGCGCCTGATGGAGCTCGTGCCTCACCAGGAGCGCGTGCTGGAGGATCTCCTGGCGCGTTTCGATGCGGAGATCGAGCGCGGGCCGGTGGACCTGCATCGCGCGATGATCGATCTGACGGCGCACCTGGTCGCGCGGTCCATCTTCGGTAGGCGCATGACGGAGGCGCAGATCGAGCGCATCGTCACCGGGATCCACACCGTGCAGAGCCTGGTGCTCCAGCAGATTTTCCAGCCCTACCTGATCCCGTGGAACCGCGTCAGCGGGCGCACGCGGCGGCATCAGCGAATCCGCGCCGCGGCCGACCAGATCGCCCGCGACTACATCGTGGAGCGCTCCGAGAGCCCGGGCGAGGGAGGCGGCGACGTCCTGGAGCTGTTGCTCACCGCGCCCTACGAGCCTTCCGGGGAGCCGATGGACCGCGAGCAGATCCTGACGGAGTGCATGCAGTTCCTCGTCGCCGGCTGCGAGACGTCACCGGTGGCGCTGTCGTGGACGTTCTACCTGCTCGGAAAGCATCCGCGCTTCATCGCCGCGATTCGCGAGGAGGTCGCATGCGTGCTCGGCACGGGGCCGGCGACCTTCGAGGCCCTGTCGCGGCTCGGTCTGACGCGGCGCGTGATCGACGAGTCGATGCGACTCTACTCGCCGTTCTGGATGATCGATCGCGTGGCTGTCGAGGACGACGTGATCGGAGACGTCCGGATCCCCAGGGGCGTCATGGTGCTCCCCTTCATCCACGGGTTGCATCGCGAGCCGGAGCTGTGGCCGGACCCCGAAGTGTTCGACCCCCGGCGCTTCGAGGAGGCAGCGATCAGGCAGCGGCACCCCGCGGCCCACATCCCCTTCGGCGGAGGGCCGAGGAAGTGCATTGGATCCAACATGGCGATGCTCCAGATGCTCCTCATGGTGGCCACCTTCGTTCGCCGGTACGACTTCGAGCTGGCGAGCGAGGCCGAGGTCGAGGCGGCGCCGAGGATGATCCTGCATCCCAGGACGGCAATCGAGATGCGCGTCTGCCGGCGTCAGGGCGAGGGCGCCCGGAGGTAGGCGCCCCACAGGCGGCTCTCCGTCAATTCGGCAGCGTGCTCTCGCTGAAGATCGCGTTGGAGGGGCCGGTCACCTCGATGATCCCGTTCGCACCCTTGTCGAGCGCGCGGAAGATGGCGTGGTCGGCCATCACGTAGTGGCCGGGCACGTCGGCCCGGAACTCCACCATCGTGGCGCCTCCGGGGGGCACCAGCGTGGTCTGGACGTTCCGGTTCACGGTCGTGCCGCCCTCGACGTGCACGTTGTCGAAGATCTCGCCGACAACGTGGAAGGACGACGCGAGGCTCGGCCCGCCGTTGCCCACGAAGAGACGGATGCGCTCGCCCACGCGCGCCCGGAGCGCGGACTGACCGCCCATCGAGCCGACGCTCCCGTTGAACACCACGTAGTCGGGGCTCTCGGCCAGCGCCTTCTGGTAGCTGAAGGGCTGGAGCCCCTTGGCGCCGAGCGCGCCCTCGGTGTAGAACTCGCCCTGCATCACGTAGTACTCGCGATCGACCTCGGGCAGGCCTTCCTTCGGCTCCACGAGGATCAGCCCGTACATCCCGTTGGCGATGTGCATGCCGACGGGCGCGACCGCGCAGTGGTAGACGTAGAGGCCCGGGTGGAGCGCGCGGAAGAGGAAGGACGTCTCCTGGCCGGGGCCCGTGAACGTCGCCTCGCCGCCGCCGTGCGGACCGGTGACCGCGTGCAGGTCGATGTTGTGCGGCGTGACGCTCGAGTCGTGGTTCTTCAGATGGAACTCGATCTCGTCGCCCTCGCGCACGCGGATGAATTTGCCGGGCACGGAGCCGCCGAACGTCCAGAACGTGTAGTCGACGCCGGGCGCGAGCTCCTTGGTGACCTCGATCGTCTCGAGCTCCACGACGACACGCGTGGCGTAGTCACGCTCGATCGCCGGGGGGACCTCGGGCGCATCGGTGAGGAGCGCCGTCTCGACGCCGCGCACCGGCGGGAGCTCGGGGGCGCGCATCTCGGAGCGGGCGTTCGCGGGGGTCGGGGGCACGCCACCGACGAATAGCAGCAGCGCGAGGGTCACGAGGGCTCCCAGGGCGGTCCAGATCCAGTGCGCAGGCAGTGAGCGCGTGGTCATGATATCTCCAATCGGTTCTCGAAAGTCGTCGTCACGAGCGGGGGTGCATGCGACGCACCCTCTCCGTTCAGGAGGTCGGCGAGCGTCGTCTGCTCCGGCAGCGCGATCGTAGGGCTTGTACCCTCAGCCACCTGCGGGGCGCGCCGCACGGATGCGCCGCGTCGCAGGGCCGGTCGGAGAGGTAGGTGCGTTTCGCATGCACCTAAGTCTATATGATCGCGAGATGCAGGTCCGTCGGGGCGTTGCCGTGGGTCGTGTGGGGGTGCTCCCGACGCGGCACGCGCTCGCGATCCTCGCGATCGCCCTCCGGCGCCGTGTATCTTGGGCCGTCGCCTGCAGCGCCCCCCCACGACGTCTGCCCAGGAACACGCCCGTGGCCCTGACGAGGGACGACATCGACGCGGTCTCCATGATGCTCCACGTCGACGGGGAGCTCACCTTCTCGATCCTCCTCACGCGCGGAGGCCTCACCCAGCGGCTCGGCTCGAGCGACTCCGTCGCCGGGGCCGAGATCATGGTGAAGGGTCGCACCGACGAGAGCTTCGAGGACTTCATGACGGCCTTGCCTGAAGGCCTCTTGCAGGGCGGGGGCGATCTCGAGGACGAGGGCCGTGAAGGTCCGCGGCACGACTGGCGCTTCGAGTTCGGGGGCGGCATGGAGACGCTAGCGTGGGGCGTCGGCTACCACCAGCGCTCGGCGAGCCTCCCCGACGAGTTCGCGGACATGGTCGTTCGGGCGGAGCGCCTGACGCACGCGTGGTATCAGGCTTCGGTCGCCGAGGAGACGGGCCAGCCGCTCCCGGTGCCGAGCGCCGCAGCGCCGCCGGCGCCTCGCGCACCGGCCGCGTCCGCGGCCAAGAAGCCGACGTCCCGACGGTCCGCCGCGCCGAGTGCCAAGCGCGGCGTGTCCGGCAGGGCGGTTCCGGCCACGAGGGAGCGGATGGCCCTGGCCATCTTCCTCGACCTGTTCGCCTTCACGATCCCGTGGTCCTCCGTGCAGTGGCTCTTCGGCGGCGGTAACGGCGACGCGACGGGCCCACCGGGCGCCGGCCTGGTGGTCTTCGCCATCCTCGAGTTCGTGCTGCTCCAGATCGCGCGCAGATCGCCCGGCTACTGGCTGATGGGCATCGCCGCGGAGCTCGGCCAGAGGCCGCACGTCGACGCGAGCCGGCTCACGCGGGAGTCTGCTGCGACGTGGGCGACCGGGGCGGCGGTGTGCGGGGTCGGGGTCGCCGGGCTCACCTCGTGGACGGCGTACCATACGGCCGTTCCCTACTTCGGCCTGGGACTGCCGCTCTGGCTCTCCCTCCCGCTCACGTTTCTCGGGAGCCTCGCGCTGATCGTGGCGGGGGTGCTGGTGTTGCGGCTCGACCCGCGGGGGGTCTGGGTGGGCGGCACGGTCGCGCTCCTCCTGCTCCTCTCGGGCCTCGTGGGCTGGGGCGCATGGGGGAGCTTCGTCGACGCGGCGATTGCGGACCGGGCCACCGCAGCAGGCCGACCGGTGGGCGAGGGGCTTCTGGGGGGGCTGGCGCAGGGCGTGACGCCGTTCCTCATCGTCGGAGTGCCCATCGCGCTCCTGGTCGGCCTCGGCCTCTCCTGGAAGCGGCTCGCGGGCGGGCCGGGCGGCGAGCCCGCCCCGGTCCGTCCTTCCAGCCGTTGACCACGCGCCCGCGCGGAGGCATGTTTTCCGCTCCCCGCCTCGTGCGGGGACACAATACGAAGCGGGCCGTACCAACCCGGCCCCACCTTCGGGGCTCCGAGGAGCCGAGTCGAGGGTCGCAAGTGGCGGTGTCCGGACGTGCTTCGGGCAGCCGTCCCGGTTGCGGCCCGGGTGACCCCTCGGGCTCTTTTTGTTGGCCGGCGGTCAGCTTCCGCTTGCCGGCGCATCCACAGAAGGAGGTATAGAGGCGATCAGCGAAAAACGAGTCCGCGTCAACGAGCAGATCAGGATCAGCCCCGTGCGGCTCATCCAGGACGACGGCGAGCAAATCGGCATCGTCTCCATCGACGAAGCCCGCGAGCGGGCGAGAGATCGTGGGATGGATCTGGTCGAAGTTGCGCCGGAAGCCCGGCCCCCCGTGGTCAAGATGATGGACTACGGAAAGTACAAGTACGAAGCCGCCCGGGCTGCCCGCGAAGCGCGGAAAAAACAGCACACGATCAAGGTCAAGGAGGTGAAGTTCAGGCCCGGGATCGAGGAGCACGACTACGACTTCAAGGTCGGCCACGCCCGGCGGTTCCTCGACGAGGGGAACAAAGTCAAGCTGACCATGATGTTCCGGGGGCGGCAGATCACCCATCCGGAGCTCGGTCTCGAGGTGCTCGCCCGGGTGACCGAGGAGCTCGAGGACGTGGGCAAGGTCGAGTCGCAACCCAACATGGAAGGGCGCGTCATGTCGATGGTCGTCGCGCCATTGAAAGTCAAATGAGCACCCCGCCCCAGGGGTCCAGCCCCCAGGGCGAAAGGGAGAGTTGATATGCCGAAGATGAAGACCCACCGCGGTGCCGCGAAGCGTCTGAAGAAGACCGGCACCGGGAAGCTGAAGCGGATGCGGGCCAACAAGAGCCACATCCTCACGAAGAAGACGACCAAGCGTAAGCGTCGTCTGCGTAAAGCGGACATCGTCGCCAAGGGCGACGCCAAGCGGCTGAACAAGCTCCTTCCCTACGGCGCCTAGGAGGAAGACCGATGCCTCGCTCTACCTCCGCCCCAGCGCGGAACAAGCGCAAGAAGAAGATCTTCAAGGAAGCCAAGGGCTACTTCGGCGGTCGCAAGAACCTCTTTCGTGTCGCGAAGGACGCGGTCGAGAAGGGGTGGGAGCACGCCTACCGGGACCGCAAGAAGAAGAAGCGGAACTTCCGGCAGCTCTGGATCGCGCGCATCAACGCGGCCGTCCGGCAGCACGACCTCTCGTACTCGCGCTTCATCAACGGCCTCAAGGCGGCCGGAGTGGAGCTCGACCGGAAGGCGCTCGCCGACCTCGCCGTACGCAACCCGGAAGCGTTCGGCGCCGTCGTGGAGCGGGCCAAGGAGGGCCTGGCCGCCAAGGTCGGCTGATACCCCTCCCCCAAGAGATGCGATCATGGACTTCGCGGTTAAGGACCTGATGGTCGTCGTGCTGCCGGATCACGCCTCCGCGGTCTGCGACGATGCTGCCAACACTTCGTGCAAGGCGACCGACCCGCCCTCGGCGCTTGCGCTTACGCGGGGCGCCACGCTCAGCCCGCTCGCCAATGGCGGAGCCCCGCGTTTTCTGGGACTGGGCCGCGGACAGCTGGACGTTCGGGCCGCCGTAGGTGCGCCGGCGTCCGCGAAGTGACGGAGGCGCGGGTCCCGTTCGACATCGTGACGTCACAGGCGCGGGGGGGCTGAAGCCGGTCGCGCCCGTGCGGTCCGGCGACGCGGCCCCGAACCAGGAAGGCTCGACGATGGGTTTTCGGACGGGGGCCGCTCTCGGGTCTGCGGCGCTCGTCCTCGTCGGACTGGCTGCGGCGTGCGCGCGGGACCTCGATATCGAGCCGCCTTGGATGGACTCCGTCGGGTCGGTTCCGTGCGCGGAGGAGGTGCGAGAGACACTCGAAGGGTGGGGTGCGGGCACGGACATGCTCCCGGGGCCGCCGGCGGGGGGGGCGGGGGTTCGGTTTCGGTTTCCCACGCGCGACCTCGGCGCATGGCTCGTCATCGAGGCAGGAGAATCGAGCACGACGGTGAGTCGCGTGACGCCCGACAGCGTCACCACTCAGGCCTTCGCGAGGGACTGCGCCCCGTCCACGACGACCCGGCAGACGAACAGCGTCCCGGACGGCGGACCGGAGCACTTCACCGACGCTGACCTTCGTCGGACCGTGAGCTCGGCGCGCGCCGGGGGGGCGCGGGGGGTCGTGGTCTACCTGTGGTCTCCGCACATGCCGCTCTCCGTCGACGGATATCGTGAGATCCAGGCGGCCGCGAAGGATCACGGTCTCGGGCTCGTTGCGCTCCTCTTTCCGGGGAGCAACCTCGATTTCGCGGCGGCCGAGGCCGAGCGCGCGGGCATTCCGGCCGACGCGCTGCGCGAGGCGGCGTCCGTCGAGCTGACGTTCAGGGACGCGCTGGTGCACGCGCCCACGATCCTCGTCTTCGACGGCGATCGCGTCTCGGCCGTCTTACCGGGCTATCGCAGCGCGGAGGGTTACCGCGGGTTCCTCTCGCAGTTCATCGGGCCCTCATGAGCCGAGCGCGTCGCACAGCGCTCCGAGGAACGCCCAGTCCGTCGGGTCCGAGGCGGCGGCCGCCTCCCTGGAGTCCGCGACCAGCGCGCGGCACTGGCCGGAGCTGAGCGAGAGCGCCAGCCAGGGCGCTTCGTGCTCCTTGAACGGGAAAGGCGGCTCGGCCATCGCCGGGTCGTCCGCAGCTCGGGACCGCTGCCACAACGCTGCGAGCGTTCGCCAACCCTGTGCGTCCGCCTCCGTCTCGAAGACGTTGGCGCGCCACGGACCCGCCTGCGCATCCACGACGCGGAAGTGGAAGCGCTTCTCCTCTTCGCTCTCGCGGGGCACCGAGTTGGCGACGTAGAAGAGAGTCCCGTCCGGGAAGAAGGCGGGGAAGTAGCTGCCGACCCCTGCCTCGACCGAGGTCGTCACACGACGGAGGCCGCCGTGCCCGACGATGCGGCCACGCTCGTCACGGCGGAGCGGCGCGACCACCACGTCCGTGATCGTCGTCGCCGGTAATCCGCCGTTGATGAACGGCGTCAGGTAGCCACCCTGGCTGATGTGGAACGTCAGCATGCCGCCGTCGAAGGAGAAGTCGGCCTTGCCGGCGGCGAAGTGGAAGTCCACGGCCGCGCGGCACGAAGTGGTGCCGGCCTCCGGATGGGTCCGGATGATCTCGAAGACCTTCAGGGAAGAGCCGGGCGAGTAGCTGTTTCCGGCCGTCTCGCTGGTGTAGGCGGCGACGTAGCGCCCGTCCTTCGAAATGAAGGGCGTGTTCAAGTCGTTCAAGACCTCGGGGCAGAGCGCCATCGGCCCGGACGGATCCACGTGGCGCACAGCCCCGGATGCGCCGTCGAGCTCGAAGCGGTAGTCGACGATGCGGAAATTGGACGCGTCGTGGCCGCCCGAGAACATCAGTCGGTACTCGACGACCGAAGCGTCGGCGACGGTCCGCTCCGACAGGACCCCAGTCGATTGATAGTAGACCCGCTTCATCGACGCGTGCTCATGGATGAACGCCGGCTCGACGCCGTCCGCGTCTTCCCCCGCTGCGAGCGCGTCGAGCAACGGGCGCATCGGATAAAAGCGTACGTTGGAGTCGGGCGTGTAGCTCGACGGGACCGTCATGAAGCGTCCGTCCGGCGTCGCGACCGCATCCGAGCGGTCGGGGATCCGCACACGCACGCCACGGGTGAGATTGTAGAGGTAGTTCTCGTCGTGGCTCGCAAAGGCGACGATGCGATCCGTCCCCGCGTGCATGACCGGTCGCGCGAACCAGTTCACGTCGTCGATGGGCGGCTCTCCCTCGCCGGGACGCTCGATCAGGACGTGTGCGGAGATCGGCGCGACGGCGCCATAGTCCGAGGCTTCCGCGGCGAAGAGATCCGCGCTCGAGGAGCGCGCTCCATCGGAACCGTCGGAGCACCCCAGACCCGCCAAGAAACCACCCGCGGCGATCACCCCGAGGGCACGCCGTCCCGCGTTCGTCGTTGTCATGGAGTCACGGTACGCGCGCCGAGCGAGGTCGGCAACATTCGCGGCCGTCTCAGGGGCTCACGCGTCCTACGTGCGGGGGTTGCGCGGGAGAAGATTCCAACGCGCGCCGATCCTCCCTTGCACCGCTTCGGAGCGGATTCCTACACTGACCGGACTTTGGCGGCTACCCGGCACCCTCAGCCGCCAGTCCTCGTCGAGGTCCGCCTGGGAGTGCGGCCATGAACAACGCCCGTCGTACGTCGTCCGTGTTTGCCGTGATCGTGGCAATGATCAGTGTACCCGTCGACGCGCTCAGCCAGTCGTACTGGGACAACCCAGAGCCGTGGTGGCCGTCGAAGTGGGGTGAGGGCGACGAGGCGGGCGCGTCGAATCTGGTCACGAACGAATCGGTTCTCGCTGCTGCCGCCCTGATTCGCCGGGGCGAGATCTTCGAATTGGGCCGAGTCATGGAGGCCGAGATGCCCATGCGAGGCGTGCGCGTGTACATCGATCGGATCAGCTCGAACAGCCGGACGGGCGCGACGGGAAGCGGCTTGGTGGACAGGCACGACTTCATCACCAGTGAGCTGACGCAGGTCGGCACGCAGGTGGATGGGTTGGGCCACGTGTCGATCCAGACGTCTTTCGGGCGAGAGGCCCCGCCGGAGAGGCGCTTCTACAATGGATTCCTGGAGCAGGACGTCGTGGCGAATGCGGGCCTCAGGCGCCTGGGCATCGAGAACATGAAGCCGCTGTTCACCCGCGGGGTGCTGATCGACGTGGCCCGATCCAGAGGTCGGATGCTCGAGTCGGGCGAGGAGATCCTGCTCGACGACATGGCGCGGGCGCTCGAGATGCAGGGGATGTCCCTGGATGATATTCGTCGAGGAGACGTCGTGTTGTTCAATACCGGCTGGGGCCGGCTATGGAAGTGTGGACAACGCTCGATTCAACCAGGGGCCTCCGGGCATCGGCATGGAAGTAGCCCGTTGGTTGATCGCGAGGGACGTCATTCTCGTCGGATCTGACACGTGGAATACCGAGGTCGTGCCGAATCCGGACCCGACGATGTCGTTCGCGGTTCACGATGAGTTCATGACCAAGAACGGCGTCTACATCCAGGAGAACTTGTACCTCGAAGAGCTATCGGCGCAGAACGCGTTCGAGTTCGTCTACATCTACAACAGGGTGCCCTTGAAGGGTGCCACGGGATCTCCCGGGAGCCCCATCGCCATTCGGTAGCAGGGGACCTCGAGCACCAGGGGAAATCGCTTGACGACAGGGAGCGAGGCGGTGAGCCGCACCGACCACGATGTGGTGGTGTTGGGGGGAGGACCGGCCGGATGCGCCGCGGCGACGCTACTCGCCAGGCGGGGCCATGACGTGGCGCTCGTGCGCCCCCGCGTGCCGCCCGCCGGGGCGCTGGCTGAATCGGTTCCGCCGTCCACGGATAAGCTCCTCGCCGAGCTCGACGTGCTCGACGCCTTGGAGCACGCGGGCTTCCACCGCAATGGGGGCAACACCGTCTGGTGGGCGGGCGCAGAGGCGCGCGTGGAGACGTTCGACGAGGGGCGCTTCGGCTTCCATGCCGACCGTGCGGGGCTGGAGACGGTGATGAGCGGTGTGGCACGCGCCGCAGGAGCTCAGGTGTACGATGCCGTGGCCCGGGGCGCGGAGGAGTCGGAGGCGGGGTGGGTCATCCGCTGCGGCGCGGGCGCGGGGTCCACCTCCGACTTCCGCGCGCCGTGGGTTCTCGACGCCACGGGGCGGCGCGGGCTCATCGCCGGGGGAGAGGGAAGGGAACCGGACCGCAGCACGACCACGCTCGCTTTGGTTCGCCGGTGGAGGCGACCCGGCGGCTTCGGCGAAGTGGAGCCCACGCACACGCTCGTCGAGAGCTATCCGGACGGGTGGGCCTGGTCGGTCCCACTCGACTCCGAGGTGCGGTGCTTCACCGCGATGGTCGATCATCGCCACGTGGAGCTTTCCGGCTTGGAGCTCGACGCCGCGCTCGACGCCGAGCTCGACAAGGCCCGCCGGGTCGGCGCCTCCCGCGTGGGCGCTGTCCCTCTGGGGGGCGCCTGGGCGTGCCCGGCGTCGCTCTACACGTCCACACGCTTCGGGCGACCGGGGCTCCTTCTCGTGGGCGACGCGGGCTCATTCATCGACCCCTTGTCGTCGTTCGGCGTCAAGAAGGCGCTCTCGTCGGGCTGGTTGGCCGCGGTCGTGGTGAACACGGCGCTCGTGGACGCTCCGATGAGGGACGTGGCCGTGGGCTTCTTCGACGAGCGAGAGCGAGAAGTGTACCGGAAATACCGTGCGCAGTCGGCCGACTTCTTCGAGGCCTGCGCACTCGAGTACGGACACGAGTACTGGACGACGCGCGCGGAGGCGGCCCGCGTCGCCGGCGGCAGAGGGGGTGCCGCGCCGACCGACCTGAACGCTCTCGACGGAGAAGGAGCAGTGCCTGTCGAGGCGGCGCGCGAGGCCCTGGAACGGATCCGTGCGCGTCCGAGCTTGGACGCCGTCCGCGGGGCGTCGGTTCGGACCGTCGAGCGTCCGATGGTCGCGGGCCATCGTGTCGTGCTCGCGGAGCACCTCGCCTCGGACCGCGCGCCGATGGGCCTGCGCTATGTGCGCAGCGTCGACCTCCGCCACGTGGTGGAGGTCGCGCCCCGGCACGCCGATGTCCCCGAGGGATGGTCCGCCTACAACGCGGGAGCGTCGGCCGTCACGTTCCCGGACTACCTGGCGGCCCTGGCGACGGCCTTCGCCGCGGGCATCTTGGAGCATTCGGACGGGCCTCGACCGCGGGGAACGCCGTGACTCATTGGCGTACACGATGAAGGCAGGCCAGGCATGAAAGTCGGCGGTTGCGCGGGGTGCCGTTGCACGAGGCCATCGGTCGTCGCCGTGGCGTGTATAGTGCTCACGTTCCCCGGGTGCGGCGACGCCGTAGGGCCGCTGCTCGGCCCGGCGGAGCTCTGCGGCGCTCAGCGCAACGCGGTCGCGGCGTTCGCGGACCCGGGTCTCGAATCGGCGGTGCGGGGGGCTCTCGAGCTCGACAGGGGTGATGCACTCACGTGTCGGCGCGTCGCGTCTCTGAAGTTCCTCGACGCCAACGCCGCCGGGATCACGAGCCTCGAGGGGGCACAGAACCTCACCGGCCTCGAGGAGCTGCTTCTCGCTGCCAACTCGATCTCCGAGATCAGCCATCTGAGCGGTCTCACCGGCCTCAGGTTCCTCGACCTCCGAGAGAACGCCATCACGGACGTCAGCGCGCTGAGCGGGCTCTCCGGACTCGTGGGCCTCAGTCTGAGTCGGAATGCGATCACCGACATCAGCCCTCTGAGTGGCCTCACCGGCCTTCAGCTTCTCGGGCTGGACCACAACACGATCATCGACATCGGCCCCCTGGCAGGGCTGCTCACGCTCTTCCGTCTGGTGCTCTACAACAACTCGATCACCGACCTGAGCCCGCTGAGTAGGCTGACTGCGCTCGACCTGCTCGACCTCGGCAAGAACACCGTGCCCGACCTCTCTCCCTTGGCCGGGCTCACGGACCTCACGGTGCTCGGACTCGAAGGCGCTTCGATCACGGACATCGGACCGCTGTCTGGGCTGACGCTCATGCTCGCGCTCGTGCTGGACGGCAACATGGGCCTCGTCGATATCCAGCCGTTGATCGACAATCCCGGGATCGGATCCGGCGACACGGTTCAGCTCGACGATACGAGCGTGAGCTGCGCGAGCATCGCGACGCTCGTGGCAAGGGGCGTCAGCGTGGTCTCGCGCTGCACGTGAGGTCGGGGCGGCCGGAGGCCTTGGTCGGCCGCCGCGGACCCGCGAGGGGGGTTCCGGGGCCCGAGAACCCCCGGCAGCCGGGGTTTTCGGGTGCGCCGCCCCCTCCCAAGGCCCTTTCGGATGCCATCGGCACACAATATGTTGCACGCCGCGGCCTGGGTGGGGTGGTTGAGGGCGGAGGGGTCAGTCTGGTCCGATGCCATTGGAGGCGCTATGAAGTCCATCCCTCGTTGGGCGTTCGCGCTCGCGTTGCTCGTATCACCCCACACTTTGGTCGCACAGGCGATCACCGGCGTGGTGCGGGACCAGGCCACCGGCGACCCGATGTCGGCGGCGCAGGTCTTCATTCCCGAACTCGACGTCGGCGTGCTCTCGCAGACCGATGGACGTTACCTCATTCAAGACGTTCCTGCCGGCACGCACTCCGTGAGGGCGGAGCGTATCGGCTACCGCACCGTAGTGCATGAGGTGACCGTGGGCGATGGCCAGACCGTCGTTCAGGACTTCATCATGAGCTCGCAGGCGCTCCAACTGGACGAGGTCGTCGTGACCGGCACGGCGACGGGTGCGCGGGTCCGCGAGATCGGCAACTCCGTGGCCCAACTCGATGCGACGATCGCCGAGACCCAACCGATCGCGAACGTGTCGGATCTCTTGCGTGGGCGAGTGGCCGGGGTGTCGATCGCACAGGGGTCGGGCGCGGTGGGGGGCGCCTCCGCGATCAAGATCCGCGGCAGCTCCACCATGCGGTTGGTGAACGACGGCCCGCTCCTCTACGTCGATGGCGTGCGGGTCAGCAACGAGATGGAAGGGGGAGGGACCGACGTCTCGCGGATCGACGACTTCGATCCCGCGATGATCGAGAGCATCCAGGTGATCAAGGGTCCGGCCGCGGCCACGCTGTACGGCACGGAGGCCGCCAACGGTGTGATCCAGATCATCACGAAGCGCGGCGTGGACGGCGAAGCCCGGTGGAACTTCACCGCGCGCCAGGGGGCCAACTGGTTCCGCGACCCGGCCGGGCACAGCCCCACCAACTGGGGCGTGAACCCGAACAACGGCGAGATCGAGTCGCTCAACATTCTCGAGGATCCGGAGGAGCGGAACAAGATGTTCCGCAACGGTCGAAGCCAGTATTACGGCGTGGACGTTTCCGGAGGCTCCGCTGCGTTCCAGTACTTCGTTTCCGGGTCCGCCAGTTCGGACGAGGGCGCGACCTACAACAGCTGGGCGAAGAAGTACAGCGGCCGCGTGAACGTTACCGCACAGCCCATGAACGAGCTGGTCCTTTCGGCGAACGCCGGCGTCGCGCTCACGCGCCTTCGCCTTCCCAGTGACTTTCCGTACGACGACGCCGTCTACGCCAGCCCGGTGTATCTGGACGAGCGTCGCGGATACCGAGCCGTGCCGCCCGAAGCGCGTTACGAGCGGGATCACGACTTCCTCGACGCGAACCGCGTGACCGCGGGTCTCACGGTCACCCACACGCCCTTCGAGTGGCTGACCCAGCGCCTCACCTTCGGCGTGGACATCACCGACCAGGAAGACACGCAGCTGGATCAGATCCTGAGTCCTCAGTCGGCGCAGTTCTACTCCGCGCGGGCCGCCAGCGGCGGCAAGAGCGTGGGCTCCGAGTCGCAGTTCTACACCACGTTCGACTACAGCGTCAACGCCACGCGTGACCTCTCGCAGAGCTTCGCCAGCACGACCTCTGCGGGCTTCCAGGTTTATGCGAGGTCCCGAGAGAGCGTCAACGCCTCGGGCACCGGCTTTCCGGCGATCGGCCTGTCGGCGATCAGCGCCACGGGCGAGCGGACGGGATCCGACAATCTCGTGGAGAACAACACCGTCGGCGTATACCTGCAGCAGCAGATCGGTTGGCGCGACCGCTTGTTCATCACCGGAGCGGTGCGGGCCGACGACAACAGCGCGTTCGGCGAAGAGTTCGATCTCGTCTATTACCCGAAGGTCAGCTTGTCGTGGGTGGTGAACGAGGAGTCGTTCTGGGGGCTGGATTTCGTGAACTCGTTCCGGCTTCGCGCCGCCTACGGCGAGTCGGGCCAGCAGCCGGATGCCTTCGACGCCCTCCGCAGCTTCTCGACGCGCGCCTCGTTCGACGGATCGGCCACGCTCCGCCCGGAGTCGCCCGGAAACGCGAGTCTCGGCCCAGAGCGGGGCGTAGAGATCGAGGCCGGGTTCGATGCCGCCTTCTTCGACAACCGCGTCACCCTGGACTTCACGTACTACGACCAGAAGACGAAGGACGCGATCGTGGGTCGCGACGTCGCGCCCTCGGCGGGCTTCGCCGGTGAGACGGAGTTCGTCAACCTCGGAGAGGTCTCCAACCGGGGCATCGAGCTCGGTCTGGGCGCCCGGATCATCGAGGCGTCGAGCTTCGACTGGGACATGAACCTCAACCTCAGCACGAACAGGAACCGCATCGAAGAGCTGGGGCTGGACGGCTTCCTGCAGCTGGGTTGGACGACCCGGCATACGGAGGGATACCCGGTGGGCTCACTCTGGGCGCCGGACGTCATCGAGGCCACGTTGGATCCAGACGGCGTCGTCCGGAACTACGCGTGTGACGACGGAAACGGGCAACCCGTCGTGTGCGACGAGAACTCCTGGATCTACCAGGGACACCCCGATCCGAACGTCGAGGGCTCGCTCTCTACCTCTTTCACGATCGGCGATCGGCTCACGATCGAGGCCCTGGCCACAGGCAAGATCGGCCAGACGAAGTACGATCTGCAGGCATGGTGGCGGTACGCCGCGTACCAGCAGACCGAGCTCAACCTGTTCCCGGAGAATTTCGATCCGAGGGACGTTGCCGAGGCCCAGTACGGCAACAGCGGCGAGTTCGGCCTGTGGGTGAACGACGCGTCCTTCATCCGGTTCAGGGAGCTCTCGCTCTCCTACCGGGCGCCCGACTCGTGGGTTCAGCGGATCGGGGCCAGCCAGGCCACGTTCAGCGTCGCCGCCCGCAACCTCGGCATGATCTGGACCAAGTGGCCGGAGTGGCCGAACCACGATCCGGAGGTCGTGGATCCCAGCAATACCTTCAGTGGGAACAGGGAGCCACAGGAAGACGCCACGGTGCCGCCGCTCACGTCGCTGTCGTTCACGCTCCGTTTGACGATGTAGGGGGCTCGAGAATCGATGAGAACCCAACCGAACTCGACCAACCCCCAGCCAGGAGCCTTTCGCATGCGGTGGTACATCATTGGGTCGAAGCCCCTCGTGAGCCGGCTCGCGCCGACCCTCGCGATCTGCTCGACGTTCCTTCTCGGAGCGTGCAACGCGCTCGACGACCTTCTCACGGTGGAGGCGCCCTCCAGAGTCGAAGCGAGTGACCTGGAGGATCCGGCGGCCGCCGGCCTTCTCGCGAAGAGTGTGGCCAACGAATTCCGGTGCACGCTCACGCACTACGCGATGGCGAGCGCCCTCACCGGGATGGAAATGGCCGACGCGATCAACAGCGCTTCACTGACGATCTGGGACCAGCGGATCCACGATACGAGCGGATTCGGGTCACAGTACGCGCAGTCCGACTGCGGGGGCGGAGCCCCCGCACTGTACCTGCCGCTCTCCAGGACCCGGTGGCTCGCGGACCAGGTGCTGGCGAGCCTCGGGGCCTGGACGGTGGCGGAGGTCCCCGACAAGGTTGCGTTGGAGGCCGAGGTGGCCGCATACGCCGGGTACAGCTACGTGCTGTTCGGCGAGTCCATGTGCTCGGTGACTTTCGACCTGGGGCCGGAGCAGACCCCGGCCGACGCGTTCCAGCTGGCCGTGGATCGGTTCGACCAGTCGCTCGCTGCGGCGGGGTCGGACACGCAGATTCTCAACTTGGCCAGGGTCGGCAAGGCCCGCGCGCTCCTCAACCTGAACATGAAGGCCGAGGCCGAAGCGGTGGCCCTGTTGGTGCCGGCGGGCTTCGTGTTCGACCTGCAGTACAACAACGCCGAGAACGCCACGCGCAACAAGGCGTACGAGATGAACAAGCGGGACAGCGAGCTCACGGTCGCGGAGACATACCGGGACGTGAGGTTCGCCGGTGTTCCGGACCCCCGGGTCGCGGTCACCGACGAGGGAATCACCGGCTCGGGGACGACCATCCCGATCTGGACCGCGGACAAGTACCCTCTGGGCGACAGCCCCATCCAGTTGGCTACGTGGGAAGAGGCGCAGCTCATCGTGGCGGAGGCCGCGCTCGCGGACGGACGGCTCCAGGAGGCGGTGGACATCATCACGGCGCTGCACACCAACGTCGGCCTGCCGGCCTTTGCGAGCACCGACGCCGACGAGATCCTCGACCAGATCATTTACGAGCGCCAGGCCGAGTTGTTCTTGGAGGGGCATCACCTCCAGGACATCAAGCGGCTCAACATTCCGCTGTTCCCACCGACGGGAACGGACCTCCCGTTTGGAGGCTCCTACGGTGACGAGGTTTGCTTCGAGCTGCCGGCCATCGAGTTCCTGAACAACCCGAACGTCAGCGGCTGATCGGGGCCCCAGGAGCGCAGATGTCACGGAGCGTCGTGGGGCCGTGGGGACCGAGCCGTGAGCGGCTCGGCCTCCCCGCGGCCCTTCGCCTTATGGAAGGCGCGGCCAGGCCGGGAACCTGAGGAGCATCGTGCTCAGGTTGGATAGGGTTCTCTTCCCGTCTCTATGCTGATCACCCCGGCAGGGTGGCCGGTGCCCCAGCGCGTGGTGGCGTCGGCGGCGCCGGTGTACGTCATTCGTCGGATCTGATTCGACGTGATGGTCACCAGCGTATCGAGCCCCCCATGCCGAACCCCATCGACGTAGACCACGGGGTATGCCGCCTCGGGGTTCGTCAGCGAAGTCTGCCCGCGACCCAGAAGCCAGGCAGGTCGTAAGCGCTGGATCAGTCGGTGAGCCGTGAGGTCGTCGCCCCCCCGGGCGCGGATCTCCTCGAGCTCGATCTCGTTCGGATCGTTCTCCAAGTCCGCAAGGGACGGCCGGTATGTGGAGAAGTCGGTCCCCCCTGTCGCGGGAGCCAGGCACCCGCCGAGAAGGAGCAGGATGCCTGCGGCCCCGGGCGGCGAAGGCCGACGACGTCTGCGGCGACACACCTGAATCCTGAGCACCCTGCAAGTTAGCGTCCGGCGGGAGGCCACGCACGTTTTCGCCTCTGGGGCGGCCCTCAGTCCTTCGGCAGAGGCGTCCGGCCGTCTCCCCCGTCTCCGCCAGCGGTCCCCACGGCGGTGGCCCAGGCCGCGGCGATGAACGCTGTCACCGCGACCAGCCCGATGCTCCTCAGGGGGTTGAAACGCCGTACCTCGAGCACACGGACGTCTCCCATGGCCACCACGGCGGCATCGTCCGTTGCGGACACGATGGAGTCGTTCCTCAGGGAAGGGCTCTCGAGAACGACCGTCGCGCCGCTCTTCAGCGTGACCCGGACCGAGGCCGGCTGCTCCTGTGGAATCAACGCCTGTGGGCTGAGCGGCGTGGGTCGCCAGGTCTGGCATCCCGCGAGCGCACCTACGAGCATCGCGGCCACGAATCGCCGCGTGCGGGAACCCCATGCGCTCACGCCACCGCCGTTGATCAGATGATCGAAACCCATCGTGTCCCTGAAATGTACTACCGCCATGGATTCCCACGACCACAGCGGCCCGCCGCGACCCTAGCGGTCCGAACACCGACATGCCATACTCTTGGCGATCTTGGCGGTTTTCTGTGTGCCCACCGCTCCTCCCGACTCAAACTGATCTGCCGTAGAAGCCGATGACGTCTCACGCTGGATCCTCGCTCGTGACCGCGCCGAACTCGATCGACATCGGCCCGTCCTCGAGCGCTCGACTGCGGCACCTGATCGCGTTTGCGGGGCTCTGCGTCTTTGGAGCTCTTGCAGGCCACTCGGGGGTCTCGGCGCAGGACGGGCACCCGATCGACAACCAGACGGTAATCGCGTCGTGCTCCAGGTGTCATACGCAGGACGATGAGGGGCGGCTCTCCCGCATCTCGTCGCTCCGAAAGACTCCCGAAGGGTGGCAGACATCGCTGATCCGGATGACCTCCCTGCACGGCCTGCGCATCAGCCCCCAGGATGCCCAGGCCGTCGTCCGTTATTTGGCGAACGAGCAGGGGCTCGCGCCTGACGAGCTCCGGCCGGGGCTCTTCGAGATCGAGCGACGCATGATCGAGTATGACTACCCCGGCGACTCGGAGGTCGAGTACACGTGCATGGTGTGCCACTCGATGGGGAGGGTGATCACGCAGCGCCGCACGAAAGACGAGTGGGCGCTCCTGCTCGACACCCACCGCGCCCTCTACCCGCTGGTGGACTTCCAGTCTTTCCGCCTCAACTCACCGCGCGCGGACCAGCGACACCCCATGGACGTCGCGATCGAGCACCTCTCGGCCGAGTTCCCGCTCGAGACCCCGGCCTGGTCCGCGTGGTCGGCGACGAAGCGATCCCCGAGACTCGCCGGCGTGTGGGCCCTCTCGGGCCATGAGGCGGGCAAGGGTCCGATCTACGGAAGCGTCACGATCACGGCGGACGCTCGCGATCCAGACGCCTTCACTACGCGCGCGACCTACGTCGTCGCGGAGTCCGGTGAGCGGGTCGAGCGAGCGGGGCAGGCCCTCGTGTACACGGGCTACCAGTGGCGCGGTCGGTCGAACGCCGGTCAGGAGTCTGAGCTCCGCGAGGTCATGACCGTCGAACGCGACGTTCAATCGATGTCCGGCCGTTGGTTCGGCGGCGGCTACGACGAGTTCGGGCCGGATGTCACCCTGAAGCGCGCGGGGGCGGGGGCTGTGGTGAGCGGCGTGCACCCCATGGCGCTCATGAGAGGCGCGACCACGACGGTCACGGTGTACGGCGTCAACCTCCAGGGCGCGCTCGACGACCTCGACTTCGGCGAAGGGGTCACCGTCGGCGCAGTCGAGAGTCGCGGCGCGACGTCCGCCAGCGTGGGGCTGGTGGTGGCTCCGCAGGCGAGGGTCGGGCGCCGTGACCTCTTCGCGGGCGCGCAGATCCTCGAGGGTGCAGTCGTCGTCCACGACGGAGTCGACCGCATCGCGGTGACCCCCGAGGCCGGCATGGCTCGCGTGGGTGGCGTTGTGTTTCCGAAGGGCTACCAGACGTTCGAGGCCGTCGGCTACGACGACGGTCCCGATGGCGAGTCGGGCACCGACGACGACCTTCCCCTCGGTCGTGTCGATGTGACTTGGAGCCTCCAGGAGTACATGGCCGTGGTCGGGGACGACGACATCCAGTTCTCGGGGTCGATCGGGCAGGATGGGACGTTCGAGCCCGCGCTCGATGGACCGAATCCGAATCGGTCGGGGAACCGCAACAATATCGGCGACCTGTGGGTCGTCGCGACACACCGGAATTCGGAGGGCGAGACGCTGTCGGCTCGGGGCCAATTGATCGTGACCGTCCCGCTGTACATGCGCTTCAATCCGTGGCCCGGCCCCGACGCGCGACCCCCCGTGGGAGATCAGTAGATGACACCTGCTGTGGCGGTACACGGTGAAGCTATTGTCACCCTTCGGGAGTTCCACCCGTTCGAGGCCTTCGGTGCCCGTTTCCTCTATATGGTGCCGTCGGCCGGGATCTTCCGCCTCGACGACCTGGCATGCGCCATCGTGGACGCCTTGGCCCGCGGACCCCGACCGGAGGAGTCCCTCGTCGAGGAGTTGTCAGCGCGCTTCGATCTGGACCGGCTACACGAGACGCTCGACGAACTCCTGGAGATCCGGGCGGTCGGTAAGCTGGGAGAGCCGGCCGCGCAGATTCCGAACGACCTGCCCCCGGCGGATTTTCCGCTCAACACGATGGTCTTGAACGTCACCAACAAGTGCAACCTCGCGTGCACGTACTGCTATGAGTACGGCGAGGACAAGATCGTCGACACGGAGTTCGGCTCAGCGCCCAAATTCATGAGTGAAGACACCGCGGAGGAGAGCGTCGAGTTCCTGCTCAGGGAGTCGAAGGGCCAAGAAGTCGCACACATGACGTTCTTCGGCGGCGAGACGCTGCTGAATTTCCCCGTGCTGCAGAAGACCGTCGCGTACGCGCGTCGACGGGCCGCCGAGGAGGGCACCCGCATCGAGTTTAGCCTCACGACGAACGCGACGCTGCTGCAGCCCGACGTGATCCAGTGGCTCGCCGAGAACGACATCGGCGTGACGATCTCGATCGACGGGCCGAAGCCGGTGCAGGACGGCCTGCGTGTGTTCCACAACGGAAAGGGCACGTACGACGTCGTGCTCCCGAAGATCAAGGAGTTGCTGAGCGTCCACCGTTCTCGCCCCATCGGCGCGCGGGTGACGCTGACGCAGAAGAACATGAATGTGCTGGAGATATACAGGCATCTGACGCAGGAGATCGGCTTCTGGGAGGTTGGGCTCGCCCCCGTCACGACCCAGGAACATCGAGACTATTCGATCTCTCCGGAGGGGAAGGACGACATGCTCCGGCAGTTCGAAGAGTTGGCGTCCGAGTGGCTCGAATGCGCTCTGCGTGACGAGCACCACGGCTTCACCAACGTCACCGACACGATCGAGGAGATCCACAAGGGCGTGAGCAAGGCCTACGGCTGCGGCGCCGGGCTCGGACTCATGGGCGTGGCCACCGACGGGGAGGTCGCCCTCTGCCATCGGTTCGCGGGATCGCCCGAGCACTCGATCGGAAGCGTGTCCAAGGGCGTGGATCGCGAGAAGCAGGGGAAGTTCTTGGAGGACCATCACATCGCGTCAAAGACCGACTGCCATACGTGCTGGGCACGTCCGATCTGCTCCGGCGGCTGCTATCACGAGGCGCACGTCCGCTATGGTGATTCATCGCACGCGAACTTGCACTACTGCACCTGGGTACGTAGCTGGACACACACGTGCCTGACGATATACGGAGCCCTGGCGGAGAAAAACCCCGCCTTTCTCGCGCGTTTCGGCGCCTAGCCTGACCAAGGGAGAAACCCGTGAAGCACTTGAGACCGATCAATCAGAAGGCCGGGCGAATCGAGGCGTACCTCGCCCACGAGGCCACCCAGGCGAGCGCCCAGGATCGTGACGTGGTCGGCCTGCGCACGCCGCCGCACGAGGAGACGGGGCCGCGCTTTCCCCTGGGCTGCTCGCTCGTTTTCGCCCCTGGATGGGAGGTCGACTCCTCAGGGGGGACCGCCGGACTCTGTCAGCCGGTCGAGCGGGACATATTCGACTGCCACATCTCGTGCTTCTGGCCGGCGATGGTCCCGGATCAGCTCAATCACGCGCCGGATTGGACCGGCAAGTGCGCGGCACTGCAGAAGGATTGGCGCAAGATGGATGTCGTTTTCCCCTAAGCCGGATCCGGAGTCACAATGTCGGGCATCTTTCGGGTCGCCCTCGGCCTGGCAGTTCTCGCGACGGGTGGAGCGAGGATCGCTGTCGCACAGACGTCCACATGGTATATCCCCACCTACACGCACGAAATCCTGGTGTGGGACGAGGCCTCAGAGCAGATCGTGGATCGGATCGAGGTCGAGCATCTCATCCCCAACCAGATGACGCTGAACGAGGCAAAGAATCGCCTGTACGTGCAGGACGCGACCGCGCAGTACGTGGAGGTCGTGGATCTCCGCACCCGCCGAGTCGTCGACTCGTTCACGCTCAACGACGGGGACACGTGGGTTCGGATCGATCGCCTGACGGTCCATCCTTCCGACGAGCGGGCCTTGCTGACGGCCAAGCGCTACACGAAGGGAAGGGACCGCTACACGATCGAGGGACCGTTCATTCTCGAGTACGACCTGCGCACCAAGCAGGTCACGGACACGCTGGATTGGCCGGACGGCCGTGTACGGGATCGTGGCGCGAACTTCCGCTACTCGCCGGACGGCAGCACGCTCTACTTCTCCGGCGACGACATCATCGCCCTGGATGCGGAGACCCACGAGGAAGTGGATCGCTGGGCGATCTCGGAGCCTCTCGAGCCCGGCCTCGGGCGTGGGAATTTCGGCCTCAATCCGGGTCCATACGACGAACCGGGCGTCGCGACGAGCCTCTTCCGGATGACGGACCCGATCCAGAACCGGAGCATGCTGGGGGTGGCCAAGGTTCGCCTGGCGGACAAGGAGGTCGACTTCTTCACCCTGGGGACGACGGGCCCGGTGCAGGGACTTGCGGTGTCCCCTGGGGGAGAGAAGGCCTACGGAGTGTCTTCCGCCATCGGGCACTACGAGTTCTGGGAGATCGATCTCGTGGGCCAGAGGCTCGTCAGGCGGCACGAGTTTCCCGGCCGGCCACGCATGGGCATCCTGCCCAGCGCGGATGGGACGAAGATTTTCATCCACGTCGCCGGCAACACGATCGACATCTATGATACGACGACGTTCCAGCGTCTGCGCACGGTCGAGTTCGACGCGGACATGACGCTCGGCAACGTGGTCGTCGTTCCCGGCCCGGCTGCGCAATAGCCCTTCGCCTCGCCGGCGGGGCCGCGTGAGCGCCGCTTAGCAGGGCGGCCCCGCTCCGGGGCCGCCCGGGCTTCACCGGTTTCGGCATGCAGCTATTCGACGAGCATTTCAGACGCGCCCTGCGCTATGTACGGCCCTATGCGGGTGCGCTCGTGCCGGTGGTGTTGCTATCGTTGGTGGGTACCGGACTCGGGCTGCTGCTGCCGTACCTCTCGAAGTTGCTCGTCGACGACGCCCTCGTGGCCGGGAACCACGCTGCGCTGCTCCGGATCGTCGGGTTGTTCGTCGTCGCGACGGCGGCATCGTACGCCCTGAATGTCCTCAGCGGCATGCGGTACACCCGAGTGTCCGCCGACATCTTGTTCGACATGCGTCTCGATCTCTACAAGCACCTACAGAGGCTGTCGCCCCGGTTCTATGCCGCGACTCCTTTGGGTGACATCGTGTCCAGGATCAACGGCGACATCGGCGAGATCCAGCGCGTGACGTCGGAGGCGGCGCTGGCGTGGTTCGGCCAAATCGTTGCGCTCGTGGGGACCGTGGCGATGCTCATCTACCTGGATTGGAAGCTCTTCCTGGTCAGCCTCGTCATGCTTCCGCCTTCCCTGTGGACCTTGGCGCGCTATCGGCGGGAGCTCGAGGATCGTGTGCGGGTGCTTCGCGAGCGGAGCGCCGACATCGGCACCTTCCTCATCGAGACGCTGCAGGGTATGCGTACGATCGTGGGTGCTAACGCGCAGGACCGTGAGGTCGCGCGCTTTCGGGCGAAGAACGACGGCTTCGTTTCGGCGCTACTCTCCATGCGCCTCTTCAGTTACTTGGCGGGCGGGCTCCCCGGCCTTCTGCTCACCCTCGGGACCGCGATCGTCTTCGCGTATGGCGGCTACCGGGTGATCGGCGGATTCATGACGCTCGGTACGTTCGTGGCGTTCACCGCGTACCAGATGCGCGTGATGGGCCCGGTCCAAGGGCTCATGGGCATCTACACCAACCTCGCGACGGCGCGTGCCTCGCTCGTGCGCGTGTACGCGCTGCTCGATACTCCGCCCGACGTGCGAGAGGCCGCGGCGCCGACCGAGCTCCCTGCGTGCGCGGGCCGACTCGAGCTCCGCGGCGTCCGCTTCGGTTTCGGGCGCGGGGGCGAAGTGCTCGACGGCGTCGATCTCACGATCCCCGCCGGTCAGCGGATCGCCGTCGTGGGCGCGAGCGGGAGCGGCAAGTCCACGATCGCCGACCTGCTCACCCGGCATGCGGATCCCGACGCGGGGAGCGTGCACCTCGATGGTCACGACCTGCGCGAGCTCTCGCTGGCCGATGTCCACCGGCACGTCGGGCTGGTGGAGCAGGACCCGTTCGTCTTCCATGCGAGCGTGGTCGAGAACGTTCGCTACGTGCGGCCGACGGCGAGCGACGACGAGGCGTGGTCGGCGCTGAAGGCCGCCGGCCTCGAGCGCCTCGTCGCGTCCATGCCGGAGGGGCTCAGCACCGTGGTCGGAGAGCGCGGGAAGCAGCTGTCCGCGGGGGAGCGGCAGCGGCTCGCGATCGCACGCGTATTTCTGGCTGACCCGGCGGTGGTCGTGATGGACGAGGCCACGGGGGCATTGGATCCGCGGTCGGAGGAGGCCGTCCTGAAGGGCTATGAGGTCCTCCTGCGCAACCGGACCGTGGTGGTCATCACGCACCGGAGGGAGCTCGCCCGCCAGGCGGACCGCGTGATCGTGATCGAGGGGGGAAGGGTCGTGGACGACGGCCCACCGAAGAAGCTGGAGGCCTCGGGCGGGCCGTTCCGAGGCCTCTTTCGCGACGCGCTCGTCGGGTGAGCGTGCGTGCGGCGGTTTCGGTCGCAGTTGTGGACTCGGGGGTGAACGTTCCTCATCCCCACCTCCCGGCGGTCGCGGGTGGGCTCGCCCTGGACCTCGAGGGCAAAGCGAGCCTTGAGTACGTCGACCGGCTCGGCCATGGGACGGCGGCAGCCGCCGCCATTCATGAGAAGGCTCCGGACGCCGAGCTCTGGGTGGTCAAGGTCTTCGACCGGGAGCTTGCCACCACGGTGGCCACCCTCGTGCGGGCCATGGATTGGGCGTCGGAGCGCGGCTGTCGACTCGTGAACATGAGCCTGGGCACGCCGAACGAATTCCGTGAGTCGGAGCTCGCTCCGGCCGTCGAACGGGCAGTCGCGCGCGGCACGATCGTGGTGTCGGCGTTCGAGCATCAAGGGCAGCGATGGTACCCGGGGTGCATGTCCGGGGCCCTGGGCGTGGTCATGGACGAGGCGCAGCCGCGTGAATCCGTCTCCGTCGTGGAGATCGACGGGCGTCGGGTCCTGAAGGCGTGTGCATATCCCCGCCCGATTCCCGGGGTACCGCCTGAGCGCAACCTGAACGGGATCAGCTTCGCCGTCGCGAACGCCACGGGGGTGCTTGCCCGCCTCCTCGCGGGGGAGCCGGATGTCCGTACCGCGCTGGATGCGGTGCAGTTGGTGGAATCGAGGGTAACAGGAAGGGCCGGCGACATCCTGGCCGCCCGGCCCGGGAGGCAGTAACGTGAGCCGGTCAGGGTCGCGAAACAAGAGCCGAAACAAAGGGAGATCGTCATGTACCGTGTTCGCCACCTTTCCGTCACCCTCGCCGCGGCTCTGATGCTCGGCCCACAGGCGATTTGGGCGCAGTCTCCCCACGCCTTCGGCCGACCGACCGCGGACGTCCTGAACCCCGCCGAGACGATCACCGCTGCCCCGGGTGCCCGCGCGCAGGGGTGGGAGGGCCAGGGGCGCTCCGAGGTGCTCGCACGGCACGGAGTCGTCGCGACGAGCGACCCCCTCGCCGTACAGGCCGGCCTCGAGATCATGCAGAAGGGCGGCAACGCGATCGACGCAGCGGTGGCCGCGGGCGCGGTGCTCGATGTCACCTCGCAGAACGATACGGGGATCGGCGGTGATCTCTTCGCGCTCGTGTGGGTGGCCAGCGAGCGAAAGCTGTACGCGCTGAACTCCGCAGGGTGGGCACCCGCGGGCTGGACCCCCGAATTCTTTCGCGAGCGCCTCGGCGTCGATCGGGTCCCGTTCGCTGGCGTGAATGCAGCCACGGTACCCGGCGCGATCTCCGGATACGACGCGTTGCTCCAACGCTTTGGGACCATGACGTTCCGCGAGACGTTCGATCGTGCCGCCCAGATCGCCGAGGAGGGCTGGGGGCAGGCCGAGCGGCGCCACAGGGACCTCGTCGGCGCGGAGGGCAGGCTGGCCGGCGATCCCGACTCCAACCGCACGTTCTTGGTCGACGGGAAGGCTCCGCCGCTCTACAGCCTGGTGCGCAATCCTGACCTCGCGAGCGCTCTGCGCCTGATGCAGAGCCAGGGTCGGGACGCGTTCTATCGCGGCCCCATCGCCGACGCCATCGTCGCCAAGGTCCAGGAAAACGGCGGCGTCATGACGAAGGCCGACCTCGCCGAATACCAGTCGGAGTGGATCGATCCCATCACGACGAATTATCACGGCTACGACATCTACCAGCTCCCGCCTCCCGGGCAGGGGTTCGCGGCTCTTGAGATGCTCAACATCCTGGAAGTGTGCGCGCCGGTGCATGGGATCAACCTGGCCGAGCTGGGACCCTCGCACCCCGACTACTGGCACTTCATGGTCGAGGCCAAGAAGCTGGCCTACTCGGATCTCCAGGCGTACAACGGAGACCCGAAGTTCGCGGACGTTCCCCTGGACGACCTCCTGTCGAAGTCCTACGCTGCGACTCTTTGCGGCCGGATCGACATGAACCACGCGTCTGAGCCGTCCGTGATCGGCGGGCTCGACGGCGGGACGATCTACCTTACAACGGCCGACCGCTGGGGCAACATGGTGTCGCTCATCCACAGCGTGTTCGCGGTCTACGGGAGTGGTGCGACCGTGCCACCCTACGGGTTCGTGCTGCACAACCGCGGTGCGCCGTTCTCGCTGGATCCGCAGAGCCCCAACATCGTGGCTCCCCGCAAGCGGCCGTTCCATTCCATCATCGCCGGCTTCGTCATGCAAGACGGCAACCCGCTGATGACCTTCGGCAATATGGGCGGCAGCGTACAGCCCGAGACGCACGCGCAGCACATGGTCAACGTCATCGACCACGGTATGAACGTCCAGATGACGACGGATGTGGCGCGTTTCACGCACAACCAGAATTCGAACACGCTTTCTCTGGAGCGGGACCTGTATGCCTTGATCGGCGAGGCCTTGGCGGCCAAGGGACATCAGGTGCGCACGGTGGACGGCGGCGCCGTAGGGGGGTACCAGGGCATCCTGTTCACCGTGGACCCCTCGCTTCCCATACCGATTTTCGGACCCGAGTGGTTCGTGGGAGACCGGCCGGTGAACGGCATTTATCGGGCGGGCTCCGATCACCGGAAGGACGGCCAGGCCGCCGGCTGGTAAGAGGAGCGCTGCCAGCGCTCGAGGGTACTGCGTTCGCCGAGCGGAGGCTGCTGCGAGATGAGAGGCTTGCGAAACGCCAGTCCCTCGTCCTGACGTGCAGGCTGGCCAGCGGCTCGGCGGCGACGCATGCGGGGGATGGCTACGCGGCGCCTCGTGGGAGTGACGGATACGCGACCGCGCTGACCACCTACGCGCTGCTTCGGGCCGGCGTGCGGCCGGACCGAGACCAGCTCGGCCGAGCCCTCGAATGGTTGGTGGGGCATCAGGACCCCTCGTCGGGACGGTGGCCCTCTTCGCTCAACCGGGAAAGGGAGCCGGTCGTCGTTCCCTCTTGCGTATCGGTTCTCGCGTTCGCGAGTTGCGCCCAGCGTGGGGACGTCGCGGAACAGCCGCCGGTCGAGGCTGACCGACGCAAAACCAGGAGCCCATCGCCTACCTCACCGAGCTTCTCCCGGTCAGGCCAGACCGTCGGCGACAATGTTGCCGCCGCGCTCGCGGCCGCAGATCAAGCATGGACCTCGAGCAAGATCTCTTTGCACTCGCCGCCATTGATCACTCCGGTGTCGACGGAGCAGGAGGTGGCGATCACGAGCAGGTCGTCCAGCGCTTGCAGCAGCACATAGTCACCCGGCCTCGCCGGTGATTGACGCACCTGCAAGTTGCCGTCCATGTCGATCGCAGGTGAATACTGGAAGAGGTTGTGGGGCTCGGCATAGCCTCCGGGGGTGAAGTTCATCTCTTCCAGAACAGCGTTGAGGTTGCCGCGGCAGCTCGGATGATTCTCGTCGCGAAACATGTACCTGTCGCATGCGGGATAGAAGAGGTCGTGGACACCGACGGTGTCCTCCTCCAGCATCAGCAAGGGTCGTCGCTTGATGCTGTAAAAAGGCTGACCGAGCTGCGGGTAGAGTCGCCGCTGGCGTGTCATCGTCGTACGCGGACAGAGGTACTCGTCCGGCACGTCGCGCACGAAGGCAAACAGATCGGAGACCTGAACGCCCCGGGGCGTAATCACCTTGATCCACTGGTCACGCTCCACAAAGACGCCGCGGGCCGACTGCGGGGGGATGGTCACGGAGGAGACGATGCGTCGAGTCTGCTCCTGTGGCGTCGCACCCAGCGCCATGCTGCCGCCGATCAGGGTGGTTACGGTGCTGCCGAGAAAACCACGTCTGGACAGCGTTGCGGGCTCGTTCGACATGAGACTCCCTCCTTGAAAGGCGATGGTATGTCGCGCTGCCCGGCAATCCATCGGGCCCCAGTGCACGTAGACGATGGCGGGCAGATCCGTTTGCGCGCAACGAGGTAGGCAATATCGGTGAGCATCGCCGAGCCGTTCGTACGGCTGTGAATCACGTCCGGGTAGATGGTCACAGCCGCCGCGGTCGGGCACGTCAACGCGGTGCGGACCGGGGATGCTCTGTCGCAGGGGAGCCTACGTCAACACGGGCGACCCGGATGCGATCGAAAGCATGATCATCGAGGAGCGTCGCCGGGCGCTGTGGCTGAAGGGCCGCTTCTGGGCGACGAAGATTTTGAACACCGATGAGCTCTGGTTCCCGCGTGGCCAGGGTCAGTGGATCAACCTGGTCCAGTTCCCCCTCGAGGGCGGCGTTCGGGTTTTGCTTCCGAACAACGAGTACGAGTTGAACGACAACCTCTCGCTGGCGGACCGTGGAACGGGCTGCGACGCCAACCGGAGGCCGATCTTCAACTAGGAAAAGTCCCGCTCAAGAATCGGGATTGAGGGTAGCCGGGGGATCCCGGCTACTCCCCTCCCACACCACCGGACATGCGAGTCCGCATCCGGTGGTTCAGCGAGCTGAGGTGGATGCAGCGACCCGGGGCACTCCGAGCTCATCGAAGTAGCTTCCCGACAGAGCAGTCTGCATTGCGCCGAGGCCTGCCGCCCAACACCAGCCTCTACCCGCCCGCGCCCTTTCGGATCAGCCACTCGGGTAGGCCCCGAGCCGTCAGTGCCCGGTAGGTGGTGCGGCCACGCTTCCACTGCTTGAGTTGCAGGAGGTGGACATGAATCGAGGCGAGATCCTCTGGATGACGCCGAGCGGGATGGGCCGCAGGACCACCCGGCCCTGATGGGTGCGGAGGACCTGCCTCCGCTGGGCTTCGCGTCACGGCCCGTGCCGCTCGTGACGAAGACGCTGTTGTTCCTGGGCGAGGGGAGCGACGTCTTCGAGTGAAACGCGCCGTACATGTGGGGCACGAAATTCCGCGCTTATGATAAGGCAACGGGGCGGTGGATCTGGGAGATCGACCTCGAGATCGGAACTACGCGTGGCCCATGACCTACATGCATGAGGGTAGGCAGTATATCGTCGTGCCCTCAGGTGCCAACCAGACCGAGCCGGAGTGGATTGCGCTGGCGCTGCCGAGGGCTGACTAATAGGAAGGAAGGACATGATTTCCAGGCGTGCCTGGCTCGGGAGGACGGGGGGCGCGGGTGCTGCGCTCGCCCTGAACCCGCGGCTCCTGGAGGCGCTCCAGGAGTTCGGGCGTCAGACGCTCATTCAGCGTGCGATTCCGAAGTCGGGCGAGCTGCTCCCCGTCGTCGGGTTGGGCAGTGCGCACAGCTTCTCGGAGATGGCGCTCCAGGAGTCGCGGACGGAGGAGTACGAGACGATCGGCGCGGTCTTGAAGGCGCTCGTCGACGGGGGCGGCAAGGTGTTCGACACGGCGTACGCATACGGCGCCAGCGAGCAGGTCGCCGGGGAGGTGGCGGAGGAGCTCGGGATCGCCGACCGCATCTGGTGGTCGACGAAGTTCAACACCGCTCGCGTGAGCGGCGGCGCGAGCGGGCCGTCCGACCCGGTGGCGGCGCGTTACATGATCGAACGGTCCTTCCTTCGGCTGCGTCTCCGGCAGGTCGACCTATTTCAGGTCCACAACATGGGCGATCCCGCGACGCAGCTCCCCCTCCTGGAGGAGCTGAAGGAACGAGGGTTCATCCGCTACATGGGCATCACGACCACCTTCGAGGGCCAGTACGACGGGCTCGTCGAGGTCATGCGGACTCAGCCGATCGATTTTGTCGGGATCGACTACGCGGTCGACAGCCGCGCGGCCGAAGAGGTCATCCTCCCGCTCGCGCTCGAGCGCGGGATCGGCGTGCTGGCCTACCAGCCGTTCGACCGAGGGAGGATGTGGTCACGCATCGGCGGCCGTCCGCTTCCGGATTGGGCGGCCGAGTTCGACGCCCACAGCTGGGCGCAGCTCATGCTCAAGTTCGTGATCGCGCACCCGGCGGTGACGGTGGCGTGTCCCGGGACGAGCGACCCCGGGCACATGGCCGACAATCTCGGCGCGGGGCGGGGGCGGCTACCGGATGCCGACCAGCTCGAACGAATCGTCCGTCTCGTGGAGAGCCTGCCCCGAGCCTGAGCGCGACGGCGGTGGACCGGCGTTCGCGTCCCGTGTACGAACGGGGAGCACCGGTAGGCTCCCGTCAGCCGCGGTGATCAGCGCCCGTCGGCCAGGGCGAGCGCGGACAACCTCGGAGCCGGGCGTGGACGGCCCGCCGACCGCGAGGATCCGGACCGAGAGTGCGTGACCTCTGCCACGGTCAGACCCCAACGGTTTGGCCCAGTCTCCGTTCCTCGGCCACGGCAAGCACATGGGCGGCGATCGCGACGTCCTGAACCGCGTTCCCCACCGACTTGAACAACGTGATCTCGTCGTGCTCGAGGCGGCCCGGTGCCCGGCCCACGATGATGTCTCCGAGCTCTGCGGACACGACGGATGCATCGGCGGCACCGTCCCGGATCGGTCCCATGATGTCGCCCGCCTCCGAGAGCGCGGCATCCCTCTGATCGACGACCACCCTGGCCCGTAGTACGAGGGCCGTGTCGACCTCCCTCATATCCGGCGTGAACGAACCGATCGCGGTGACGTGCGCGCCCGGCTCGACGAGTGCGCCGTCGAACACCGGCGTCGTGCTGTTCGTCGCAGTGATCACGATGTCGGCGCCGAGCAGTGCGTCTTCCGGACGCTCCACCCGCCGTGCCGGAACTCCTTCGAGCTCGGCCACGAGCGCTTCGGCCGAAGCGCCACTGCGCGAGACGACCCGGACGTCCGTCACCGGACGCACGCAACGCACGGCCTCCAACTGCATCCGCGCCTGAACACCCGCTCCGAACAGCGCCACCGTCGAAGAGTCCGCCCGTGCCAGGAGGTCTGTCGCCAAACCACCGGCGGCACCCGTCCTGAGGGCGGTGAGCCAAGTGCCGTCCATCATCGCACGAACGGCGCCGGTGGCCCCGTCAAGAACCAGGATCACCGCTTGGATCACGGGGACACCGAGTCCAGGGTTCCGAGGGTAGACGGATACGACCTTCACGCCAGACGATCCGCTCTCGTGCAGATGAGCGGGCATCAACAGCGTGACGCCGGCCTGACCTTCCAGCGCCAGGCGCATGGGTACCGTTGCCTTCCCACTCGAGAGCGCCGCGAACGCGGACCTCATGACCTCGATCGCGGTGGGCATCCCGATGGTCTCCCGCACCTGCGCACGGGAGAGGATCCTCATTCGCATGGCGTCCACATTGCATAGGACACGGACGCTGCGGCGCCCGCCGGCTGGATTCTATCCCGGCGTCCTCGCCTTGCCGAGGGGTGAGGGTCCGAACATGAATCGCGGTCTCCCCCTAGCCGCTGAGAGAAACCAGAGATAGCCATGGAACGCCTCAGGTCCTTGAACCCGGCGACCGGCGAAGTCGTGGGTGATGTGCCCATCACTCCCGTCGCGGACATCCCCGGCGTGGTCGCCCGAGCCCGAGCCGCCCAACCGGCGTGGCAGGGCCTCGGGCTCCAGGGCAGGGCCGACCTGCTCGAGAAGACGCAGTCGATTTTCCAGGAGCGGGCCCAACAACACTGCGAGCTCATCACGAGCGAGATGGGGAAGCCCATGAGGGAGGGCCTACGACGGGTTCGTCTTCTAGATTCCAGTCCATCGCGGTGCTTGGAGTCACGGCGCTCCGCGGCCCGACCGCGACGAACCGTCCGTCAGCGACGACGAGCATCCCGTACTCGATGGGCGGAGTATCGTCGCCGATGATCACGCGCGCGCCCTCGTAAACGACGGTCCCGAGCGACCCTGCGTCCCCCCGCGCAGCCGATGGCCCCCAACGTGCGCTCGACGCTGGATCCCTCTATCATGTCGCTCCGCCGGAGCGGACCATAAGGGTCACGCGAGCCCCGGCTGGACCAAAGCCCTCTGCTTCAATGACCGAACAAACCTACCCGTCAGCGATCGGGGAAGCGGACCGCAGGACTCACCTGCACCCGTTCACGTCGGCCGCCGAGCATGCCTCCGCGGTGCCGACCCTGATGGTCGAGGGCGCGGGGATTCGCGTTCGCGACGACGCCGGTAGGGAGTATCTGGACGCAATGGCCGGCCTCTGGTGCGTGAACGTCGGCTACGGTAGAGACGAGATCGCGGACGCCATCTCGGAGCAGGCTCGCCGGCTGCCGTACTATCACACGTTCGCGTCGATGGCCAACGCGCCCGCCGCTCGCCTCGCCGACCGGCTCATCTCGGTCGCGCCGGGCGACATGAGCAAGGTCTTCTTCGGCAGCTCGGGCTCGGAGACCAACGACACGCAGGTCAAGATCGTCCGATACTACCACAACGTCCGCGGACAACCGGAGAAGAAGAAGATCATCGCACGGGAAGGCGCCTATCATGGCTCGACGCTTGCCGGAGCCAGCCTGGGGGGGCTTGCGCACATGCATCGCGCCTTCGATCTACCTCTGGACGGGTTCCTGCACGTGGATTCGCCCCACTTCTGGCGCCACGCACCAGCCGGGCTCAGCGAGCTCGACTACTCCCAGGTGCTCGCGAAGAACCTCGAAGCGCGCATCCTGGAGGAGCGACCGGAGACGGTCGCCGCGTTCATCGCCGAGCCCGTTCAAGGCGCGGCTGGTGTGATCCCCCCGCCGCAGGGCTATTTCGAGGCCGTCGTCCCGGTTCTGCGTAAATACGACGTCTTGTTCATCGTCGACGAGGTTATCTGCGGCTTCGGTCGATTGGGCAGATGGTGGGGCTCGGAGCTGTACGGGCTCGAGCCGGACCTGATCAGCGTGGCCAAGGGGCTCACGAGCGGATACGTGCCGATGTCAGCCAGCCTGATCTCCGGCCGTGTGTGGGAGACGCTCGAGGAGGGATCTTCCCAGTATGGGCCCTTCGCACACGGATACACGTGCTCGGGTCACCCCGTCGCGGCCGCGGCCGCGCTCGCCAACCTGGACATCATCGAAGGTGAGGGTCTGGTCGAGAACGCGGCCATAGTTGGAACCTACCTGCAGGCAAGGCTCCGCGAAGCCTTCGCCGATCATCCGCTGGTGGGGGAGGTCCGGGGGGTCGGGCTCATCGCCGGCGTGGAGTTGGTCGAGAACAAGGCCGAGAAGAAGCCGTTCGATCCGTCTCGATCCGTCGCTCGGCGCCTTTATGAGCTCATGAAGGAGGAGGGCATGATCTGCCGCCCCGTGTTGAACACCCTGGCGCTCTCCCCTCCCCTCGTGATCACGCAGAGCGAAGTGGATTCGATGATCGAGATGTTTTCTGCGGGTCTGAACAGGCTCGCCCAACAAGTGAGTGCCCATGGACCCCAACGGTAGCATGAGCCCGCGGCATCGGTTGCTCCCCACGACGGCCGGCCTGGTCGTGGGGCTCACGTTCCTCTGGCTCCTGTCGTCATGTTCGTCGACTGAGCCGGCCGACCTGGTTCTCCACAACGGCAAGATCTTGACCGTCGACGACGACTTCTCGATCCAGGAGGCCGTGGCGGTGCGAGACGGCAGGATCGTCGAGGTCGGTGGGAACGACCTCGTCGCGAGGTACGCCGCGACGCGCACGATCGACCTCGAAGGGAAGACGGTGCTCCCGGGATTCAACGACACGCATCTCCATGTGAGCGGAAGGCCGATCCGCCAGATCGACCTGACGGAGACGATCTCGATCGCGCAGCTACAGGACCAGGTGCGCGCGAAGGCCGAGCAGCTCGGCGAGGGCGAATGGATCACGGGGTACGGGTGGTCGGAGGACGCCCTTGCCGAGCAGCGCAAGCCGACGAGAGCCGAGCTGGACGCCGCCGCCCCCCGCAATCCCGTCACCTTGACGCGCGCGGGCGCGCACAGCGCCGTGGTCAACAGCCGGGCTCTCGAGCTCGCCGGCATCACCAGGAACAGTCCCGACCCCGACCGCGGGATCCTGGAAAGGGACGCGCAAGGTGAGCTGACAGGCGTCATCCGCGAACGGCAGGACACCGTCGGGAGGCTCGTTCCTCCCGCGACCCCGGATGAGACGCGCCCGAGCTTCGTCCAGAACCTGCGCAACTTGCTCGAGTTCGGCATCACGAGCTTCGTTCAGGCGGGTGTATCGCCCGAGGGCTTCGCGGAGTGGGAGACAGTCTACGACCTGAACGGCGAGACCCTGCCCCGCGCGAGTGTTCAGATCAACTGGGCCGGCCGCGACCGCATGACAGCCTTCGGCAGGAAGACCGGCGACGGCGACGAGCGCCTGCGGGTCGGGGCGGTGAAGGTGTTCGTCGACGGAGGCTTCACGGGTCCCAGCGCGTACACGATCGATGAGTACCGGAGCCAGCCTGGGTTCCATGGTTCTCTCGACATCGATCCGGAGGCGCTGCGGACGATCGTGCACGATGCCCACGAGATGGGGTGGCAGATGGGGTTCCACGCCATCGGAGACGCGGCGATCCGCCTGATCGTCAGCGACTTCGCCGAAGTGCTCGATGCGTCACCGCGGGAGAACCATCGCCATTATCTCAACCACTTCACGGTCCGCCCCCCGTCCGAGGTGATGGAGACGATGGCTGCGCACGACATCCTGATCACCCAACAGCCGAACTTCACGTACACACTCGAGGGACGGTACGTCGAGTACCTGAGGGCGGAGCATGCCGCGCACAACAACCCGCTGCGAAGCCCGATGGACCACGGCGTTTTCGTCGCGCTCAGCAGCGACATCCTGCCCATCGGGCCCTTGGTAGGGATCTACGCGGCCGTCACGCGTAAGGGCGCGTCCGGCGCTGAATACGCACCCGAGGAACGGCTGACCATCGAGGAGGCAATCATCGGATATACGCACAACGGTGCGTACATCACCTTCGAGGAGGGCGTCAAGGGTACGCTGGAGCCGGGAAAGCTTGCCGACATGATCGTTCTGTCCAACGACCTCCTCACGATCGACGCCGAACGCATCCTGGACGTGGAGGTCGAGACGACGATCGTGGGGGGGCGTGTCGTCTTCGAGCGCTGATCCGGTGCCGACTGAGGCGACTCCGTTATCGACCTCACGACCGGAGCTGAAGCGGGAGATCAGCGGCTTCGGGTTCTTCGCGCTCGCGTTCGGCTCGATGATCGGCGTGGGGTGGATTACCGCACTCGGGAGCTGGTTCGAGCTGGCAGGCCCGGTTGGGGCGATCGTCGCGTTCGCGGCGGGTGGCGCGCTCATGCTGGTGATCGGGCTGTGCTACGCCGAGGTCACGCCGATGCTGCCGGTCTCGGGCGGCGAGGTCGCTTATGCGTTCAAGGCCTACGGGACGACCCAGGCGTTCGTCATCGGGTGGTTCCTGGCGTTCGGTTACCTGTCGGTGTCGGCATTCGAGGCCATCTCGGTGGGGCTGGTCCTGTCGTGTCTGTTTCC
>Ga0214472_10000644_pt1 | contig 42581 bp, 51 predicted proteins | sample RVTome_6_FD_207662 | JGI IMG/M metagenome (GOLD analysis project Ga0214472, IMG submission 207662) | Soil microbial communities from uranium-contaminated site in the Upper Colorado River Basin, Wyoming, United States - RVT140D175 | ecosystem: Environmental > Terrestrial > Soil > Contaminated >...
GTGTCCCAGGTCTGGTGTAGTAATATAGGCATAGCCGCCTTTTTTTACTAAATGTGCCAGCGTTTTCATATAAAGATTAATATCACTAACATGTTCGATAACTTCTGATGAATAGACAAAGTCATATTTATCCGTTGTTTCGAGCAACTGAACAAAATCCATACAAAAGTAATTTGCGCGTTTGAAGCGTCGTTTGGCATAGGCAACGGCATTTTCACTGATATCAATGCCGCTAGAAGATTTTGCAATAAAACTTAATGCATAAGCGATAAAGCCGCCGCCACAACCGAAATCCAGTGTTGTTTTGCCAAGAGCATAAGGCAGAAACCGAGGAAGCTTAATAAAAGCCCGTCTCAAGCGAGAGCCCGATTTGTTATAAGTCGGCTCTGCTTCTGTCTCGTCATCTGTGTACTGTTCGTTTAGTTCCTCCTGATTCGGCATAGGATTTAAAAAAACAAAATCACATTCCGCACACTGATTAAACGAATAATTATTTTTTGTTACAAAGTAATGTGTTTCAGGATGATTGCATGCCGGGCAAGCGGCGATGGGAGCTTCTGTGTGACTCAACCCAGAAAACCCCGTTCTAATAAAATCGATGCGCAACGATCAGCTTCTTTAAAGTTTAAAGAAGCGGGTATTAATTTATTCGTATTTTTCCACATTTCAAAAGAGGTTAGTTGTTCATTGTTAATTAAGTTATTTATGGCATCAGATATTCTGTTGTCATTTTTTTGTTCTAAATCGAGTAAACCAACGGCCGCACCAGAAGAAAGAGATTCATAAATCATAGAGACACTGTCTTTGCTCACCCATATATTGCCAGCCTTGAAAATAAATTCACGAACTGTTTTGCTCGTTGTTTCTGCGAAGTTCAGCACATCGACATTAGCCAAATCAGCAATACCCGTTAAGGTTGTTTTCGGTGTACGTGGCGAATCAGCAATAGTCCAGTGAATATCCGCGCTATTAGTAACAATCTGTGTTATTTGACTGAGTATTGCTTCATTATTCCAGTAATAATGCCTGGAAGGTCCGCCTATCAAAATCAGACCTATACCTGCTGATTTGCTTTCGTTAAATTTTATCGGGTTTATTGCCCCGTATGTTGTTATTACATTTTCTTTATGAGCCGGCTGATCATGTTTCGGGATGATGCAAACATCAAAAAAAGATAAAGGCAAACCCGGCTGCATTAAAACCATGGTTTTCCCGCCCCTGGCGCGTTTTGCGCACAACATAGGTAAATGGGTGCTGTGTCCGGCACCAATAATAATATCCGGATCAGGCAAGCCCTGACCTGAAGGAAATTGTTTTAGCAAAAGGTTTTTGTAGCTGCTAAGCACTGGTTCAGATGCAATATCAAAACGTTCGCAGGCCTTTAGTCTTTCTATGGCGTTACATAGGCCGATACTTTGAGAGTCATGACCCGCCTTCTCGTCAGTGATACGCCAAATATTAAAAGCCATGTGTTGGTAGTGTCTGCTTATTCCTCAAGAATAAATTCAGTGCCGCAATAGGGACATTTCGCCCTGCTCGACTCTTCGATCGGCAAATAAACTCGCGGGTGTTGATTCCAGAGACTCATTTCAGGCAAAGGACAATGTAAGGGCAATTGTTCTTTTTTAATTCGAAATACAGTTTCCTTGCTAGTGGAAACGTCCGCCATGTTTTGTCCAGAGTTGCTCATAAGTAAAGCTCCTAAATATAACTTAACCAATCCTGATATTGTTCAAGCTTTCCTTCTACGCTATCGAAATACAGTTTTTGTAATTTCTCGGTAATCGGCCCACGTTTGCCTTCACCAATTTGACGGTTATCAAGTTCTCGAATAGGCGTCACTTCAGCTGCTGTGCCGGTAAAAAACGCCTCGTCTGCTAAATATACTTCGTCACGGGTTATTCTTTTTTCTTTAACAGTAATATTATTTTCTTCGGCAAACTGCATAATAGTTTCGCGTGTAATGCCTTCGAGTGCCGAGGTTAAATCCGGTGTATACATCACGCCATTACGGATAATGAAAATATTTTCACCACTGCCTTCAGCAACATAACCTTCATTGTCGAGCAATAACGCCTCATCATAACCGTCTGCTAACGCTTCTTGTAAAGCAAGCATTGAATTCATGTAATTGCCATTCGCTTTTGCTTTGCACATGGTGATATTCACGTGATGACGAGTGTATGACGATGTTTTGATGCGGATGCCCTTTTCTAATCCTTCGTTACCGAGATAAGAGCCCCAGGCCCAGGCAGCGATCATAACGTGCACTTCAAGATTGTCTGCTCTTAAACCCATGCCCTCGGAGCCATAGAAGCACATCGGTCGGATGTAAGCGGTTTCCAGATCATTGTTTTTTACCGTATCCAGACAGGCTTTATTGATAGTAGCCTTATCAAACGGCATGGGCATTTTTAGAATATGTGCTGAGCCAAATAATCTGTCAGTGTGCTCATTAAGACGGAAAATAGCCGTGCCTTTATCAGTTTTATAGGCGCGAATGCCTTCAAAAACGCCCATTCCGTAATGTAGCGTGTGTGTTAATACATGGGTTTTAGCCTCTCTCCAGGGAACAAATGTCCCATCGAGCCAAATTACACCGTCACGATCATCCATACTCATTCTATTTTCTTACCAATTTATTATGATTTTGTTAAAACGGGCTTAATGTTAATGCGCCAATCAAACGCAATCAATAAATCTTTGAGTAATGTATTGATTAATATCGGTTTAGTATTAGGTCAAAAGATGAATTATGCTGTAAAAAGCCAGATTCATGAATTTAACAAAAATGATGAGCATAGGTAGCACAGATGATTAAAGAGATCCGTCCTAAAGAAGCATATGAAATATTACAACAGCAGAAAGAGGCTGTATTAATTGATGTTCGAAGCTCGATGGAATATGAGTACGTTGGTCACCCGTTGAATGCGGTGCATGTTCCTATTAAAGAGCCACCTGATTGGGCAACGCAACAGGACTTTGTAAAAAAAGTTAGCTCAGCTTTGGAAGAACAGCAGCCGGAAAACAGGAAAATTCTAGATGTTCCCATGCTTACGCTTTGTAGAAGTGGCGCCCGATCTGCTTTGGGCGCTGAAATGCTAATCAACGCCGGCTATACAAACGTCTATAATGTGCTCGAAGGTTTTGAAGGAGACAAGGATGAGAATGGACATCGAAACACAATTAGTGGTTGGCGTTTTCATGGTTTGCCGTGGGAGCAATCATAATCATTTCATTGTATCCGGATTACGTTTGAAATAAATGATATTACTTAAACCCTTCATTGAGCTTTTTGGAAATATATTAGCTGGTACGCGTGCCGCGCTATTTATGCCGATTCATCTTTGGTCTTTTAAAGGCGGCTATTTACAGATATGTTTGCTTCTGATCGTTTCATTAAGCCTGTCGATTGTTTACGATTATTTTGATACTGCGCCGGACAATTATTTTAATCCTTACGGCTTAAGTTATCAGGCGTTACTCTATCTGTCGTTTTTTTTCAGTTTGAGCTTGATCGCTGTTTTAAATTCCAGACAACAGGATCTTGCCAAGCTAACCATCTTGCTTTTATCCATTGTTCCGGTAATTTGGCTGGGCTCTGTTTGTTTGTTAGCCCTGGCGGAACAACAGTCTCAACTTGACGCTTATCAATCAAACTGGGCAGTTTTTATCACATATTCCTTTTGGTATTTATTAGTTGTTGGTCGATTACTAAAGCGTTTTTTTTATATAGGTATTTTTCCTACAGCGGCTTATGTCTTGTTGTATGCTATTTTTAATTTTTCACCCTTGTTTTTGTTGCCAACCGAACCACTCTGGTATCCATTGCAAACGACAAAAGAAAACACATCGCGCCCACAAAATATTGATGTCGAAACCGTTTATTATTCGCAAAACAGCTTGCTTGATAAAACGCTTATGAATCTAATTGAAGGCAAGCCAGGGGTTGCCGATTTATTTTTTATTGGTTTTGCCGGTGATGCTGAAGAAGATGTCTTTATGAATGAGGCGAAATCGGCTCAAGAGATTATGGACGGTCACTTTAATACTTTTGGCCGTTCATTAGTTTTGATTAACAATGAAAAAACTGTTGAAAATATACCGTTGGCAAATGGGCACAACTTAAAAAACAGTATAAAAGAAACGGCAAAATTAATGAACATCGATGAAGATATACTCGTTTTGTTTTTAACGTCTCATGGCTCAGAAGACCATTATATTTCTGCTAACTTCCCGCCATTTAAATTAAATAATCTCAATGCTGAAACAATTAATACTGCGTTGAATGCAGCTGGCGTTAAGTGGCGGGTTATTATCATTTCCGCTTGTTATTCTGGCGGCTTTATTGAGCCTCTGACAGATCCGTATAGTTTGTTAATAACTGCCGCAAATGCGAAAAGAAACTCTTTTGGCTGTGGCCATGATGGAAAATATACTTATTTCGGTGATGCTTATCTTGAAAATGGCTTGAAGCAAACAAAATCATTTATACAGGCTTTTGACGTCGCTAAAAAAATCATTTTCGAAAAAGAGAACAAAGAAGGCTTTAAAAATTCTGAGCCACAGATCATGATTGGCTCAGAAATAGAAAGTAAATTAACGGAATATGAAAAAATCATTCAGACAAAAGCAAGAAACAACTGGGCAGTGTCTGATAGTAACTAAACCAATCTAGTCTTCTTCTTGAGCCGTCTCTTTTTTATCGCCGTAGATTTTGCCCAGAATAAGACCGCTTTCAAACAGCAACCATATCGGCACAGCCAATAAAATTTGAGATATAATGTCCGGCGGCGTCAATAGCATGCCAACAACAAAAGCAGCCAGAATGATATATGGGCGATTTTCTTCAAGCTTTTTTGCATTTACAAAACCACTTCGAATTAACATAAAAGTAGCTACAGGAATTTCAAACGAAACGCCAAAAGCAAAAAAAAGTTTAAGTATAAAATCAAGATATTGATTTATATCGGTCATTATTTTAACGCCCGCGGGTGCTGTGTTTGTCAGAAAAGCAAACAAAACCGGAAAGACAACATAATAAGCGAACAGTATTCCGGTATAAAAAAGCAAGGTGCTGCTTACGAGTAGTGGCAGCACTAATTTTTTTTCGTTTGCATATAGTCCGGGTGTTATAAATGACCATGCCTGATAAAGCGTGTAGGGCACAGTAAAAAATACAGCGCAAAACAGTGTTAATTTAAAAGGCGCAAAGAAAGGTGAAATAACCTCCGTTGCGATCATGCTGCTTCCTTCCGGTAGTTTTGCAATTAAAGGTAATGCAATGAAATTGTATATTTGATTTGCGAAAGGCAGCAACAGCAACAAGACGATAAAAATACAAATGCCGGCGCGTAAAATGCAAGTGCGCAATTCAACTAAATGAGAGATTAAAGATTGTCCGCGATCGGTATTGGCGTCCGTCATAGAAGGGGGTTTATTCTTTTGAATTTTGTTCGTTGTTATTATTAATTTGTTCTTGAATAAAACGATCCGGCGCTTCTTTCATCAGCCCTTCAACATGATGAATACTTTCATTTAGATCATTAAATTTATCAAGCTCCAGTTCCTTCTCGACTTCCCTTTTTGCATTTTGAATAAAGTTTCGAAACTTTCTTAAAAGTCGACCGGCATCATGCGCAAATTTTGGCAAGCGTTCCGGACCAATGATAACCAACGCAATCAGCGCGATGATGACCAGCTCCCAGAATCCAATATCAAACATGTTTTATTTGAAAGCGTTTAGAGTCTAGTTCTTGTTGGAAGAGTCTTCATCATGAGATTCAACCCTGCCTTCTATGACTTCACCCTTTGCCTGATCATCACTTAATTCTTCCTTCTCCTCTTTGTCAGATACTGCGCTGCGGAAGCTTTTTAATGCGCTGCCTAAATCGCCACCCATATTGCGTAGCTTTTTGGTGCCGAACAACAAAGCAACAATGAGCAAGATGATTAGCAATTCGGAGATGCCAAAACCCATATTTATTTCTCCAGATAAATGTTTAATGAGTAGTTGAACCGATTTCCTTATAACAGGCAAGCCTGATGTATGAATTGAATTCGACGATTATTTATTTCGGTTCGCTTTTTCTTCAAGCCCGGATAAACCAAAACGTCCTTCAAGCTCTTTAAGAATACTACTTGAATCAAGTCCGTGATATTTTAATAAAATAAGAGTATGAAACCATAAGTCGGCTACTTCGTGAATTATATCGGCTTTTTTGCCGGATTTAGAAGCAATTACCGTCTCGGTGGCTTCTTCCCCGACTTTTTTTAGAATGCTGTCCAGCCCATCATTAAATAATTTAGCAGTATAGGATTCATCTGGATTAGCCTGTTTGCGTTGTTCCAGTATTTCGTCGAGCGAATTAAGAATATCTTGTTTCATTTCAAGCCTGCTATTTATAAATATCTTCGGGGTTTTTTAGTATTTCTTCGTTTGCTTTCCAGTCTTCATCTTCAAGCGTCATAAAGAAGCAATGATGCCGACCAGTATGACAAGCAATGCCGCCTTCCTGTTTTACGGTAAGCAATAATGTGTCGTAATCACAATCTAATTGTATCGATTCAACCGTTTGAAAGTGTCCCGACGATTCGCCTTTAAGCCACAGTGAGTTTCGGGAACGTGACCAGTAAGTCGCTTTTTTATTTTTACTGGTCAGCTCAAGTGCTTCACGGTTCATCCAGGCGTGCATAAGGACTTGCCGGGAACCCGCTTCCTGCACAACAACCGGCACCAGGCCGTCATCATTCCATTTAATTTTATCAAGCCAGGCGCTCATACTTCATCCGCTATCATTTTAATAACGAACTTCAATATTTCGTTTGGCCATGCATTCTTTTGCTTCTGCAATCGTATGTTCGCCAAAATGAAAAATACTGGCAGCAAGTACTGCATCTGCCTTTCCATAGAGTATGCCATCGGCAAGATGTTCCAGATTACCTACGCCACCGGATGCAATGACAGGAATATTAACGGCTTCGCTTACTGCGCGAGTGAGATCAATATCAAAGCCATCTCTTGTGCCGTCTCTGTCCATGCTGGTTAATAATATTTCGCCGGCACCGTATGCCGCCATTTTTTGCGCCCATTCGATTACATCAAGTCCAGTCGTGTTTCGGCCGCCGTGAGTAAATACTTCCCAGCGTTTAGGCTCATCTCCAGAAGAAACTTGTTTGGCATCTATGGCAACAACAATACATTGCGAACCAAATTGCTCAGCGGCGCGACGTACAAACCCGGGATCTTTAACCGCCGCAGTATTAATACTGATTTTGTCCGCGCCCGCTTTTAGCATATTTTGAATATCTTCAGTTGAGCGGATGCCGCCGCCAACAGTGAGAGGAATAAAAACCTGACTGGCAACTTGTTCGACGACATGTACCATGGTCTCGCGGTCATCGCTGCTAGCGGTAATATCAAGAAATGTAATTTCGTCTGCGCCTTGTTTGTCATAACGGTTGGCAACTTCAACCGGATCGCCGGCATCACGAATATCTACAAATTGAACGCCTTTAACAACTCGCCCGTTATCAACATCCAGGCAAGGTATTATGCGTTTGGCAAGACCCATTAATTATCCTTATAGGTACAAAGTTCGTCTGCTAATTTCTGTGCTTCAGCAAGGTCAATCGTGCCTTCATAGATAGCCCGGCCAGTGATCGCGCCAAAGATGCCTTCTTCGCCTGATTCACATAAGGCACGAATATCATCAAGATTAGTAATGCCGCCTGATGCAATTACCGGGATAGTAATGTTTTGGCAAAGCGCAACCGTCGCATCAACATTGACACTGTTCATCATGCCATCACGGCCAATATCGGTAAAAATTATTGCAGCGACACCATCCTCTTCAAAACGTTGAGCCATGTCATTTGCATCATGATGAGATAATTTTGACCAGCCATCTGTTGCCAGCTTTCCATTTTTTGCATCAAGACCGACAATAATATGGCCGGGAAATTCAAGACAAACATCAGAAACAAAATGCGGTGTTGTCACCGCACGAGTTCCAATAATGACATAAGAGACACCAATATCCAGATAGGTTTGTATCACGTCTTCATCGCGAATGCCGCCACCGACTTGTAATGGTACTTCAGGAAAAGCCTTGGCAATGTCATTAATAACATCGGAATTGCTCGGCGTGCCATTAACAGCGCCGTCTAAATCGACGATATGCAAGCGTCTGGCTCCGGCTTTAACCCATTTCTCCGCCATAATAACGGGATCATCCGAATAAATAGTTTCTTGATTCATTTGCCCTTGTTTCAGGCGAACGCACTTTCCGTTTTTAATATCAATTGCTGGGATAATTAACATGATTATTTAGCTCGATGAATATCGATAGTTGTATGAAACGAGTTTAATTTAATTTTTTGTATGAAAAAATATGTCTTTATAGGATTTTAGCACAACATGAGCATTGTCATAGCCCAGATTATAGAATGAACTTTGTTATAAAATAAAGTTTTTCGAGCCTTTGCTTAGTGAGCCTCGTCCCAATTCTTGCCGTGACCTATATCAACGACAAGCGGAACCTTAAGATGATCGTTTTTAGACATACGGGCATCTATTTCCTTCATAAATGTATTCAGGTCCTCCGTCGCTACTTCAAATACCAGTTCATCATGCACCTGCATGATCATTTTCGCATCAATATTTGACTCTTTAAGCCAGTGATCAATGTTAATCATGGCCAGCTTAATAATATCCGCCGCTGTTCCCTGCATTGGTGCATTAATTGCGGTGCGCTCCGCGTATTGCCTGCGAGCTGCATTACGCGAGTTGATTTCCGGCAAATACAAGCGCCGATGATATACTGTTTCAACAAAGCCATTCAGTTTTGCTTGCTCCCGCGTGTCGTCCATAAATGTTTTTACACTCAGGTAGCGATTAAAATAAAGATCGATATATTCTTTTGCTTCACTTCGCCCGATAGCCAGTTGTTTAGCAAGACCAAACGCAGACATGCCATAAATTAAACCAAAGTTAATCGCTTTTGCTGCGCGACGCTGATCATTATTAACATCATCAATAGCGATAGAAAAAACTTCGGCAGCCGTTGTTTTGTGAATATCGAGCCCTTTGTCAAACGCATCCAATAAACTTTTGTCTCCAGACAAATGCGCCATAATGCGTAATTCAATTTGCGAATAATCCGCAGCAACCATGGTGTAGCCTTCGGGCGCAATAAATGCCAGGCGTATTTTTCTCCCTTCCGGTGTGCGAATAGGTATGTTTTGCAAGTTTGGGTTGGATGATGAAAGTCGTCCGGTTGCAGCAACAGCCTGATGATACGAAGTATGTACACGACCCGTATCAGGGTTAATCATTTGCGGCAGTTTTTCAGTATAAGTTGAACAAAGCTTGCTGACGCTACGATACTCCAGTATTAATTTGGGTAATTTATATTCTTCGGCCAACTCCTGTAAAACAGATTCAGCGGTGGAAGGTTGTCCCTTGGGCGTTTTAGAAAGCACGGGCAAATTCATTTTGTCATACAGGATAGATTGAATTTGTTTGGGCGAACTAATGTTGAATGTTTCGCCGGCAAGATCATGCGCTTCCATTTCGATCTCCTGCATGCGCGCCTTTAACTCATAGCCCTGTTGCATCAGCATATCAGGATCAATTACTACGCCGTTTCGTTCAATGCGCGCAAGCACAGATAACAAAGGCATTTCTATATTTTTATAAACCTGTTCCAGCTTGCTGTGTTTTTTCAATTTCGACGATAAAACACGATGCAGTTTTAAAACAATATCCGCATCTTCAGCAGCATAAGGCGCAGCGTCTTCAATGCTAACCTGGTTAAACGGAATTTGTTTTGCGCCTTTGCCAGCGACATCTTCATAATGAATAGTTTCTATGTTCAGAAAACTTGATGCCAGCGTATCCATGTCATGTCGACCGGAGGTGCTGTTGACAACATAGGATTCAAGCATGGTGTCATGCTTTATTCCACGTAGATTAATTTGATAGTTAGCAAACACTTCCATATCGTATTTCAGGTTTTGACCGATCTTGTGTTTATTCTCGTCTTCAAGAAGTGGTTTAAGTTTTTCCAGCGTCGTTGTTAAAGAAAGTTGATCTGGCGCATCGGGATAGTCATGTTGTAGTGGAACATAAGCCGCATTGTTTTCAACGACAGCAAATGAAATGCCGACAATCTTTGCCTGCATATAATCAAGACTGGTTGTTTCAGTATCGATAGAAATTAAATTGGCATTTTTAAGTTTGCTGATCCATTCGTCTAAATGTTCATTTGTTAATATTGTTTCATATTCTTTGGCAGACGCTGTTTCAGGCTTGTTGTTAGAAGCTATTTCTTCAATAGAATCTTCTGTTTCAGTTTCTTCATTTGCTTCGTCGCCGTCTTCATCATCAAGGTGAGACAACCATGTGCGAAAATTCCAATAACTGTATATTTTTCTTAAAACCGTATTATCCGGTTCGCTAATAATTAAATCTTCGGGAGCGACATTGAGTTCTACATCGTATTTAAGCGTGATAAGTTGTTTGCTCAATGGTAATTGTGGTAAAAATTCACGCAGACTTTCGCCAACCTTGCCCTTTATTTCATCAGCGTGAGTAATAATTTCATCCAGCGAACCATATTCGTTTATCCATTTTACAGCAGTTTTTGGTCCGACTTTCGGTACGCCCGGTACGTTATCCGAGGTGTCGCCGATTAGCGTCAGGTAATCAATAATCCGTTCCGGCGGCACACCAAATTTTTCCTTTACCCCTTCTGCATCTAAATAAACGTTACTCATCGTATTAATAAGATGGATACGGTCATCTACCATTTGCGCCAAGTCTTTATCGCCGGTCGAAACAATAGTTCTGATATTTTTACTGGCCGCTTGTCTTGATAAAGTGGCAATAACATCATCCGCTTCCACACCATCGATCATTAACAAAGGAATACCCAGTGCGTGTATTAAATCGTGTAATGGTTGAATTTGTGTGACCAAATCATCCGGTATCGGAGGTCTATTTGCTTTGTATTCCTTATACAAGTCGTTACGAAAATTTTTACCTTTAGCATCAAAAACAACAGCAAAATAATCGGGGCCACCTTCGGTCAAATGTTTCCGGATCATATTGATAACACCATAGATCGCACCAGAAGGTTCGCCTTTCGTGTTAGTTAAGTCTCGTATAGCATGATAGGCTCGAAACAGATAATAAGATCCGTCAACCAGTACCATTGTGTGATCAGTCATAAAGCGTTATTTGTGCAATTTATTACAGTTTATGTGGTCAAATTATGACAGCTTCGGCGAAAAATCTCAGGCTTTTAGAAAATACATAATATGCTGTTGAATTAAGATTGATCTGCTTCATCTAAGTAGATTCAGGTGGTAAAGTATAAAATAATAACCAATAAGTTACACGGCTAAAGGACAGGACAGTATGAAAAAGTTTTTAATCGCATTAGGACTGCTTTTCGCATCAACAGCGTTAATGGCAGGCAATTCCAATCCAGGTGGATTAGAGCCGGTACCCGAACCACCGGAATTACCGGATCCTATAGAAACGGGTGAAAACATCGAGCCGGTTATTACTATTATTCATAAAGATGATGCAGTAATCGAGGAATATAGTGTTAATGGCAATGTTTATATGGTGAAAGTTACGCCAGTAGTCGGGCCTTCTTATTACCTAATTGATAACAATGGTGATGGTGAGTTTAATGTTAGAAGACATCAACTGGACAACGTGACCGTACCGCAGTGGATTTTGTTTCGCTGGTAACTTTGCAACAAATCTAATTTTCCTGTTTTACTAAGTGCCAATGTTCTCCGTATTCACATATGGAACGCTACAACTCCCTGCTGTTATGCAGGCCGTTACCGGCAAAGATCTTAAACCCGTCGTAGCAACTTTAACAGGCCATCAACGTTTCAAGTTCAAGGAAAAAACCTATCCCGGGATTATTAAAAATGAAGCGTCTTCTATCGAAGGCATGCTTTATAAAGATGTTGATAAACAATCAATACAATTACTCGATGAGTTCGAAGACATTATGTATAAACGATGTTTACTTGATGTTCAGGTAGGTAATGAAACTGAGCAAGCGTTTGTATATGTTGTTAAAGATGAATATAGGGACAGGTTAAGTGAGAAGGAATGGAGTTTGGAGGAATTTAAAAGGAAGTATTTGAATTTTTATTTGAGAGATATTTCTAAACTCTAATTCATTTTCTAGGTTGTTTTAAAACAGGTTTCGCCTGATGGCGAGCTACTTCTTTTTGCGTGGCCAAAAAGAAGTAGCCAAGAAAAAGGCCACCCCAGACGTCTTGCCCTAACGGGTACCCTCGGTATTATTTAATTTCAACGGCACGCGCATACGGACGTCCTGTCCTAATGCGCTCTCGCCGCATCCCTGTGGCTCAACCGATGAAATCAAACAACACCTCGGCAAGCCATAAGGGGGGGGAGGAATAAATGTAACATCGTAATAATCGCTGTGATTTCGATGAGTGCGCGAAGCTCGATAGAGCATTTGATGGGTTTATTAGTAGGCTAATTTATTGCCATTCATTATTGAATTTATCAATCAATTTCGGCCCATTACAGTTTGTAATAAAATATTTAATCTCTTCTTCACTTTGATCTCCAAACCATACACTTAGTATTATTTTTTGACTCCCATTTAAAGATTTTTCTCTAAACCCATTTAGAGCTTTTACAAATGAAGAGTAAAGATTAGATAGATGTTCCTCAAATTTTGGATCATCCAAAGCCAAACTATCAGTGTAATGAAATATCTTATTTAGACTATTGTTGACGCCATCAAAGATTATGTCATTTAAATCATCTTCTTTTTCATAGTGATGAGGGGAGTCGCATGGTGACCACCTAAGATCTTTTTCAAGAGAAACAAGATCTTTATTTTTATAATATTCATCAGCTTTATATTCTTTTGCTACTTTTTTAAGGCCTTCTTCCGTAAAAACCACTACGCCAGCATATCTCACCAATGGTTCTGAAAAAAAGCAGAAAGCATATACAGTTTCATTTGGATACGTGTCATTCCACCAACGGTAATAAGCTTCAATCGAATCTTGGAGTGCTTTTGATAATTCCTTATACATAGAACTTTAGTTTCCTAACCATATTTAAAGGGCAGTTTATCCAATTTACTTTTATAGATTTTAACGAGTCAATATAGATTGTGTCCACAATGAGGCACTTAATTCCCGTTTTGTCATGCTGAGTAAGTGATTAGTTATAGGGTCAATTGTGCATGGACGCACAATTGAGCGCATTCATTCAGGGATGAATGTATGCGCGACCCGTAGTAACTAATGACTTGCGAAGGGAGCCTTTAGGCCATGACATTAGGGTGCTCTTCTCTTTGGTTACTTTCTCTTGAGCACGCAAGAGAAAGTAACTCGTCATCAGACGAAACAAAAAGTTAATAAGAATAGAAGCCTAAAAGTTTACTGTTGAACTTAAAAAGTTTTATTTAAGCAACCAGAAAAATCGTTGCTAATCCCAAAAACGTCATAAACCCAACTACATCAGTTACCGTTGTTAATATCACCCCGCCGGCTATTGCCGGATCGATACCATAACGTTTTAGTAACATCGGTATCGTTGCCCCGGCAAGTGCGGCGATGACGAGGTTGATGATCATTGAGACACCAATAATTAATCCTAGATAAGGATTATCAAACCAGAGAATAACAATGCCTGCGACAACACATGACCATAAGATGCCGTTGAGTATACCGACGGTGAGTTCTTTTATGATTAATGGTTTTACATTAGTTTTAACGATCTGTCCTAATGCTATACCGCGTATGGCAATAGTTAACGTTTGACTGCCGGCAATACCTCCCATGCCGGCAACAACGGGCATTAGTACGGCAAGTGCAACGAGTTCATGAATAGTATCTTCAAAACGCCCGATAACCCATGCGGCCAGAAAAGCGGTTAATAAATTTATTCCTAACCAGACAGCTCGACGTTTTGTGCTGGTGAATACCGGTGCAAACATATCATCATCACTCAGGCCAGCCATGCTTCTAACAGCGTGCTCAGCGTCTTTTTGAATAACATCAACAACGTCATCAATTGTAATACGACCGAGCAAACGGTTCTCATCATCAACTACCGCAGCAGAAAGTAAATCGCGTTGTTCAAACAATTTGGATACTTCTGCCTTAGGCGTGTTTACAGAAAGATAGGACTCTTCTTCCATCCATTCGCCGACAGAAGTTTCTGGTCCTCGAACTAATAATTCCGTTAATGGCAGTACGCCGAGATAATGACTGTCGCGATCAACGACCATTAGATTATCTGTCTTCGTCGGAATATGACCCAGTAAACGTAAATAGCGAGCAACCGCATCAAGCGAAACATCGGCACGTACGGAAACAACGTCGATGTTCATTAAGCCGCCCGCAGTATCTTCCGGATAAGTTAATACTGATGCAAGACGTTGACGATTTTGTTCGTCCATAGAAAGCAGAACGGTGTCAGCAACATCATCAGGAAGATCCTGTAAAATGTCTGCAATATCATCTGCATCAAGATCTTTGGTTGCATCAGCCACTTGTGCCGGATGCATATTTTCGAGTAGTTCTGTTCGAACCGCATCTTGCATATGCGACAGAACATCGCCTTCCAGTTCAGAATCAACTAATTGCCAGACATCATCACGCTCCCGACTTGGTCTGCTTTCAATAACATCGGCAATTTCTGATGGGTGTAATGAGGCAATAGCCTCGCGAGCAAGAACAATATCGTCTTGATCCAGCGCCTCATGTAATGATTCGACGGCTGATGGTTCGGCTTCTTCTGGTGTAGTTTTCTCGTCCATATTTAATACTCAGGTTATGAATGAGAGTCTATCAGTGCTTGCAGCGCAATGCTAAAGCTGTATGAAAAAAGGAGAAACGAAAAGGTTTAAACGGTTTCTGTCCGTAGTTGCTGTAATAAGTCTTTTATTTCAGCGCCACTTGCGGCAACAAGAATTTTTTTTATTAATTCTTTCAGTTCGCTGATGTTTGTTTCGTTAATAATTTTCTTTACTTCCAGCAAGGATGCCGGATGAACACTGAATTCTCTTAAACCGAGACCAAGTAATAACTGTGTATGTTCAATCTCGCCGGCCATCTCGCCACACATGGCAACAGGGATATTGGCTTTTTTGCCAGCTTCGATAGTCATTTGAATTAATCGCAATACAGCAGGGTGCAGAGGATCGTATAAATAATTGACTTCATCATTAACGCGATCAATAGCCATGGTGTATTGAATCAGGTCGTTTGTGCCAATAGAAAGAAAATCCAGTTTTTTTGCAAAAATATCTGCGCAGACCGCAGCTGCGGGTACTTCAATCATGCCGCCAATTTCTATATCAGGATCATAATCAACCGATTCATCATCAAGCCCTGCTTTTAGATCATCGATCATCTGTAGCGTTTGTTGCATTTCCTGAATGTTAGTCAGCATCGGTATCATAATTCGTACCGGGCCAAAAGCAGAGGCTCTTAACATGGCTCGTAACTGAGGCTTGAATAACTCCGGTTCTTTTAAACATAATCTGATAGCGCGCAAGCCCAGCGCCGGATTTGATTTTACCGGGCTACCTTGTTTTCCTGCGCCGTCGACTTGTTTGTCCGCGCCTAAATCCAGAGTGCGAATAGTTAATGGCAAACCACGCAAGGCTTTAAGTACAGCCATATAGGTTTCAAAGTGCTCTTCTTCATCGGGCGGTGTATCGCGATTCATATAAAGAAACTCTGTGCGATACAAGCCAACCCCTTTTGCCCCTACATTTCTTACCGTATCAAAGTCTTTAGGCAATTCAATATTCGCCATCAGTTCAACGGGAATGCCATCAATTGATTCGGTTGGTGCGTTTTTAAGTTTTCCCAGCGAGGAATAATAACGCCTGACTTCTTTTTGCTTTCTCTCGTAAAAAAGTTCAATTTTTCTGTCGGGGTTTATCAGTACCGAGCCGGTGGAGCCATCAATTATTGCGAGATCATTATTTTTTATAATGCGTTGTGCGTTATGCAAACCAATAATGGCCGGGATGCCGAGGCTTCTGGCAAGAATGGCAGTATGTGATGTCGGCCCGCCAAACTCTGTTGCAAATGCAGCGATACCATAATGTTGCATCAGTACGGTATCAGCAGGCGTAAGATCATCTGCAATAATAATTTTTTTCTTTAAATGATTGTCCGGGACTTCATGAAATAACGGTTTTTGTTTTAAAAGAACGCGTAAGATTCTATTAACAACATGATCAACATCATCCCGACGTGTACTTAAATAAGCATCTGCCATTTCATCAAAGACATTAACCAGTGCATCACGTTGTAATTTGAGTGCCCATTCCGCATTACACAGACGTTCTTTAATAATTCGTTTTGGTTCTTCGGTTAAGGCATTGTCTTCCAACATTAACAGGTGTGTATCTATGAACGCAGAAATATCGATAGAGGTTGAGCTGGGAATATGGTCACGGATGACGCGCAGTTGTTGACGCGCGTTAGCTATTGCATCATTGAAACGCGAAATTTCATTTTCGAGTTGTGTGTTACGTATGCCGTATTCACGAACATCAAGCTGGTCATGTTGAATAATATGAACCTGACCAATGGCAATGCCACGGGAAACGCTGACGCCTTGAAGAGAAATGGTCACCCGTCTTCTCCGAATTTGTCGTTGATTAAATCTTCCAGTGCCGCCATTGCTGCATCTTCATCGGAGCCTATTGTTTTAATTTCTATGCTTGAACCTATGCCTGCGGCTAACATCATTATGCCCATAATGCTTTTGCCGCTAACTTCTCTATGGCCTGCATGCACGGTTATTTCCGCCTGAAAACTCGATGCGACTTTAACAAACTTAGCTGCAGCACGAGCATGTAAGCCCAGTTTGTTAATTATAGTTATTGTTTTTTGATTCATTGTCGTTTTTCATTATGGGAAATGGTTATGCCATCTACTCCGCCGCTAGAAGCCTTATCCGTTAAATCATCCAGATTTAAATCAGGGTAATTAAAAACACGAATCAACATGGACAAATTTATACCGGTGACGATATTTACATTTGCAGTCTCATCTAATCGATGGGCGATGTTACTGGGTGTTGACCCTAATAGATCAGTTAAAACCAGAATTCCATCACCTTCGTTCAGTTCTTTTACAAATGAGTTTGCCGCCTTTAGTAACTCATCTGGATCGCTCTCCCGGCTTGCAGCAAGAAGCTTTATCTTTAAAGGATTATTATCAATCATATGATTCGCTGTATCTAACAAGGCTTCGCCTATGCCATCATGCGAAATAACTAGAATCCCTACGCTCATATTACAAATCCCGATGTCTGATAATTACTTGCTTTTTTGTCTTGTTAAATATGCTTGCAAGATGTTCAACAACAAATACAGAGCGATGATGGCCGCCAGTACAACCAAATGCAATGCTTAAATAGCTTCGGTCATCTGCTTCAAAGAGAGGTATCCATCGCTCAAGAAAATACTCAAGGTCATTTAGCATTTGTTTAACGCTATCCTGTTTTGATAAAAAATCAATTACTGGTTTATCTTGTCCGGAGTATTTGCGTAAATCTTTGTTCCAGTAAGGATTAGGCAGGCATCTTAAGTCAAAGACAAAGTCTGCATCTTTTGGTATTCCGTTCTTGTAGCCAAAAGACATGAACTGTAAAGAAAGACTTCTTTTTTTTCGTTGATCAACGCGCTTGCGAACGATGTTTCGTAATTCTTTTAATTGCATATGGCTGGTGTCAATACGTAAGTCAGCCGCTTCTGCAAGCGCGTCAATGATGGCGCGTTCCTGTTTGATCGCATCGGTTAATGAGACTGAGTCAGACGAAAGCGGGTGTTTTCTACGTGTTTCGCTAAAGCGTTTTGTTAGCACATCATCGTTAGCTTCAATAAAAATTAATTCAGTAGGTATGTCTTTATTGTTTAATGAAGCGATCGCCTCGGGAAGAAAAGAAAAATCATCAAGATTGTTTCTGGCATCAACACCAATAGCAATATGTTTAGCCAGGTTACTATCGTTTTCGGAGAATTGATTTATTAATATGTTCAATAAACTGATAGGAAGATTATCAATAGTGTAATAAGAAAGATCTTCCAGCGTATTTAGAACAACGGTTTTTCCTGCTCCGGACAAGCCGCTAACAATAATAAGTCGACGTTCCTGATCTTTCATTTAGTCCTCGCCTGAATCTATTAATCTTTTTTGTCTTCTTGCAAATATTTCCGATGCATTATAACCGTTGTCACGCAAGATATGATTACGTGCTGCACACTCCATCATGACAGCAAGGTTGCGACCGGGCGCAACAGGCAATGTAATTTGAGGTATGTCTATATCAAGTATGTTGCGAGTGTCATAACTGCCTTCAAGCCGATCAAGCGAGAGCAAGTCATTTGCATCCATGGGTTGTAATTGTACGATCAATTTAAGGTATTTGTTTTTCTTGATGGCACTGTCACCAAACAATTCGCGCACGTTAATAATGCCGAGTCCCCGGACTTCAAGAAAATCCTGTAATGTTTTTGGACAGGTACCATTGATGATATCGGGTGCAATTCTGGAAAAGAGTGGCGCATCGTCAGCGATTAAACGGTGTCCGCGTGAAATCAATTCAAGCGCAAGCTCGCTTTTGCCTATTCCGCTGGGGCCGGTTATTAATACGCCAATCGCCATGACTTCCATGTAAACGCCATGTAGCGTTAGCATATCGGCAAAAAGGTTGGTTAAAAAATAATGTAATACGTTGCTTATTTTGTTGCCGTTCTTTGGTGAAGAAAATAACGGAATATTATTTTCATTGCTTTTGCGTTTAAGTAATGTCGGGACTTCACAGTCATCAGCAATAATGATGCAAACAGGCTTGCTGTGAAATAATTGTGTGATGGCATCTTGCATGGAAATATTTCTTAACCCTTCAAGATATTTGATTTCTATATTACCAATAACCTGAATCTGGTGAGGATGGATCAGATTTAAATGGCCAACCAAAGACAGACTACCTGATGATTCAGGCGTTGTTTGCTCTTCATCGCGGATTGTTGCGAGTTTCCCGCCTTCCTGTCCAGCTATCCATTCAAGTTCCAGGTTATCACGATGAATGTTGTATAGATCTTCTATGCTTAACTGGTTAGTGAGACCCGTCATAGAATCAGCTCGTTAATATGGAATAGATTTCTGTTGCAGTATTGGATCGTCTTAGCTTACGTATAGTGTCTGTGTCGCTAAACTTTTCAGCCAGTTTTGCTAATGTTTGCAGATGTTCTTCGGTTGAATCCTCCGGCACGATTAAAGCAAAAAGCAAATCGACCGGGGCTTTATCAACGGCGTCATAATCAACAGCTTCATCAAGTTGTATAAAAGCAGCCAGGGTTTTCTTGCCCTGTTTCAAGCGCCCGTGTGGTATAGCGATGCCCTTACCGAGCCCTGTGCTCCCCAGTCGTTCCCGAGCAATTAAACAATCAAAGACTTCCGTTTGAGAAATCGAGTTATCTGAATTCGCAATGGTTTTTGCCAATGTGTCCAATGCATCTTTTTTACTATGGCAGTCCACGTCTGCAAAAACACAGTCGGGTGATAAAATTTCTGAAATATTCATGTTGTCACAATTTTAGCAATGACTAAAAGCGCTCAATCTTCAAGCTGATCTTTCAGGCCGCTATCTCCACGATGATGATCCGTTAGTTTTTCTTTATGTTTTTTTAATTGTCGATCAAGTTTGTCGATTAACCCGTCTATGGCGGCGTACATATCTTCCTGTTCATCATCGGCGAATAAATCGCCGCGATTGACATGCACAGTTGCTTCGGCCTTTTGTCTGTTTTTTTCTACGCTTAAAATAACATGGGTATTGTTTATATGTTCGAAATGTCTTTCCAGTTTTTGAAATTTATTTTCTACATAAGATCTTAATGAATCAGTTATGTCTACATGTCTACCGGTTACATCGATTTGCATAATACCCCCTTAACGATATTTTTATTAAGCTAACCTTTTGCGTTCATTTGAAGGCGGTATAGCCATTGCCTCTCTATATTTTGCCACAGTTCTTCGCGCAACATTAATTCCTTGATCTTCCAGTATGGCCGCAATTTTACTATCACTTAGTGGTTTGTCCGGTGTTTCGGCGCTGACCAGCTTTTTAATTAAGGCACGAATAGCCGTCGATGAACAGGCGCCGCCGTAACTCGTGCTGACATGACTGGAGAAAAAATATTTTAGTTCAAAAATACCACGAGGCGTATGCATATATTTACGTGTCGTCACGCGCGAAATGGTTGACTCGTGCATGCCTAAAGTTTCGGCAACATCATGTAGCACAAGAGGCTTCATTGCTTCTTCGCCATAATCAAGAAAAGCGCGTTGCCGTTCTACAATACAGGTTGCTACGCGTAATAATGTTTCACTTCGGCTACGTAGACTTTTAATAAACCAGCGTGCTTCCTGTAAATGTGATTTAAGAGAATTGTTATCTTCGCTGTTATCGGCGCGGCGTATCATATTGGCGTAAGCAGAATTTATTTTAAGGTTGGGTATAGAGTCAGTATTTAGATCAACTTTCCATACGCCTTTAACTTTTTTGACATAAACGTCAGGCACAACATATTCAGTACGGGCTTCGCTAACCTGGTTACCTGGCCTTGGATTCATGGACTGGATTAAATTAATAACTTCTGTCAGCTCTTCCTTATCCAGCTTCATCTTGCGCATGAGCTGGTTGTAATCATGGCTGGCAAGTAAATCCAGGTGGTTATTAACCAGTTTTTTTGCCTCTTCCAGTCGGGATAATTCAACATCACACTGGTTTAACTGAAGCGTCAGGCACTCCTTGATATCCCTTGAAGCGACACCGACGGGATCCATCGATTGAATCATTCTTAATACGGCCTCAACTTCTTCAACACCTACTTCTGCTTCTTCCAGATCATTGTCATCAATCGCGGCCAGAATATCTTCCAGTGATTCAGTTAAATAGCCATCATCATCAAGTGAATCGATAAGGGTCATGGCAATGACTTTATCGGTATCCGAAGTGGGCGTCAGATTAAGTTGCCATTCAAGATGTTCACGTAGTGTTTTTTCTTTTGAGTCCTGGTTTTCAAAGCCATCATAGCTATTATCAGAGCCTGTTTTTGTATAACTGGCGGTGCTGTCATACACATCATCCCAACCACTATCAACAGCAAGTTCATCCGGTAAAGTATCCTGATTCATTTCAGTTACTTGATCGGACTTTTCATCCGACTCTTTTTTTAGTTTTAGTTCTTCGCTTTTGCCCGGACTTTCTTCCGAAGTATTTGATCCTTCATCGACTTCCAGCATCATATTCGATTCCAGTGCATCCTGAACTTCAGCTTGTAGTTCTATACTTGATAACTGCAACAGACGGATTGCCTGTTGCAGCTGCGGTGTCATCGTCAGGCTTTGGCCGATTTTTAATTGTAATGATGCTTTCATATTATTAAGTGTAACTTAAAATTCCCCTGTTTGGAGCTGCCTCAAAAAGTAAAAAAACCTAGAGAGAAAAGTCGTCCCCTAAATAAACTTGTCTGACCTGTTCGTTATTTAATATTTGTTCTGCTGATCCTTCGGCAAGAATCCTGCCATCATGCACCACATAAGCGCGATCGCAGATTCCAAGTGTTTCCCGGACATTATGATCGGTAATTAATATGCCAATTCCATGATCGCAAAGACGATGGATTAATCGCTGTATATCATTGATTGAAATAGGATCAATGCCCGCGAAAGGCTCGTCCAGTAACAAAAAACGAGGTTCAGAGGCCAGGGCTCTGGCAATTTCCAGGCGCCGCCGCTCGCCGCCAGAAAGACTCATGCCCAGATTATCCCTGAGGTGAGCAATGTGAAATTCCTGTAGCAATAACTCCAGCCGCTGTTTTGCCTTGTCGGGATTGTCTGGCAAACGGGTTTCGAGTATCGCCATGATATTTTCTTCAACAGTCAATTTTCTGAACACGGAGGCTTCTTGCGGTAAATAGCCGAGGCCAAGGTGAGAACGTTCATCCATTGACAGGCGGCTGATTTCACGGTTATCCAGGTGTATAGTGCCATTGTCTGATGGAACCAGGCCAACAATCATATAAAAACTGGTTGTTTTACCCGCACCGTTTGCGCCAAGTAAACCAATAGTCTCTCCACTTTGAACGGTCAAACTGACATCCGAAACAACCTTTCTTGATCGATAGGATTTAGATAGATGACGTACAGATAAAATACTCATAACAATATGTCTGAAAACAAATTAGCGAAAGACACTAATGAGCAGTTTTAGAAATACACCTTAAAGTTGAATAAATACAAACGTTTTGATCCCTTATTCCTGTTTTTTCTTTTTAATCGTTATTTTGACACGACCATCATTTTTCTTTTCAGTCTCAGCTTCATTTGTTTTGGTCGTTCTGGTTGAGCCTTTTGCAAGGACTTTACTAAGCACCGTATCATATTCTATGCGATCGCCGCTCATTTGCGAGCCGTTTGGTTTGGTTACCAGGGCATTATCTATCAGAATAATGTAATCCTTTAATGCATAATACTCCATTTGTAATGCTTCGGCTTCATCATATGTTTTGCTATCGTCCGGTAGCTGTCGGTAAGTCGCGGGTTTACCCTGCATGATGACAAGTTCCATATCACCCTTATCATCAAAATGTACAGTCATCGTGTGACCGGTCATACGAATACTGCCTTGAACGACGATAACATTGCCTCGATAAATCGTGATTCCTTTAAGATCGTCCATTTCAGCAGAGTCTGCTTCAATCTCGATGTCCTTTTGCTTGTCAGTAGACAAGGCCAACGCAGTATTCATCATTACTGCAAGAATGAAACCTGATATGTATTTAAGGTATTTGTTCTGGCGCACTTGATTCAATAGTCGTTTGTACATTACTTAGAAACTCCAGTCGTTGTTCTTGTAGATAAGCACGCATGCCAATAGAAGTCGTGGTTGATTTTTTACTAATCAAGGTAGCCGCTTTATCGGTTTCCGCATACTTTTGATCAACCAGTACGCGCGCATCATCTGTTATTAATTCAAGTTTGAGCTCACCATCATCATCATTTTGATGTAAATAGACATTGCCGCTTAACAGGATAACGTCATTATTCGAGGTTACCCAGCCTTTATCAGATCTAACATTAATCGGTTGTTTTTCCTTGCGAAATATTTCCAGTTTAGGTTCGTGTAATTCGGAAGTATTGTCATCAGGGTAGTGCGCCATATAAGCAGCATTCAAACGATTCTTCGGCGTACCGTCCTGATTCATTGTTAAGGTGCTAAAGTCTTCCATATAGTAATCAGGGTAATGCGCCAGCCGGCTTAATTTTTCTACATCATCCTCGGTCAATTTATCCAGAGCCCAGTAAGTGAAACCGGCGATAATGACCAGAATAAGCGCCAGTTTCCATCTACCCGTGAACATAAACGCAACCTAATCCAGGTTCAGGAAAGACAGGCTTTGATTCGATCTTCAAATTTGCCCTGGGCTTTCATAATAAATTCACATACTTCTCTAACAGCACCTTGCCCGCCGCGTTCTTCTGTTGTCCAGTCAGCATAGTCTTTCACTTCTGGTCTCGCATCAGCAACAGCGATAGGCAGGCCAACTTTTGTCATTGCCGGCAAATCGATGACGTCGTCACCAACATAAGCAACTTGTTCGCGTTCAAGTCCTAGTTCATCAATGAGTTTCATTAATCTTTCGCCCTTATCCTTTTCACCTTGATAGACATATTCGATGCCAAGCGAGGCCATTCGTTCAGCTACAATTTTAGAAGAGCGTGCAGTAATCACAGCAATCTTGCAGCCTGATTCAAGCAACATGACTAAACCATGGCCGTCTCGTACATGAAATGCTTTATATTCGTTACCATTTTCGCCAAGAATAAGTTTGCCGTCGGTTAACACGCCATCGACATCAAATACAGCAAGTTTGATATTGGCTGCTTTTTTTAAGAGCTCTTTTTTATCCATTAGACGACTCGCGCTCGTAAAAGATCATGCATGTTTAGTATCCCGGTTAATTTATTATTGTCATCAACAACGACCAAAGCGTTAATACTATGTTTCTCCATTAATGCAAGTGCCGAGGCAGCAAGCGAATCAGCGCAAATATTCTTGCCGTTTTTGGTCATAACATCCTTAACAAGGCAGGTTTTTACATCAATGTTTGAATCGAGTGCGCGACGTAAATCACCATCAGTGAAAATACCCAGAATGTTTTCATCCTTATCAACAATGGTTGTGATGCCTAAACCTTTTTGAGACATTTCGATTAATGCTTCACTAAGTAAGGCTTCTTCTGACACTTTTGGAATGCCATCGCCGGTATGCATAATTTCACTAACATGTAATAACAAGCGTCGCCCTAATGTGCCGCCAGGGTGTGATAAGGCAAAATCATCTTCATTAAAGCCACGCGCTTCAAGCAAGGCAATAGCGATAGCATCACCCATAGCTAATGTTGCTGTTGTACTTGCGGTTGGCGCCAGGCCAAGAGGGCATGCTTCCTTGCTGACACTGACATCTATATTCACCGCCGCTGCTTTTGCCAAAGTCGAGTTTGCGTTTCCAGTTAAAGAAACCATCGGTGTGTTTAGTCTTTTAATGACCGGTAATAAAGCAACAACTTCATCTGTTTCGCCTGAATTAGATAACACCATAACGACATCTTTACTGGTAATCATGCCTGAATCACCGTGACTGGCTTCGCCGGGATGAACAAAAAAAGCAGGCGTGCCGGTGCTGGCTAATGTCGCCGCGATTTTTTTGCCAATGTGACCGGATTTGCCCATGCCAATGACGATGACGCGGCCATCGCATTCAAGCATGATGTTGCAAGCCGTAACAAAATTTTCATCAATGCGATCAATCAATGCTGCCAGCGCAGATTGTTCAGTTTCTATAACCGCTTTTCCCAGCGTTTTTAATTTGTCAGGACTTGTTTTATTCATGGTTGTGTTATGTCAATGCAATACTTTGTGAAAACAGCAGGTATTGATATGCAAAAAAACAAAACAATAGTACCGCTCCTTCAGGTCGCGTTAGTTTACCCTTGCTTGAGACGAACACCATAGCGCCTAGCAATATCGTTAATCCAATCATAACTGGAAAATCTCTGTTTAAAACTTCCGCAGCAAAATAATCGGGATTAATTAATGTCGGGACGCCCAATACTGCAAGCATATTGAACATATTTGAGCCAATAACATTGCCAACCGCAATGTCGGCTTCATTTTTCTTTAAGCTGATTATGGATGCTGCCAATTCGGGTAAGCTGGTGCCGATTGCAACGATAGTTAAACCAATGACCAGATCGGGGACGCCAAAAAGTTCAGCAATAGATACAGCGCCACGAACCAGTAAATCTGCCCCGAACAATAACACGCCAAGGCCTAATATCAGTTTGAGAGAAGCTTTGCCGATTGAATCGGGCTTGTATGATTCGTCAGAAAACTCCTGGGTAAATTCACCGATAAGCGGATCGCTGGCGCGGGTATGTTTTGCAATCCACACAATCCAGCTTATAGACGCGACAAGAGAGACAAGTAATATCACGCCATCAATTCGACTCAAATGCCCGTCTATCATTACCGCCAAACCAATTAAAATGGCGGCGCACATTAATCCGTATTCTTTCTTTATGGTATTTGATGCAATAGTGATGGGAAATATAATTATGCTAAAGCCGAGAACCAAACCGATATTGGTAATATTTGAGCCGAGAGCATTACCAATGGCAATGGCAGTTTTACCTTGCCATGCAGAGACAGAGCCAACTATTATTTCGGGTGCAGAAGTAGCAAAACCGACAATGGTTAAGCCAATGATTAACGGCGGCATGCCTAACTGGCGGGCAATGCTTGCCGCGCCATCAACGAAAACGTCAGCACCATATATAAGTAAGGCAAAGCCAATTAGAATTAATAAACATGAAACCAGCATATGCCAGCTTTTCTCCTTAAGTTAATTAATGAGATGATGCCAGAATAAGCCGATTCTGAGAAATTAATCATCAGTCTGTTTTTACCTGAAACCGAAAAAATCCTAGACTATCCGTAGTTAAACTATTTAATAGACTTTATGTCCGAACGTTATGAATCTTTAAAACTCTGGTTGAGAGAAGTACTCGATACCAGCGACTTTGAATTAAAACCGGCATCAGCAGATGCCAGTTTTCGATCCTATCTCCGCCTTTTTCTGCAAGACAAAACGTTTATTGTTATGGATGCGCCGCCGCCGCAAGAAGATTGCGAACCGTTTATCCGGATGACAAATAAGTTATTAGCTTGTGATATTAATGTGCCAGCGATACACCATATGAACTTACAACAGGGCTTTTTGTTGTTAGATGATTTTGGTAATGATTTATATTTAGATAAGCTTGATCCTTCAACTGTAAATAAACTTTATTCTGATGCGATAGTGGCTTTGGTTCAGATTCAAACGTTAGCGGATGTAAAAGAAATGGCGGCTTATGATGAGCCTTTATTGAGACGTGAAATGCAGCTTTTTACAGATTGGTTATTAGATAAGCATCTACATATCGAGTTAGATGATGCTCAAAATAGATCTATCGAAACATTATTCGGTTTACTCGTAGAGAATGCGCTGCAACAGCCGCAAAGCTTTGTGCACAGGGACTTTCATTCAAGAAACTTAATGCTAACGGAAACAAACAACCCTGGCGTGATTGACTACCAGGACGCGGTTTATGGGGCAATTAGTTATGATCTGGTGTCTCTATTAAAAGATTGTTATATCAAATGGCCCAGGGCTGAGATAAATAACTGGGTAGATTTCTATATCAATCGCCTCGCCGAAAAAGGAAGCAAAGTTGATCGCCAGCAATTTCAACGATGGTTTGATTTAATGGGTGTGCAACGACACCTTAAGGCCAGCGGTATTTTTGCGCGCTTATCACACCGTGATAGCAAGCATGATTATTTAAAAGATATACCTCGCACACTTTCCTATATTGTCGAGCTGAAAAACGATTACAAAGAATTGCGCCCTCTGTGTTTGTTGATTGAAGAATTTATTTTGCCAGAATTTGAGGAGCATGCTTAAAGTGCGCGCCATGATTTTAGCCGCAGGGCGAGGCGAACGCATGCGACCTTTGACGGAAGTTGTTCCGAAACCATTACTGGAAATTGCTGGCAAGGCTTTGATTGTCTATCAGATTGAAGCTCTTGAGTCAGCCGGTATTAAAGACATTGTTATTAATACCGGTCATCTTGGTGAGCAGATTCAATATGAGCTTGGTACCGGGGCATCTTTTGGCGTAGATATTCTCTATTCGGATGAAGGCGAAAATATTCTGGAAACCGCAGGCGGTATTATTCAAGCTTTGCCGTTATTAGGCGAAGATCCGTTTATTGTTACTAACGCCGATATTTTTACCAATTTCGATTATGGTTCATTGCCCTCAGAACCGGATTTTGATGCTCATTTAGTTTTGGTCGATAACCCGCCACATAATCCAACAGGGGACTTTGTATTTGAAAATGGACGTGTAATTGAGCAAGGAAACCGGAAATTAACCTACAGTGGCATCGGAATTTTTTATCCGCATTTCTTCGAAAACTGTAATCCCGGTCAAGCTCCTTTAGCGCCTTTATTACACAAGTCAGCACAGGAAAAACGCCTTAGTGGTCAACACTTTACAGGTCTTTGGTATGATATTGGAACACCTGCCCGCCTCAAAGAGATCAATGAAAATCTAGTAAACCAAGAAAGTAAACACTAACAAACAAATTAAAATATAAATGTCATTCAGTTGAATTTTTTATGACAACTGGTGTCATAATGTTGCACTGCAATATAATGCGTGGTACGGTTCAAGCTTATATAGAACCGGTTTCTATATCTTGTAGTGCTAAATGTTTGTACCACTATATGTAGAATAACTGTGCTGAAAGGGGTATGATTCGCGCCAATTTCAGCGGTTTTGTCTTTAATTTTATGCAATCCGATTTGAATTTAATGAAAATAGATCACTCGCTCACATTCGACTTTATTCTAAAAGTCCTGATCCTCGCATTCATCGCGCCTCTGTCTATTCAGGCCAATGAAAAAAATGCCGATGCTGATTTCTGTCGAGCGCCAGAAGCTCAGGAACAAATTAATATTTCTGCAACTAGCACTTCATTAGAAAATATTCACGATCTACAGGCAATCAAAGAACGCGGTATGTTGCGCGTTCTTTTGCAGAAGAAAAATAATGCCTGCACCATAAGCCAGACAGAACGACAACTCATAGAAGAGTTCGCTCATATTAATGATCTGGATTTGTACTGGGTCTATGCCGATAACGATTGGGAATTATTGCCGGAATTATTAAAAGGTAATGGCGATATTATCGTCGCACAAGATCAGCGTTTGTCTGCCAGTATCCAGGATGAAATTCATTTCAGTCATTCATGGGCAAATGCAACATTCAAAATAGTGGAGCGTTCGGATAACAGTCGAATCAGTCGTACTGACGATCTCTCCGGTCGGCAAGTCGCTGTTTATAAATCTTCTCCGGTCTGGAATTCTTTATCTGAATTAGCGGAATCACAAGCCGGAATGGTTATACAAGAGATCCCGCCGACAGTTTCCTATCGTGAAGTGATGCAACGTGTAAAAACGGGAGAATACGACCTCGCCGTTGCCGACAGTCTTTTTCTTGATACGTATTTGCCGTTGAATACTGAGTTACGGGCAAACTTCAATTTATCGAGCGAAAGAAAAATGGCCTGGGCTGTTAGTGCCGATGCTGAGGAATTATATAAAACACTAAATCAATATTTAAATCAGCAACACTTGACGCATAGTGTAGCAACAACATATCTCGATGATCTTTCTTTAATAAAAGACAGAGGCATCTTGCGCGTCATTACGAATGAAAATCCCTCACATTATTATCTACAAAAAGGCAAGTTACGTGGATTTGAATATGAATTGTTAAAACAGTTTGCTTCACAAAACATGTTGCGTGTCGATGTTGTGTTGGCGAAAACTCAAGAAGAGATGTTTGCCTTACTTAAAGAAGGCAAAGGTGACGTTATTGCTGCATCTTTGCCAAGCAGCGTGGTGAGTGTAAAAGACTCCGTTCAATACACCGTGCCTTATAATTACGTTAGCCCGGTTATCGTTGGTCGAGACACAGATAATTTGATTATTGATGTTCGTGATTTAGCCGGCCGAAGAATTACATTGGCGGAAGATAGTCCCTATTGGGATTATATGTCGCGAATTAAGCAGCAAGGATTGGATTTTGAACTCGTTAAAGCAGATTCAGGCGTGAATATGGAAGGCGCCTTGTTAATGGTTGCCCTGGGCATGTATGACTTGTCCGTGGTTGGTAATCATCAAATAAAATCCATGCACATAAAAAACGCTGGTTTAAAGTCAGAATTTGTTTTGTCTGAGCCGCTTGCACATCGTTGGGCAGTAAGAACCGAAAATCAGCAATTAAAACGTGCCTTGAATACATTTATAGAAAAAGAATATCGAAGCGAAAGTTATAATGTGTTGCAAGCAAAATATTTTGAGCAACCGCAAATACAAAAAAATAATGATAGCGTCAGCCAGTCCAGCTCGTTGTCTCCTTACGATGATGTAACACAGCGTTACGCAGATGAATATGGTTTTGATTGGCGCTTAATCACCGCGCTCATGTTTCAGGAAAGTCAATTTGATCCGAATGCATCTTCATATGCTGGTGCCGAAGGCTTGATGCAGTTAATCCCGGCAACGGCAGAATTAATGGGTGTTAGTGATACAAATAATGCAGAGAGCAGTATTGATGGCGGCATTCGTTATTTAAATTATTTAAGAGGCAAGTTCGAAGATGAATTGCTGTTAGAAGATCGCATGTGGTTTACGCTGGCATCATACAATGCCGGTTACGGCAGAGTTAAGCGCGCACGCATATTAGCAGAGGAAATGGGGCTTGATAAAAACCAATGGTTCGATAATGTTGAAATAGCAATGATGGGTCTGGCAAAACCATACATGAAAGACGGTGAGCTAGTGAATTATTGTCGTTGCGGACAAACTGTTGTTTATGTGCGCGAAATTCGTACGCGTTACTTCAACTACATTCGTTTAATGGATACACAAAAAGTTGCAAGTGTTACGGTATCGGATAAAAGAGCAGACTACCTTAGAACAATTAACTAATTCCGGTTTTAAAAGCCTTTCAATATAAAGGCTATTAGTCCGATAACAGTCTTAATAAACTCTGTGCATGATTCGCAGCTTCTATTCCTCGATCAGTAAGATAACCACCATCAACATGATCTGTTAAGCCCTTTTCAAAAAGTCGTGCAGCAGCAGCGACAGTTTCCTTTGAAGCCAGTCGAGCATGAATCTTGATACCGGTTGAAATCGATTCAAGATCAAATTGATTTAGTAATTTAATTTCTTCCATCTTTTCATTTAGATCAGCCATAGTGTTTCTACTTGTTGGTGTATTGAGGAAGCATTATATCGCTTATCTATGAATAAAACGTTTTTAACGCCCACATAAACGGCGCGATGCCTGGAGCGACCGAAGGGAGCGGATTTGATGAGTTTGTTAGTTTTTTGTGTGCTACAATGTGTGAACATTTGTGTAGATGAGGACTTGTCCATGGCTACGAACCTTTCAATTGATCCTAAGTTACTTGATGAAGCCCTTTCAGTAGGTGGCTTCAACACAAAAAAAGAAACGGTAAATCAAGCGCTTACTGAGTTTGTGCAGCGACGAAAGCAGCGCGAGGTTATTGAACTGTTTAGTAAATTGCCTTCGGACAAAGACTACGACTACAAAAAGGGTCGTAGTCGCAAATGAAAGGATTATTAGTTGATACTTGCATTTGGTCTTTAGCTCTTCGAGGTGCTACCCCAAAGCAGTCCGATATTGTGGAGCAGCTTACCCGCCTCATTGATGAAAACCAGGTTAAGGTAATTGGCCCAATTCGACAAGAACTTCTTTCAGGCTATAGTGACAAACGCAGTTACGACAAGCTCAGAAGAAAAATGAGCTATTTCCCAAACGAGCCCATACTTGATGCTGACTATGAAGCAGCTGCAGAGTGCTCAAATATATGCAGAGTCAAAGGTGTACTTGGTTCTCACATCGACTTTCTAATATGCGCAGTTTCAATTCGCACCAAGTTTCAGGTTTTTACAACGGATAAAGATTTTCAAAATTATTCCAACCACCTGCCTATATCGCTGTACGAGCAAAACTAACGGCTCGGATGATGAATTAACTGAACTACAATGTTTCACTTTACAAGTAACGCCTTGCTCTGCTGCATTTTTGGAGTGGATGCTTTTGTGCTATTAAGCACAAAAGAAGCAACGGAAAAAATGTCAGCAGGAGCAACTTGTTAAATGTTTTTGCCAAGCAAATGCTCAGCAATTTGAAAGGCAGCATATCTCGCCTGCCCCTTTTTAGGGAAGTCGCTTGGTACTACCTCAATTTCTTGAACCTGAAGACTACCGCCGTATTTAAGATTTGCTTCCTTCACACCCTCTAAAATTTCATTAATATGGTTTTCCAAGTCAAATTGTATGTGAGCATCATCGTGGTTTAATCCAAGACGTTTTACCACTAGTACACCTGCTTCCGGTGTTTCACCGAACTTAACAGAGACAAGGACACAACCAGGCCCAGTTACGTGCTGTCTTCGATAATATGTACTTTGTGTGATACTCATAGACATTTAACAGTATGTTTATAAGGAACCTTTCCTTATAAACATTATTAACAGGAAGCCCGACTAATTTTCCGGGCTACTTTTGATGGTTTGATAAGTTTTTGATTTTTAATTGATTTATCCATTCTGTAGTTTTCCTTGTTTATGTTATATGGAAAGACTCCATATAATTATTTTCAAATAGGTATTCTAAGTATATTATTTATAACAAGTCGGATCAGCTATATTTGCTTCTGCAAAACCTTCTTTTCTAAAACGGCAGGAATCACAAACGCCACAGGCTTTGCCATCCGCATCGGCCTGATAACAGGATACGGTTAATGCGTAATCAACATTAAGCGAGGTTCCTTTTTTTATAATGTCTGCTTTAGATAGTTCTATTAGTGGCGTGTGAATTTTAAACGACGCACCTTCCACACCGGCTTTAGTTGCGAGTGTTGCAAGTTGTTCATAGGCTTTAATATATTCCGGCCGGCAATCGGGATAACCGGAATAATCAACTGCGTTAACGCCGATAAATATATCGTTAGCATCGATCACTTCTGCCCAGGCTAAAGCATAAGATAAGAAGATTGTGTTTCGTGCAGGAACGTAAGTAACCGGAATTCCTTCTGCATGTATTTCAGGCACAGCTATGGTTGAGTCGGTTAATGCCGATCCGCCAATCTGCCCCATATCAAGATTAATAACTTTATAATCAATTACATTAAAAGATTCAGCTACTTTTTTAGCGGCATTCAATTCACTGATATGACGTTGGCCGTAGTTAAAGCTTAATGCATAACAGTCAAAGCCCAAGTCTTTTGCGATAGCCAATGTCGTGGTTGAATCTAATCCGCCCGATACAAGAACAATGGCTTTGTTAAAATTAGTCACAATATATTTTAAGTAAAATTACAGAGTTAAAAGTATTCAAAATCATAGATTTTATTGAAGAATGCGGCGTAAAATTATTTTCAAAACGGAGTTTACACTTAGTAAATGAGTATTTGAAAATGGTTTTACAACAAAGTTATTCGATAAAAGAATGGTTTTGAAGTTATTTACCGGGAACATTGCCCCATAGATACTTATGTAATTGCACCTGCATGCGAACATTTAAACTATCTTCAAGTATCCAGTTAGCTAACTCTGTCGGGTTTTGTGTTTCATGTTCAGGTGAAAAAAGAATTTCACAATAATCAGTTAGCTTTAATTCATTTATTTTTTGTTTTGCCCAGGTGTAATCAGCCTGGTTGCAGATAACAAATTTTAATTGATCGTGTTTATTTAAATATGCAATATTTTCAAATTTGTTTTTACTTTCTTCCTCTGAGGCGGGTGTCTTTATATCAACAATTTTCATAACACGTTCATCAACATTGGCAATATCAATCGCGCCACTGGTTTCTAATGAGACTTCATAACCTTCGTCACACAATCTGCTAAGTAACTCATGACAGTTTCGTTGTGCTAACGGTTCGCCGCCAGTCACAGTGACATGCTTAGTACGATACTGGCTAATATCCTTAATGATGTTATCAATGGATTTTTTTTCGCCATCATGAAAAGCATAAGCCGTATCACAATATTGACAACGAAGTGGGCAACCGCTTAATCGAATAAAAATAGTGGGCAGGCCAACCTTGACTGACTCGCCTTGCAAAGAAAAAAAGATTTCATTAATGCTTAACTCAGACGAGGCTTGTTGCGTCGTCGAGTCAGGTTGAGCGTGGGGTTTCATTTTCAGGTACTGGATTCTTTTTCAGAACCTATTTGTCTCAAGCGTTCATCAGCGAGTCGCGCCGCAGTCGTTCCCGGATACTGGAGTTTAACTTCGTTTAAGGTTTTCTTTGCGTCTTCCGCATTACCCAGTTCAGCATAGCTATAGCCGATCTTTAATAAGGCATGAGATACTTTTTGGCTGTTTGGATAAGCGTTTAATAATGCCTGATATTCATTGATAGCCAGTTCATATTTTTGCATAACGTAATTAGCTTCGCCGAGCCAATACTGTGCGTTATCAGAAAAAGGACTGTTGGGGTAATCTTTTAAAAAGTCTTTAAATGCAGCCTGCGCCTGATCGTATTGAGACTCTTTAAGCAGCTTAAATGCTTTTTGATAAATAGCTTCCGCTTTTGACGGGTCAGCAGCTTCTTTATTGCCAGTATCAGTTACAAGCTCTTCATCACTAGCTGTTGTTGTTTCTTCCGGGATCGGAATTGTTTCTTCTTGAGTCCTTTCAGTTTCTGTTGCTAAGGGGTCATTAATGGCAGTTGACTTATTTGTTTCAATTCGTTGTAAACGGCTATCTACATCGGTATATAAATCACGTTGCTTTTGTTTAAGCTGGTCTATTGTATGCGTTTGTACTTCAATTTGACCTCGTAAGGTACTTACTTCAACTTTTAATGATTCCAGTAATTCAAGCATATCGAGCAATGCCTTGTTATTAAGCGTTCTTTCTACTTTGTCTAAACGCGCACTAATATCCTGTGTGATGGGTTCAAACACGGGTGCTTTATTTTCATCAGTTTCGGTATCTTCGGCCAGAGCAGCATTGAATATAAAAATGCTAATTAAACAAATAAAAAGTCGCATAACAAAAAAATCTTTAATTATTATCTAGTATAAAATTTCAACACGTCGGTTTTGCTGCCATGAAGATTCATCGTGCCCGTCAACCGCCGGACGTTCTTCACCGTAACTAACCAATCTGATTTGGCTGGATGATGCGCCTAGTAACGACAATTGTTGTTTTACGGCCAGTGCGCGGCTTTCACCCAGCGCCAGGTTGTATTCACGTGAACCGCGTTCATCAGCATGCCCTTCCAGCGTCACCGATGTACTCGGATTACGGCTAAGATAAGCAGCATGCGCTTCAATCGCTGAACGATATTCCGAACTTATTTCATTGCTGTTGTATTCAAAATAAATAATACGAATTGACAGAGGACTTTGTGGATCGTCAAGTGAATCAAAGCCCGAGGTTGAGCTATCATCAGTACTATATGCCTGAACACCACCATCCGATGCGTTAGCACCGCTACTCAGATCTTCAACAGCAACCGGCTCTTCTTCCTTAACCTGTTCATTACTACAGCCATAAAGCAGGCCAGCTAAACTTAAAACTAACAATGTGCGGATAAACATTTATTTTTCTCCTTATCTGCATCTAAAACACGCTACTACTTGAGCAGCATAACATTCATAAGCCAGTCTGTAGAAGTACTACAAAAGACTTATTTTAAAAAAGGGCCCCATGCCGGTTCGCGAACATCACCTTGTTGCAAACCAAGGCGTTGATGGATACGTCCATCAGTAGACACGGCAGCTAATTGACCGCCACGAACACCGGTCGTTGCATAAATAATCATTCCGCCATTCGGCGCAAAACTGGGAGATTCATCGAGTCGTGCATCGGTTAATACCGTGATAGAACTGTTTGCCAGTTCGAGTAAGCCGATACGGTATGAACCGGAAACACCGTGAACCAAAGTAATAAATTTTCCATCAGGCGAATATTCGGGGCGCGCATTGTAGTTTCCTTCAAAGCTGATGCGCTTGGGCTCGCCGCCATTGACGTTTATTTCATAAATTTGTGGACCGCCACTACGATCAGAAGTGAAGGCAAGTTTTTGTCCGCCAGGCGACCAGGTTGGTTCAGTATCAATACCGCCATGTTTGGTAAGTCGCCGTAATGACTTGTCGCCAAGATTTAAAATATAGATCTCGGTGTTACCATCTTTAGATAAGGTCATTGCCAGACGAGAACCATCGGGTGACCAGTCCGGCGAGCTATTAATGCCTTCAAAAGCAGAAATCCGTTCACGTTGGCCGGTTAAAACATTCTGAACATAGATAGCGGAATTTTTTCCTTCAAAAGAAACATAGGCGAGTTTTTTGCCATCCGGTGACCAGGATGGAGAAAGCAAGGGTTCCGGCGACTCCAGTAAAATCTGTGCGTTATGACCATCGGCATCAGCAATTTGCAGGGAGTGAACTTTTTTATCTTTTACTTTATTTACAGTGATGTAGGCAACACGCGTATCAAATGCACCGGGCATGCCTGTCAGTTTTTCAAAAATGATGTCGCTAATCTGATGCGCAACGCGACGTAGTAAATCAGGTTTAGCGGGAATTCGAAAGCCGGCAATTTGTTTACCGCGATAAACATCAACCAGGCGAAAACTAACGTCATAAGTTCCGGCATCAGTGAGTTCCAGTTTGCCAATAACAATGTTTTCCATTCCTAACTTGCGCCAATCAGCAAAGTTAATGCTGTCATATTCGGATGGGCGTTGAGGCAGATCTTTTTCATCCATAACATTAAAACGACCGCTACGTTGCAGGTCGCCACTGATAACCTCAGTTAAATCAATGGGTGCAACACTTCCGGCCTGTGACCAGCCAAATGGTACAATAGCGATGGGTAGAGGATCTTCTACTCCTCCCTCTATAACAATTCTGAAAGGATTATCAGCTAATAATAATTGAGGACTTAATAAGGTTAGTATTAATAATAATTTTAATATTCGCATCGTATCTATTAATCAGTATTTTGGTTTAAATTCTATTACAAAATCTCGAGACTTCATTTTATTGAATAATATAGTATCAGTAGGTATAGGCAATGGAGATGCCGCATATACTGCATTTTCAGCCCGCTTATCGAATAATGCGTCGCCGCTAGATCTAACAATAGAAACATTTATTACTTTTCCACCTTCTTGCAGACTGAATCTTATATCGGATGATAATCCTTCTGGAAGTCCTAAAGTTTTAAATTCGTCATGTATTGCTCTCTTGTAAGCTGATATATATCTTTCAATTTCTTCAGCATCTTTTAATTCTCGCTCTGCTTCAAGCTCGGCTTCCAGTTCTGCTTGTAATGCCTTTTCGCGGGCTTTTCGTTCTTCTTCCTCTTTCGCTTTGCGTTTTTCCTCTTCAGCCTTTTTCTTTTTTTCTTCGTCCAGTTTTTTCTGCTCCGCTTCTTTCTTTTTGCGTTCTTCTTCCATCTTCTTCTTTTCTTCAGCGGTTTTTTCCGCTTTTTCCTTTTCGAGCTTTTGTTTCTTCTCAAGTTCCTTTTTTTCTTCTTCCAGTTTCTTCAGGCGTAATTTTTCATCTTGCAGCTTTTTTTGTTCCAGTTCTTTTTTCTTTTTTATCTCATTCAGTTTCTTTTCTTCGTTTTGAAGTTTCTTTTTTATTTCCGCCTCTTTCTTTGCCAGTTCTTTTTCGCGGTTTAACTCCTCTGTTTTCTTTTTTTCGTCTTTATCTTTTAAACGTTTCAGTTCCAGTTCTACCTGTTCCTTATCAACCGCAGCAGCTTTAACAATATTCACCATCGGTTTTGGCGTTGGTGTTGGTTTCGACGAAAAATGAAAACTGAATATAAGCACAACGCCCATTACAAAATGCAGGACGATTGACAATAAAAATGATCGAGAGGTCAGAAACCAGTTATCACGCATAAATTATTTTTCTGGCGGATCGGTCATCATGCCGACAGAAGGAGCGCCGGCGCGTTGTAATAAAGACATGGCTTGTACGACTTGTCCGTAAGGAACATTGGCATCGCCGCCGATCAATACCGGTATATCAGGCTGGTATTTTAATAAAGCACTGACGCGGTTAACTAATACCTCTGCTGTTACCGGTTTATCCTGATCATCGCCATAATTAATAAAAAAGTTTCCATTTTTATCAACGTTAACAATCACCGGTTCTCTTTCATTCGGTGGTAATGGTTCGGAAGCAGTTTGTGGTAAATCAACTTTAATGCCCTGGCTTAAAAGCGGTGCGGTTACCATAAAGATAATAAGCAACACCAGCATCACATCAATGTAAGGCACAACATTGATTTCTGACATAGGTCGTTTTTTAATTCGTTGTCTCATTTTATGTACGTGAAAAGTGAAAAGTGAAAAGTGAAACGTTAAGTGAGCACATAACAATCAAGCGAGCAACAAGTAACGATGTTACATCACGTTCGTGAGTCATAATTTTTTCTATATTCTTGCTTATCATTTTTATCTGTTTTTTACTTTTCACGCTTCACCTTTAACACTTCACTTCTCTAAGAATGCGTATGTCGATGCAGTATTGACGAAAATTCTTCCATAAAATTATCGTAACGATTTATCAGGCGTTCGACATCATAAGAATAACGGTTATATGCAATAACAGCCGGGATAGCAGCAAACAAACCCATAGCCGTTGCGATCAATGCTTCACTGATGCCCGGAGCCACCATCGCAATAGTGGCTTGTTGTACAGTGCCCAATGCCTGAAAGCTGTTCATGATCCCCCAGACAGTGCCGAACAAACCGACATAAGGGCTGGTCGAGCCAACCGTTGCCAGAAAAGAAAGATTGGTTTCAAGGTGATCCATTTCTTTATTCATGGCAATACGCATAGAACGTTGCGAACCATCAAGTACTACTTCAGGATCAATGTGTTCCTGCTTATTTAAGCGGGCAAACTCTTTAAAACCGGCTTCAAATATTTTTTCCATGCCGCTGGGCTCATGATGCCGGGCTGAAATTTTTGTATATAAAGGACTGAGATCCTCAACCGACCAGAATTGTTCTTCAAATGCTTCGGCATCATTTCTTGCGCGTTTTAGTATGACGTATTTATTAAATATCATTGTCCATGAAATAACAGATGCCATTATCAGTATCAACATTACAAGTTGTACCAGTAAACTGGCGTTGAGGATAAGATCAATAATTGAATGATCAGTGGTCATTTGCGAGCTCCATAAGTAATGCTTCAGGCATCGGTGATGCTTTTAATGTTGTTGCGTTCAGGCAAGCCACTTTAACCTCTGCTTGTGTTAGTAATTCGCCTTTTTCATTTTTTATAAACTGTTGAAAGGTAATACTGGCGCCGCGATGATTTAATAATGTTGATGTTACGGTTAATAAGTCATCAAGTCGCCCGGGTTTTTTATAATCAATCGTTACGTTTTTCACGGCGAATATTAAATTGTGTTCATTAATAAGTTGTTCATGTTCAAAGCCAAAACTTCTTAACCATTCTGTTCTTGCGCGTTCCATGTAACGTAAATAGTTTGCATAAAATACAACGCTACCGGCATCGGTATCTTCATAATAGACTCGCACTTGCCATTTAAATTCTGCGCTCACTTTAATTAAGTCCTTTTGTCTCTATCCAGCGTCATTAAATAAATCATCTTCTTTTATAAGATCTTTTGGTACATCGAGCCCAAAATGTAACCACGCTGTTTTTGTCGCTATTCGCCCTCTTGATGTGCGCATTAAAAAACCTTGCTGAATTAAATAAGGTTCAAGCACATCTTCAATCGTATCGCGTTCTTCGCTAATGGCGGCAGCAAGACTATCAACACCAACAGGGCCGCCATCAAATTTTTGTAATATCGCGAGTAATAATTTGCGATCCATCATATCAAAACCATGTGCATCAACATTCAACATATCCAAAGCGCGTGATGAGATGTCACCGGTAATCACACCATCACCTTTTACCTGCGCATAATCACGCACACGACGTAATAAGCGATTGGCAATTCGCGGTGTGCCGCGGGAACGTGCGGCAATTTCTTCTGCGCCTTTTCCTTCAATCTCAACTTCAAGAATTTTTGCTGAGCGAGTAACAATCTGACCAAGCTCTTGCGGCGAATAAAATTCCAGTCGTTGCACAATACCAAAACGATCACGTAATGGTGAGGTCAGTAAGCCTGCGCGCGTTGTTGCGCCGACTAAAGTAAAGGGCGGCACATCGAGTTTGATTGCGCGAGCAGCCGGGCCTTCGCCTATCATGATGTCGATCTGATAATCTTCCATCGCCGGATACAGCACTTCTTCAACCACTGCACCAAGACGGTGTATCTCATCGATAAATAAAACATCGTGTGGTTCAAGATTGGTTAACAAAGCAGCAAGATCACCGGGACGTTCCAGCACCGGGCCGGAAGTTTGTCGCATATTAACGCCCATTTCATTGGCAATAATGTGTGCGAGTGTTGTTTTTCCTAATCCGGGTGGACCAAAAATTAAAACATGATCCAAAGATTCTTTTCGTTGCCGGGCTGCATCGATAAATATCCCCATTTGTTCGTGCACAGAAGCCTGGCCGAGATAGTCCTGCAAACGCTTTGGACGCAAGGCATTGTCAGCTACATCATCTTCAGCTGAGTTTTGGGGTGAAATCACTTCGTTTGGTTCAACCATGTCGGGTGCCTATTTTCCCTGTAAACGTAGCAATAAGCTAGTCGGGTTTATGATTTCTATTTAATTACTTAAATGTGGCAATCTAGTGAGTAAAAAATGACAAACTACTGATTATTGATCCAGTCAGTTATGAATTATTTCTCTGCATTTGATGTTTCAACTGATGATTGTTGCATCAATCTAAAATCTTCCGGATATTCATCAATAAAAACTGCGCCGGCTTCATTTTTATTAAATCATCTATTGCCGCTATTTTAATTTTTGCTCCGTTGAATGTTTTTGGTTTGATTTTCTTATCCATTATGCACAATCTTAATTTGCAATTTACCGCCCACAGCTTGTGCGTATTTTTGCAGTGTGGCTATGGATGGAGAATGCTTGCCATTTACCAGGGATGATTCTAAACGAGTTACAGCGGGGGCTTTAGTGCCCATACGTTCGGCCACACCTGCCTGGCTTAAGCCAGCTTTTTGTCTGGCTTTTAGCATTTGCCTCAAAAGAGCATACTCAGGAGCCAATTCATCATAGGCAGCTTTTGTTTTAGCGTTGGATAACGCTTTTGCTTTTAATTCCTTATGCGTCATTTTTTATTACCTCCGATAAACGGAGTTTGGCTTTGTTAAGTTCTTTAGCAGGTGTTTAATGAGGAAAGGTTCCTCGTTGACAATATTATCAGGCTTCCCGTGTAATTTTTTTTTCCTTATCGATCTTTCAGTGTCTTATAGACTTTACCTTTCTCCCGCTTACCAATGACAAGAACATAGATGACTAGCTCATCATCAACCACTTCATACACCAAACGGTAACCGGCTGAACGTAGTTTTATTTTGTATACGGAGTTGAACCCTCCAAGCTTTGCCGATGGCACCTTTGGATTAGTAAGTCGCTCCTCAAGCTTCTTCTTAAACTGACTCTTTATTGGAGCGCTCAGCTTCTTCCATTCCTTCAGTGCTGAGGGTACAAATTTGAGCTTATAAGTCATCCAATGACACTGCGACCGCCTGAGCTCGCTCGTCACGGCGCTCTTCGACCAGCTTGCCCAGCTCGTAGTCTTCGATCATTTCCGTGATAGCTTCATAGGTTTCTGCCGGTATAAGGTACGCAGCTGGCTTATTATGGTTCAAAACAGCAATTGGCGAGCCACTGGCCTGAGACAGCAGTGCAGATGGGTTTTTCTTTAATTCTGAAATACTTACAGAGAAATCAGCTAATACTTGGCGCATACAAACCTCACAAAAGACCTATATTTAGGTCATAATTTAGCTTATTTAGGAGGAGTTGACTAGCCGCAATTTGAGCATAACAGCATGTTAATGAGGAAAGGTTCCTCATTAACGATATCATCGGGTTTCCCGTGTAATTGTTTTTGGGTATTGATGGTGTTTTCATAAGTCTGTGTTTCTCCTTATATTATTCATACATTCCATTTTAGCTGTTCTATTAAATGGGAAAGCGGCTCTTTAATTATTTTAAACGGCCAAAGAAATTTAAAGTATAGATCCCGGTTTATTTTTTAACAGAATTTTTTAATGCTTCACGAATCAGTTCTTCGCTGCTCATATCATCAGTCGCCACGGCGAGTACAAAACGGCTGGCTTCTTGCGGTTTATAACCGAGGCCAATTAAAGCACTGACTGCCTCATTGACAGGATCATTCTTGATATTTGGTCGATCCTTGCTTCGCGTAACGGAGCTTGTGGGTAAGTCATCAAGGCGATCACGCATTTCGATGATGAGACGCTCAGCTGTTTTCTTGCCTACGCCCGGCAGTTTGACTAATCGATCGGTGTCGTTATTTTTTACGCATAAGGCAAACTCATCTGCCTCTATACCGGACAAGATAGTTAAGCCCATCTTTGCGCCGACACCATTGACCTTTATTAAGGTTCTGAATAAATGTCGTTCTTCTTCAGTCGCAAAGCCAAATAGTAGATGTGCGTCATCACGAACAACAAGATGGGTATATATTTCTACTTCATTTTTTACTTCGGGCAAAGCATAAAACGTGGTCATCGGTGCTTCAATTTCATAACCAACGCCTTGCACATCCAGCAATAATAATGGGGGTTGTTTTTTGATAATGATGCCGCGTAGAAAACCTATCATTGAGGTTCCTTCATTGTAAGCGTCCATAACGTATGCCGCTGACACCTTGCATGCGTAATAAGCCTTCGCGTGAATTTGCATGACAAAGGGCAATGGCTAATGCATCCGCTGCATCAGCAACAGGTTGTTCATTTAAACAAAGTAAAATTTTAATCATGTGTTGCACTTGCTCTTTCGCTGCATGACCTTTGCCAACCGTCGCTTGTTTTACCTGGTTGGCGGTATATTCATAGACAGGTAGATCTTTAATCGCACATGCTGCAATAGCAACACCGCGTGCCTGCCCCAGTTTAATTGCTGAATCGGCATTGCGATTCATAAATATTTTTTCTATAGAAACTTCGGCGGGTTGATATTCTTTAATGAGGGCAGTGATGCCTTCATGAATAACTTTTAATTTGTCGGCCAGTGTTTCGCCTTTTATTTTGATAACGCCGTTGTCGATATGTTTGGAGTGGTTGCCTTTGGAATCAATGATGCCGTAGCCGGTGTTTATAGAGCCAGGATCAATTCCAAGTATACGTATCATAG
>Ga0214472_10000645_pt1 | contig 42456 bp, 37 predicted proteins | sample RVTome_6_FD_207662 | JGI IMG/M metagenome (GOLD analysis project Ga0214472, IMG submission 207662) | Soil microbial communities from uranium-contaminated site in the Upper Colorado River Basin, Wyoming, United States - RVT140D175 | ecosystem: Environmental > Terrestrial > Soil > Contaminated >...
ATCGCCGGCGGCTCTCCTCCTGCCCGGCGGACCGCTCGGGCGATCTCTATAAGTCTTTATCACTGCTCTTTGGTATTAGACTTGAGCTTTGGAAGAAGGAAATCAGGCGCGGCCCGGGTGCGGGGTGGAGCTTTCCACTCCGCGCCCGGGTCGCGCCGGTTCTGTGACTACTTCGACATCCTGATGCTGTTGATCAGTTCAGCGCCAAAGTCGTTCGCATAGGCGTCGTATGCCGGCTGAACCGCGGTCTGAAATGCGGTCTTGTCGACGTCGGTGATCACTTCCATGCCGTTCTTGCGCAGCAGTGCGACACCGTTCTTTTCGTTCTGCGTTACGGTTGCCCGGGTTGCGGCGGCGGAAGCCCTGGCCGCTTCGGCGAACCAGCCGCGCTCGGTCTCGTCAAGCCCGTCCCAGGTGATCTTCGACATCACCACCACAGCCGGTGAATAGACATGCCCCGTGAGGGTCACGTACTTCTGAACTTCCCACAGCTTGTTCGAGGTCAGAACGGGGATGGGGTTTTCCTGACCATCCACGGTGCCCTGACGCAGCGCGGTGATAACCTCGGTCCAGGACATCGGTGACGGGGATGCGCCCGCTGCCTCGAAGGCCGCGATGTGAACCTTGTTCTCCATGGTCCGGAGCTTCAGGCCCTTGAGGTCAGCCGGTGTGTTGACGGGATGCTTGCTGTTGGTGACATGGCGAAAGCCGTTTTCCGACCAGGCCAGGCCGATCAGGCCCTTTGGCTCGAACTTCTTTAAAAGATCCTGTCCGATCGGTCCGTCCAGGACGTTGCGCGCATGCTCGTAGCTCGTGAAGAGAAACGGGAAGTCGAGGGCAAAGACCTCGGGCACGAAGTTCCCGACGGGCCCGGTGGAGGTTATCGCGAGTTCGACCGAGCCGATCTGCAGACCTTCGAGAACGTCGCGTTCACCGCCAAGCGCACCGGCGGGCTTGAGATTGACCTTGTATTCGCCGCCGCTCAAGTCGGCGATTTTAGCCGCAAAGGCTCTGGCGCCGTCTCCGTAGTGGGATTCCAGGACGGTGGTGAACGCAAGGTTCAGTTCGGTTTCCGCCTGCGCGCCGCCGCTGAGGGCAACGGTAAGGGCAATAACGGCTGTCTTGATGATCCTGCCGGTTTGTTTCATTTGGATGTCTCCTCCTTGAAGCGGTTTTTATCGTTGCGCAAAACACAATCGTTCTTTGAACCCGTTCCCGGACTGCATTCAGGTTGGAACGGTCGTTTCGTCAGGCTGTGCGTTCTATGCTTTTTGCGGCTGCGTTGGGTTCGAACACTTTCTTCCAGCCGGCCGCGACTGCTATCGCTGACGTCCGGATGGCGGACCTGAATTTCCGGCCCGCGTAAATTCGATGCCGGGCGAGCCCCCAATTTTTCCGCTGGCGCCCAACGGACCTGATGCTGGTGATGCTTTTCCTTCCCCCTCATTCCTTTTGCCCGAGGGCTTTGTCCTCTGTGGGACATTGCAGAGTATTTTTTTGAACTGGTATGATGAGATGATGATATAACGCTGCTGTCAATAAGGAAAAATGCCTGTTCATTTTTTGATTGTATTACAGATAAATAGACGGCGTTCGGGGGGTTCTGATGTTACCGGGCGGCAATGCGGATAAGGATTCCGAAGACAAAAACATCAGAGACCGGCGTTCCGGCGAGCCCTCACGGACTTTGCAGCCGTCCGGTTTGATTCCCGTCAGCCGGGGACAGCGACCGCAACGGAAGAACCCCTTGTTTTCCCGGCGCCGGGGGTCATCCCTGGGGACTTCGTGGCGATGACGCCCCCGCTGCCGGACGATCTGTCGTGGCGCTGAATCTCTTCTGACCATATGATCGGGTGGCCCGGGATTGATGCCCTGCCGGGAACCTGCAGGGATTGGGCGGCAGAACCAGCCCTGTGGAAGCCGGCAACGCGGTCCTGGTTACAGAGTCTGGTCGTACGACCTCACCCGCAAGGAAAGCGATAGCGATGACAGACCCGCTTTTTCATATGGTCGCGCAGGCCCCACAACCGGTTGCACCCTTTTCACACGCGGTCGAGACGGACGGCTGGGTCTTTCTGACCGGTCAGATGCCGACCGACCCAAAAGACCCGGATGCGCCGCTTGCAGATGGAATCGAGGCGCAAACCCGCCGGGTGATGGATAATCTTGTGCTGGTCCTTGAGGGCCTGGGGCTTGGCCTTGAGCATGTAATTTCAGCGCGGGTTTTTCTGACGGAGTTCGAACGTGATTATGCCGTCATGAACGATGTCTACCGCTCCTGTTTTCCATCCGACCGCCTGCCTGCCCGAACCTGTGTCGGCGTCACGGCGCTTGCTGTTCAGGCGCTTGTAGAGATCGATTTCATCGCAAAAAGACCATCATGAGGGGCTGGTGCGGCGCCCCTGATTCCTGCAGTCCAAAGTGGATTTTCCTAAAATTAAAATACAATGAAACTAAATTATCTGTGAGTGTATTTGCTTTATAGATTATTCACTTCTGGGGTGTATTTCTGCCGACTTGATTTGTCGGGAGTCAGTTTAATGCGTCAGCAGGTTTTTGCTTGTTTGTTTTCCGCAGCTACGTTCGCGGTCGTGCCATCATATGCTGTTGCACAGGTGGACGCCGTGGTTAGCGGCGAGGACTGGCTCTGGCAGCAAATCTATTCCGTCCTCAGAAATCATCCAAACAAGGAAATCCTGCTCAAGAAGATGGATGCGATGTATCTTTACTCGGAAAATGACGGCATAGGCGGTATCTCCGAAAGGGATCACGAGTTGAGCGCCCAGTTGGTTGCGGTGGCGCGACGTCGCGAATTTTTGAGCAAGAACTGGCTTCCCTACGATTTTGACGCGGACGGCGTGGTCACGCGTGAGGAAATTGAAACAATTTCCCGCAATAGGGCGATCAAGAATTTCAAGGTGAGCGGTGTGTCCATAACACCGACGCCTGATCAACTCGTGAAAGTCCAGCAGGGATTAGCCCGGAAGGTCTTGGAGAGCTTCGGAGAGGGGCTTGAGAGGGTGACTCTCCAGGATGCCATTAAAGCTGCGGATGCCCAGATAAATCGCCATCAGGCAGGCCGGCGGAATCTTAATCTGTTACCTTTGAGTCTCGACCGGGATGGCGACAGTATCGTTTCGCGTGAAGAGTTCAACGCCGAGGTTCTGAAGACCCTGGATGCATTTGACATTAACGGCGACGGTGAGATTGACAAAGGCGAAGTTGCCGCCCGTCAGACCCGGCCTCCAGGTTGATCACGTAGTGTCGAGGCACTAACCGCCGGACGGCTCCTTGTTGCGGTCCGGCCCCGGAAACACCGGACTTTGCCATACCCTTCAGGAAATACTGCCGGTCCGTGTGATTTTTGATGACGTTTTTTGCTGGGAGGCCATTCGTTGCGCCAGTATTATTTTGGTTTTTTATTCGCAGTGGCTTCGATGCCGGTGTTCGTGCCGCTGCCGCAAGCGGTGGCACAGACGGATCCTGCCGTCAGTGGTGAAGTCTGGGTCCGGAGTAAAATCTTTTCCATCGCCAGAACGCTACCGACAAGGGCCAAAGTCCTCGAGTCGGTGGGCGGACATTACTTGCGGGCTGAAAACGATGGACGGGAAGGTATCTCGAAGCAGGATCTGGAACTGGGCGCCCGGTTGACAGAGCTGTCGCAAAGAAGCGCTTTTCTGCTGAGTTACTGGCTTCCTTACGATCTTGACGCCGACGGTGTGGTCACGCGTGCGGAAATTGAAACGGTTGTGCGTTCCAGAGCGGTCAAGGAATTCGAGATAGAGGGTCTGTGGATTATACCAACGCAGGAGCAGCTTGAGAAAATACAGCGGACCCAGACCGACAGATTACTGGAAAATTTCGGAGAGGGCATTGAGCGGATCACACTCCAGGACGCCATTGCCGCTGCCGGAAGAATGGAACAAAGCAGAAGGAACAGGAAAGCAAAAAGTATAAATAATTCATGGCAGGACAGCGATCAGTTTCCTTTGAGCCTGGACCGCAACGGTGATTCTATTGTTTCGCGTGAAGAGTTCGATGCGGCCGTTCTGGAAGCTTTTGCAAGACTCGATACCAGCGGCGACGGCCGGATCAGCGAGGACGAACTGGCATTAGCGGTTGTTGAGTCCAGGCGCGAGGATGCTTTGCAGAAACAACTGTGGGCACAAAAGCTCAAGGAACAGAAAGCCGAAGAGGAGTTTCAGGCCAAAATCGGGAACTGCCGCTTGTCGAAGGTTTCACCGGACGAGGCCTTTGTCCTGATCAGCGCCAATTCCGCCCGTGGCCTTGCGGCATCGACCATTGTGCTGGATGATCGCGAGGATGTGGCCCTTGTCACGCAGATTGTCATAGAGCCGGGCAGCAAGAAGCTCGCGATTGCCTTAGCCGGGTTTCGCAGCACGATCTGGCGCTTTTCCGGTGCCGTCGAACGGGTCGCTCATGTCTTCGTGGGATCGCCAAAACAGCACGGTTTTGTCTTCGTGAATGATATGAGCGACCACCTGAAAGCGCAGGCTGAAATCAGGGCCAGCGCCGTGACCGGCATCCCCGAAAACAAGATCACCTTTGCTCAGCAGCCGGATTGCCTGGCGCCTTTCGGCAACTTCGAGGGCGGCAGTATCAGGCATATCAAACAGATGATGCTGACAAAGCGGATCCTGAACCAACTGACGGGCCGCGAACCGGATCAGACTGTGGCGGCGGGGCGGCTGGGTACAATCTCGGTGCCTTCTATGCGGGTTGTTGAGAACGCGCCCTACGACAGCGTAATGACCCTGCCGACTGACGGTTCCGGCACCTTGCTGTGGCACAGGTTCAAGGAAAAATACCCGGCAGGGATCGTGGATATTGATCCGGCGGTTATCGTTACCAATGGAAAGGCCGATCGTCGCGAAGTTTTGCCGGCGCAAGCAGGTTTGGCTCAGCTGTTGGAGCAGGGCGCGATAGAGGTGACTGGCCACAGTGTGAGCTACACGATCGGTAAAGCGCATTATACAGTCTGGGAAGAGAATTCGCGGGCCAACCCGGAAAACGTCCCCGAGGAAGAGATAACGAGGTTTCCTGCAAGGTACCGTATCATGAAAAAAATTCGAATCCCTGCTGGCTTGTGTGACGACGTTTTCCCGAGTTTTACCCTGGCGCAAGGTGTTCCCCTGCCGGAACTCGGAACCTGTTATCCCACGATCTTTGTTGAGGAAACCGGTGAGACCCTGATCTGCAATGCAGAGCGAACGCAGTGCCGTAAGTGATGCCTGCTGTCTTTGCCTGACGCGGTTGCTGGAACAGGGCCGGTTGCGGTTTGGTGGCTCACTGTCAGCCGGCCGTCCGGCTTAACCGGCCAAAACCATATCCCGCCCGTCTTTCACCGAAATCACCAGCGGATTGAAGCCGATCCGGTAGGCCAGCTCCGCCGGGGACTCGATGTCCCAGATGCAGAGATCGGCGGCCTTGCCGGTCTCCAGGGTCCCGCGGCTGTCGAGCAGGCCCAGCGCCTGCGCGCCGTGGCGGGTGATGCCGAGCAGGGCTTCTTCCGGGGTCATGCGGAACAGGGTGCAGGCCATGTTCAGCATCAGCAGGATCGAGGTCGCGGGCGAGGAGCCGGGGTTGCAGTCGGTGGCAATGGCGATGGGCACGCCGGCCTTGCGGAAGGCCGCAATCGGCGGCAGCCGGGTTTCGCGCAGGAAATAGAAGGCGCCGGGCAGCAGCACCGCGACGGTGCCGGCGGCGGCCATGGCTTCGGCCCCGGCGGCTGAGGTAAACTCCAGATGATCGGCGGAGAGCGCGCCGAAGCCGGCGGCCAGTCCGGCGCCGCCCAGATCGGAAAGCTGATCGGCGTGCAGCTTGACCCGGAAGCCGTTGTCCCGGGCGGCCTGAAAGACCTTTGCCGTCTGCGCCGGCGAAAAGCCGATGGTCTCGCAGAAGGCGTCGACGCTGTCGGCCAGTCCGGAGGCCGCGACCTCCGGCAGCATCGCGCAGACCGCGTCGATGTAGGCGTCGCTGTCGTCCTCGAACTCCGGCGGCAGGGCGTGGGCGCCCAGGAAAGTGGTGGAGACGGTGATCGGCAGGCGCGCGCCCAGTTGCCGCGCGACCCGCAGCTGCTTGAGCTCGTTCGCCAGATCCAGACCGTAGCCGGACTTGATCTCGACCGTGGTCAGGCCCTCGGCCATCAGGGCGCGCAGGCGGGGCAGGGCGGCGGCCAGCAGCTCCTCTTCGCTGGCCTCGCGGGTGGCTTTGACCGTGTTGCGGATGCCGCCGCCGGCACGGGCGATTTCCTCGTAACTGGCGCCCTGCAGTCTCAGCTCGAACTCGCGCGCCCGGTTGCCGCCGTAGACCAGATGGCTGTGGCAGTCGATCAGGCCGGGGGTGACCCAGCGGCCTTGCAGGTCGATGACCTCCCGGGCGAGATTTTCGGCGGCGCCGGGCAGCTCGGCCCGGGCGCCGACCCAGACGATCCTCCCGTCAGCGCAGGCGATTGCGCCGTCCTCAATCGCACCGTAAGGCGCGGCCTGTTCAATGGCGCCGGAGGGCGAAGCCTGTTCAATGGCGCCGGAGGGCGAAGCCTGTTCAATGGCGCCGGAGGGCGAAGCCTGTCCAATGGCGCCGGAGGGCGAAGCCTGTCCAATGGCGCCGGAGGGCGAAGCCTCTCCAATCGCGCCCAGGGGCGAAGCCTGTCCGCTCGCGCTGGAGGGCGAAGCCTGTCCAATCGCGCCGGAGGGCGGGGCCGTCATGGTCGCCAGGCGGGCGTTATGCCAGAGTCGATCCCACATGCTTTTTTTCTCGTCCTCGTGTCGTCAATCTGTATCTTCCGCGTGTCTGCGTTGCCGGTCTCTGCCGGGCGTGCAGGGCATCGAAAATTCAGGTCGTTAAAAATACCAGTTCGGCAAAACAGGTTCACCAGAGATCTTCGCTTGTATATACAACTTAGCGGTCGCGGTGTCTTCCACCTTGTGGCATTCTCCGCTCAGGCGCGGCCAGCCTCTGGTGCTGCTGTGGCAAAAGTATGTCATTTCCAACCAAAAACCCGGTATTTCGCTCCGTCATGACCTCAGCTTTTCTCTCCGACGACAGCTCCGTCTTCGCATCCTCGGCCCTGCTGCCCGATGGCTGGGCGGACGATGTTCTCTTCGACCTTTCCGCCGAAGGCGATATCGACGGCGTTCATGTCGCCGTCGCCCCCGCCGATATCCCCTCCGGCGCCGTGCGCTGCGCCGGTCCGGTGGTGCCGGGCATGCCCAATCTGCACAGTCACGCGTTCCAGCGGGCGATGGCGGGACTGGCGGAACGCAGCGGGCCGAGCGGCGATTCCTTCTGGACCTGGCGCCAGGTGATGTACGACTTCGTCGGCCGCCTGACCCCCGAGCAGGCCGAAGCGATCGCCGCCCAGCTCTATGTCGAAATGCTGAAGTCCGGCTATACGGCGGTGGCGGAATTTCACTACCTCCACCATGCGCCCGACGGCCGGCCCTATGATGATCTGGCGGAGATGTCGCGGCGGGTGATGGCAGCAGCGCAGCGCAGCGGACTGGGCATCACTCATCTGCCGGTGCTTTATGGCTTCAGCGGTTTCGGCGGACAGGCTGCGGGTGAAGGGCAGCGGCGTTTTCTGAATGATCCTGATCGCTTCCAGAAACTACTTGAGATTTTAGTGAAGGATGCGGCGAGCAACCCACAGGCTAGAGTTGGAATCGCGCCGCACTCTTTGCGCGCAGTCACCCCCGAGACTCTGGGGCTGGCCACTGAAGGGCTGAACGGACTGGATCCGGGCGCACCGATCCACATCCACATCGCCGAGCAGATCAGGGAAGTCGAGGACTCTATTGCCTGGTCGGGACAACGCCCGGTCGACTGGCTCTACGACAATGTCGAGGTCGGCCGCCGCTGGTGCCTGATCCACGCGACTCACATGAGCGAAGCGGAAACCGCGCGGCTGGCCGCCTCCGGCGCGGTCGCCGGGATCTGCCCGACCACCGAAGCCAATCTGGGCGACGGTCTGTTCCCGGCGCGCGAGTTCCTGGCGCAGGACGGGAACTGGGGCATCGGCTCGGACAGTCACATCTCCATCAGCCCGGTCGAGGAACTGCGCTGGTTTGAATACGGCCAGCGTCTGATTCACCGCGGCCGCAATCTGCTGGCACCCGGGGGCGAAGGACATTCGGTCGGCGCGAACCTCTACAAATCCGCGCTCGCCGGCGGCGCTCAGGCGCTGGGCCGCAGGGTCGGCCGCCTGGAAGGCGGCTGTCGCGCCGATTTTCTGGTGCTTGACGCGCAAGCGCCCTGCCTGCTCGGCAAGTCCGGCGACCTGCTGCTGGATGCCGCGATCTTCGCCGGAAACATCAACCCGGTCCGCGACGTCATGGTCGGCGGTCAATGGGTGGTGCAGGAAGGGCGGCATCGGGAAGAAGTCGATATTCTGCGGAATTTCAGGGCGGCGCTCAGGATTTAGGACGTTTTCAGGCCGTCGCTTCGGGTTTCCCGATCAGGGCTTTTATCAAACCCAGATGAAACCGCCCATAGCCCCGTTCCGTTATCTTCAGATGCGGCCTGGCCAGCGCGTGGAACGCGGCGAGCCTGTGGAAGGGTACGGCGGGAAAGGCGTGGTGTTCAGCGTGGTAGGGCATGTTCCAGGCCAGGAAACGAACCAGAAAACCGGTAAAGGTGGTGCGGCTGTTTTCCAGCATGTCGCTGACCTGCGGACAGCGGGTGTGCTCGGCCAGCAGATAGGCGCGGAGAAAAGGCTGGCCCACGAGCGCCGGCAGCAGCCAGACCCGGATCGCGGCATCCGACTGCAAGATCACCGAAAGCCCGATGATTGCTGCATAGAGCGCGAGAAAAATGCGGGCTTCGCGTCTGATTTTGACGGCGCCTTTGGGCGGGACGAAGGTATCGCGGTTCCGGCCGGCGGCGTTGACGAACAGCTTGCGCAGGTGCGAGGCCCATAGCGGCAGGCCTGAAAGATACCAGAGGTAAGCGCCAGGGCCGTCGGGCTTCGGGCCGGCCAGTTCGGGATCGCGCGCCGGATCGTTGGTGTGGCGATGATGGGCGAAATGGAAATAGCGGAACCAGTCGGGCGGCAGGACCAGAAGAAAGCCGCAGATCCTGGCCACGGCGTTGTTGAGTCCGGCGGAACGGAAGGCGGTTTTGTGGATCGTCTCGTGCAGTGCCGTGAAGAGAAACACGATCAGGATACCCTGCAACAGGATCAGCAGAGGCTGGAACGGCGCCTCCAGAAGGACGAGACCTCCGGTCACCAGAATTGCGCCCCAGTGCAGCGCGATCTGCCGCAAGCCGGCGGCGTCGGAACGCGTCAGCAGGCTTTCACGCTGTGCGTCGCTCAGGCTGGCGATCAGGGCCCGGTGATCCAGTCGTTTCATGGCTGATGTCTGCTTTTTTATGCTTTCTTCGCGGGATTCAGGCAAAAATCTATCACGGTTATTCAGGCTTCGCGGGCGATTTTATCTCGTGATGCGAAGAGATATTCTCCTGATCTGACGTCCCGGCCCGTCATGTGGAAAATCCGTAATATGAGTTTGGCGGCGCGGCTTCGGCGATCGTGTGGGGACCACGGTCCCTGATTTCAGCTGCCGATGGCGGCGAGACATTCGAGGGTCTGCGCGATCTCGTCCTCGCTGTTGTAGTGGGCGATCCCGATCCGCACCACACCCTGGTCTTCGGGAATGCCCAACTGCCGGACGACTTCGAGGGCGTAGTTGTGGCCGTCCCAAACGAAAATATTCCGGTCGCTCAGGCTTTTCGCGATGAAGGCGGGCTCATAACCGTTGAAGCTGAAGGCGATCGTGGGCACGCGCTGGTCGATCCGGTTCAGATTGCTGATGCCGTGGATCGTCACTTCAGGAATTGTCAGCAGGCCTTCAATCAATCGGCCGGTCAACGGCCTTTCGTGGGCATGGGCGGCATCGAAGGCTGCAAGAAGCCGATCGCGCCGTGATCCCGTTGCACCGCACTGGCTGCCCAGCCAGCCAAAGTAATCCACCGTTGCGGTCAGTCCGGCCAGGAGTTCGATCTGCGGTGTCCCGGTCTCGAATTTGCCCGTCAGTTCTTCTCCGACGCAGCGGCACTTATAGGCATTCAGTCCGCTGAGGGCTTCCCTGCTGCCCCAGACGATGCCCAGATGCGGTCCGAAGAACTTGTAGGACGAGCAGGCAAGGTAGTCGCAACCGATGGCCTGAACATCTATGGCCCGGTGTGGTGCCAGCTGTACGGCGTCGATGAAGACCTGAAGACCGGCGGCTTTTGCTATGGCCGTGAGCGCCTTCACGTCATTGATCGAACCGGTCAGGTTGCTGGCATAGTTCAGGGCGAGCAATCTGGTCCGCCCGCTCATTGCGGCGACCAGAGCCTCGGGTTCGACCTGCCAGGTTCCGGTGTCGAAAGGCAGCCACTTGACGACCAGCCCAAGGTCTTCGGCGATGCACAGCCAGGGGGCAATATTGCCTTCGTGGTCCATGCGGGTCAGCAGAATCTCGTCGCCGGGACTGAAGTCACGGCAGATGCTGCGTGCGAGATGAAAGGTCAGACTGGTCATGCTGGCGCCGATGATGATCTCGTCGGCCGAATCTGCACCCAGAAAATCGGCCATTGCCTCATGCGCGGCAACGACCACCTCGCCGGCGGCGCGGCTGGTTGGAAAGAAGCCGCCGAGATTGGCGTTGCTGTTGATCAGGCAGGCACTGACTGCGTCAGCGACACTCTGGGGCACCTGTGTTCCGGCGGGATTGTCCAGATAGATTCGGGATTTTGCGTCATCGGTGATTGCGAGAGCAGGAAAGGCGGCGCGCACGCGGTCGATTGGAAATGACATCTCTTCGAGATCCTTGGTTGCGCCCGCATATTTTGATTGGGGTGCCCGCCGGTAGTATAACATATGTAGACGACAACCATCATGGCGAAATATCATCCTAAAGGATGAATCCTCGAGCTATTTCGCAGAACGACGAACGGTCTTCACGAACAGGGCGAAAAGCTCTGCCTGCGAGGAAATGCCGAGTTTTGAATAGGCATTGCGCCGGTGGGATTTGACCGTCGGCAGAGCGATTTCGAGGTTGAGGGCGATAGACGTCGAGGAATGCCCGAGAAGGATCAAGCGGACGACCTGTTGCTCGCGCTCGCTCAGATTCCCCTGACCGAATTCGAGAAAGCGATGCTCCAGCAGCGGCGCCTGCAGTTCGGGGGCGAGGCGGTGCGAGGCAAATTCCCAATGTTTGGTCATAACAGACTGCAGGAACGGAAACACATGCTTCAGATCTGCTATGTCGTCTGAGGAAAAACCGCCGCCGGATTCTTTTCTCGAAAGGGAGACTGTGATCACACTTGCCGGATTGAGCGGAATGACGATCAGCAGTTCCTGCATGCCCGAGGGCCAGCCATCCGTCAGGAAGCCGATTTCTTCATCACGATTGAAACTGATGCGGAATTTTTGCTCCAGGACGCCGTAGGTGTTTCCTGTTCTGTTGAAGTCGCGCATGCAATAAACGCCGGCTTCGATACCCTTGCGCACGGCCTGATAAAAGGGATTCAGGATGTAGGTGTTTTCGAGATAATTCGTCAGGCCTCTGCGATGTCTGGCTATGGTGACGGTGTCATAAAGCAGGGCAGGTGCGGCTTCCTGTCTGTCGAGAAAGACAATCAGAAACTCGGAGGGCAACGCCTGTGACAGGGACCTGGAAAGCAGGGAAAGAAAGTCGTCGTGACCGATGCTGGAAATCAGATCGCTTGCGGCGTCAAACCAAAGCGCCATGGTTTTTGGCGTGGGATCCTGCTGTTCCTGAGTCTGCGGCATGGAGAAACTTTTGGAGCTTAGCTCCAGGTAAAAAGGGATTCTGAAAATCAGTTGGCTTCGAATAAAATGAACTTACCCTGCTTTAATCCGACTTGGTGAAATATCGTACCCGCCGCCGCGATATTCCAGCAAGCTTCATCGGGAATATCATGGCGAATGTAGGGGCCTCGTCCGGCAACGAGCGGCAGAACCGACACCCCGCACACCGGCGTCAGGGCGCGGATAAGGGCGGCAAGGCCGATCATCCTGAAGTTCCGCTGAGGCCATGTCGGAGGCAATTGCATCGGCTTTTGTCCCGGCAATGTGAGGCCGCCTGTATGCCGCGCTGCAGGGACATGTTTCGACGTTACCACATTGTTTTTTGCGCCCGGGCGCCCCAGGCCTGATCGTACTCTTCGCCCCCCACACGGTTTTCGGTCATGGACGCGAGAATCTGACCCGGCGTGGGCAGGGATGCTTTGTCGACATGACGGTCCGGGTTCCAGAGGTCGGCGCGCACGATGGCGCGGGCGCACTGGAAATAGATCTCGTTGATTTCAATTACGATCACCGAGCGCGGCGCTTTTTCCGTCACCGCGAAGGAGCCCAGCAGTTCGGCGCCGGTGTCCAGATGCGCCTGCCCGTTGATGCGAATGGTGTTGCCGTGACCGGGGATCAGGAACAGCAGCGCGACCCGCGGATCGCGTACGATATTGCGCAGGGAATCGACCCGGTTGTTGCCGCGGCGGTCAGGCATCATCAGGGTCTTTTCGTCGTGAATCCGGACGAAACCCGCAAGATCCCCGCGCGGCGAACAGTCCAGCCCTTCCGGCCCGCTGGTCGCCAGAGAAACGAAAGGCGAGGTCTCGATGAAGGCGCGGTATTCAGGCGTGATCCGGTCGGCAACCTTGACGGTCGAGGCTTCGCCGGGCTGCCCGTAAAGGGCTTCCAGCTGTTCTATCGAAGTGATGATCGACATGCAGTGGTCTCTGTGACAGTGGAAGTGGTAAGGCGCGCGGCGCAGTCTCGCACGGGATCGGTGGTCCGGCCAAGATGGACGAATTTCCGCTGTGGGCTATTATCCTTGCGCGATCCGGATGCAGGGGCAAAAATCCACCGAGAAATGAAACTGCCGCTGTTTCTGTTGGAAAACCGGACCTGCGGCGGAAAAGAGAATCTGGGGAGAAAATTCATGGCAACCATCAGCTATCTGACGCGGATCGAGTTCGATTTCGGTCTGGCGGCGAAGCTGCCGGCCTTCTGCGCCGAGCTTGGGATGAACCGGCCGCTGCTGGTGACCGATGCCGGCCTGACGGCGCTTGGCTTGAGCGAGCGGATTGCCGGAAGCTTCGAACAGCGCCCCGAGATCTACGACGGCACCCCGGCCAACCCCACCGAGGCGGCGGTGATGGCGGCGCTCGCGTTCTACAAGGAAAAGGACTGCGACGGCATCCTGGCGCTGGGCGGCGGATCGTCACTCGATCTGGGCAAAGCGGTGCGTTTGCTGGCCGTCCATCAGCCGCCTTTGGCGCAATACGCCCTGGTGGAAGGCGGTGTCGCCCGGATCAAGGGGCCTCTGCCGCCGATGATTGCCGTGCCGACCACGGCCGGAACCGGGTCCGAGGTCGGACGTGGGGCGGTGGTCGTCATGGCGGACGGCCGCAAGCTGGGCGTGGTCTCGCCCCTGATGCTGCCGTCGCTGGCGGTCTGCGATCCCGAACTGACCCTTGGCCTGCCGTCGATGCTGACTGCCGCGACCGGCATGGATGCGCTGGCCCATTGTCTGGAGACTTTCATGGCGCCGGCGATCAATCCGCCGGCCGATGCCATAGCGCTGGAAGGTCTGGTGCGCGGTTACGGCGCGATCCGCACCGCGGTTAAGGACGGCAGCGACCGCGAAGCGCGCTGGGACATGCTGATGGCTTCGATGGAAGGGGCCATGGCCTTTCAGAAAGGCCTGGGGGCGGTGCATTCACTGTCTCACCCGCTGGGCGCGCTGCCTGACCTCAAGCTGCATCACGGGACCCTGAACGCGGTTCTTCTGCCCGCCGTCCTGCGCTTCAATCGCTCTGCCATTGGTGACAAGTGGGACCGTCTCTCGGCAATTCTCGGCGGCGCGCCGGACGAGAAAATCGCAAGTTTGATCAATGATATCGGCCTTCCCGTTTCGTTGTCGGCGATGGGTGTCGCCGAAGCGCAGCTTGCCCCGGTTGCCGCCGCTGCCCTGCTCGATCACTGCCACGGCACCAACCCCCGCATTGCCAGTGAAGAAGATTATCTGAATATTTTGCATGAGGCGTTTTAGGCGCTGTCTCGTGACAAATCCGAAACGGCTCTGCTTTAATGGAATAGAGTGTGGTGCCACTTGGGACGCTTGGATTTTTGTCGGGAAAGGGACCAGAAACACGTGAGAAGCATTGCATTGATTGTCTCAGCAACCCTGCTTTTTACTGCATCCGCGACCGCGCAGACTGACTCTGCTGCGTCCAAACAGGCGATCACACATCAGGCGCTTGTGGAGAGAGCCTTCGACAGATTCGAGGCTGTCTTGTTCGCGCCGCTGAGTGTGGATAAGAGAACGCCGGTGGCCGGAGTGAAGGCGGTCTGTCAATCGGTGCAGGAGAGTCTGGCCCAGCTGGTGGCCTACGCCGAAACCCGAAAGTCTTTGACGCCGCCTGATACGCTTGGGGAGATTCAGCAACTCAATCAGTATCTGGCGAATCGCTTTCACGCGATCCAGGCCGGTCTGCGTCAGTCCGGCCGGAGGCTTCAGGCGTCGAGCCGGATCATGGAGACAAATTGTCCCGAACTGAGTGCGAACGAGACAGTTGCGCAGAATGCCGTTAATACGGTTCTGGCGCAGTACGGTCCCGAAGGCTGGTGCCGCGCCATGACGCAAAGGCCGCAGGCCGACTGGAACGTGGAAGATGCCGGTAACTTCGCCAGGATCTGTCCGGGCGTGAAGCCGAATTAGGCGTCGCCTGGGTTTCTGAAAAATCTATCGATAATCGCCGCCGCTGCGTCGGCGCCGCCTTCCGCGCGTATGGCTGCGCCGATCTGTTCGGCCCGGGTCCGGATCGCCGGATCGTGGGCCGTCTCGATGGCCTTCGCCAGATTCGCTGCTTTCAGGCGTTTCTGAGGTAGCGGGGCAGGGCCGGCGCCGAGGGCCATGACACGGCGGCCCCAGTAAGGCTGATCGACACTCAGCGGGCAGATCACGCTGGGGCGACCCCAACGCAGACCCTCGTGCGTGGTGCCGGCGCCTCCATGGTGGACCACTGTGGAACAGTGGGGGAAAAGCCAGCTGTGCGGCGCTGCATCCAGCATGTGGATGTTTTCGCTGTGGGGCAGGTCTTTCAGCCCGCCCCATCCTGTCGCGAGAATGCCTCGGCGTCCCACGGTTCGTAGAGCCTCAATCACGATGCGGGTCTGCTGTTCGGCGTCTTCCGCGGGCATACTGCCGAAGCCGACATAGACCGGTGGCGGCCCGGTATTCAGGAACCGCACGAGCGCTTCGGGTGGTTTCCAGTCATTGGCAGGTTCCTCAAACCAGTAGCCGGTGATGTCCTCGCGCGCGCTCCAGTCGGCGGGCTTGGGGACAATGTGACGGCTGTAGCCGTGCAGGCGGGGCAGAACCCGGCCCGCAGGATCATAACCGGCGAAAAAATCTCCCGGATAAGGGCTTTTGAGCCCGAGAGTCTCGCTGCGCCATCTTTTCATGGACGACGACTGCCCCCAGTTCATCAGGCCTGCAAAGAGCTTGTGGCTGAGGCTGTTGCCGAAACGACCGAGTCCTGGAAAAGGCAGGAAGATCAGTGGAAATTCCGCTGTCGGAACGAACGCCGGCTGAAGGGTGGTGGCAACGGCGCTGACCTGCTGGGCTTCGGCGATGTGCTGGGCGGCAAAGCCTTTGGGATGGTAGAGGAAGAGGTCGGGTTTTACCGCTTGGGAGATCGCCCACATGTCGTCGTACTGCCGGCGGATCAGTTTCCCGAAACTGCGCCAGGCCCGTATCTTGCCGGAGAGGCTGCGCAGGGCGTCCTGCATTTCCGGCAGCGCGATCAGGTCCCTGAAGTTCAGGGAGATGGGCGCGGAGATCATTCCCTGAGCCTCAATCATTTCGTCGAAGCCCTGGCCCGTCGAGATAGTGACATCGTGGCCGAGCCTGCGCAGGGCGGCGCCGAGACAAACATAGGGCTGCACGTCGCCGCGCGAGCCCATGGTGAAAATCAGAATGTTCATCGAGTCAGATTAGCGGGTTGTCGGAGGCCTTGCGACAAACAGGTTTCTGCCGCCCGCTTTCTGCCGCTACAGTCCTTGCGGGAACACGCGCGGCGCCAGCGCGGACTGGAACCAGAGGATATAGCTGTAGATGCTGTAGACCGGCAGGCCTGTGGCCGCGCGGATGTCATGGGCGAAGGGGATCATGTTGGTGCATTCCAGCACGATGGCGCCCAGATCCGGGTTGCCGTCCGCCAGTTTGCGTGCGGCGTCGATCAGATCGAGGAGGCTGGCGTCGATGTCCAGTTCCTCCTCATCGCCGAGAATTGCCCGGGTGAATTCGCGCAGACCCTCGGTCCCAACAACCGGCGTGTCGAGAGGCACGCGGGCGGCGCGCAGGTGATCTTCGGACAGGGTTTCGCTGGAGATGGTCAGGATGCCGCAGCGTCTGCCCGGCGGCAGCAGGCGGTTGACCGCCTCGACCTGCATCAGGGACGAGGTTGCCACCGGCACGCCGCAGGCCTCGGCCAGCTCGTTCTGAAACAGCGAGAGAAAGCCGCAGTTGGTGGTGATGCCGTCGGCGCCCTGAGCCACAAGATCCTTCGCGTCGGCGATGAAGGCCTCGAGCAGACCCTCCGCGCGATTGCGCACCACGCGCTCCGGCGAAGCGCCGGAGACGACCCGGTAGCGCACCGGGAAGGGCCAGGTCAGCGCATTGCACATATCACCCTGAACGCGGGGAAATCTGGTCTCCAGCATCAGGATGCCGACGCTGGCGCCGTATACGGACTTGCCGCCTTTGACTTTCATGCCTGTCTTGCCGTTGCTGTTGTTTCGTTTGAGTCAGGATCGCCCAGAGGACTGCCGGCCAGCAAGCCTTTCGAGTCAGGCAGGTAGAGCGCCGAGTATCCCGCGCGGGCGTAGGCGATGATCTGGTCGAGCCGCTTTTCAATGTGTCCGCGCAGGATCGCACGGCAGGCGGCCGCATCGCGCTTTGCCAGGTGCGCCATCAGTTCGCGATGTTCGCCGCGGGTGACGGAAACCCGCTGTTCCATGTCGAACCAGCGCACGAAGCGGATCCGCGCGTTGATGTTGCGCAGTCTCTTGACCAGTTCCCGGTTGCCCGAGAGGCCCACGAGGGTTTCGTGGAAATGTTCGTCGTAAGAGACCAGATCCTTGACGCTCTTGCCTTCGTAATTCTGACCGTTTGCCATGAGGTCCTGGCACAGGGTTTCGATGTCCCCGTCGCTCGCCCGCTCGCAGGCGAGGGTGACTGCCGCTTCCTCGACAATGAGCCGGAATTCGTAGAGATCGAAGATCTGTTGCGGATCGAGGGCGCGGCAGAAGAAGCCCTTGCCGGCTTGGAAAACCAGCAGGTCTTCGGCCACCAGGCGGTTCAGCGCTTCGCGGACCGGTGTCCGGCTGGCGCCGAGCGATTTCGCCAGACTGCCCTCATTGATGCGCGCGTCCGGCTTGATGGCGTAGCTTGCCGCAAGTTCCATGACCGCATCGTAGATACGATCGACGTTCGCCGGGCTGGCGGTTTCGGCGGGCATTGCTCTTCCTCTCTCCGGCCTTATTTCTTCGGCTTTTGCTGCCTTCGGCCTGCGGATACAGGAAAGTTATTGCACCTGCTTGACTCCCGTGCAACTCAAAACATACAGTCCTGTATACAGGTTAATATGCAATAGAGGCTGGTTCATGTTTTTCGCGGGTTCAATGAAAAATGATCAGGCTCTCGCCGTTGTGAAAAGGGACGGGCACGATGTCCGTTCACGCAGGAGAATGCGATGACCGCGGGTGGAAATGAGCTGACCGGTGCCGAAGCCATGGTGCGGATGCTGCAGGCTCATGGCGTCAGACATATTTTCGGGCTTTGCGGCGATACGACCCTGCCGCTGTATGACGCGCTGTATCGCCTTGATCACGGTATCGAACATATCCTGACCCGGGACGAGCGCCACGCGGCCTATATGGCGGATGCCTACGCCCGCGTATCGGGCAAGGTGGGTGTCTGTGAAGGTCCCAGCGGCGGTGGCGCCACCTACATTCTGCCGGGACTGGTCGAGGCCAATGAATCTTCGGTGCCGATCCTGGGGATCACGACCGACGTTTCGGTCTCGGCCCGGGGACGCTATCCGCTGACCGAACTGGATCAGACCAGCCTGTTCCGGCCCCTGACCAAATGGAACACTGTGATCGATCAGGCCGAGCGTCTGCCGGCGATGGTGCGTTCGGCCTTTCGCGCCATGACCACCGGCCGGCCGGGATCGGCGCATATTGGCCTGCCGTTCGATGTGCAGAAAGCTTCGGTGCCCGAGAGCGAGATCTGGGCGCAGCCGGAACTGGGCAGCTATCCGGCCTGGCGTGCAGGGCCGGCGGTTCAGGCCGTTGAACGCATGGTCGAGGCGTTGCTGTCGGCGAAGAATCCCATGGTCATCTGTGGTGGCGGTGTCGTGATTTCAGGCGCCGAGAGCGAGCTGCAGAGCTTCGCCGAGGCCCTGAACCTGATCGTGGCGACGACGATCAGCGGGCAGGGCAGTCTGGCGGATAGCCATCCGCTTTGCCTGGGTGTGGTCGGCAGCAACGGCGGTGTGATCGAGACCAGGGAAGTGGTGGAGGAAGCGGATCTGGTCCTGTTCATCGGTTGCCGCGCCGGGTCTGTGACCACCGAGCGCTGGCGCTTCCCCAAGCCGGGACAACGGATTCTGCACATCGATGTCGATCCCATGGTGATCTCGGCCAACTACGAGACTGAAGTCGCGCTGAACGGCGACGCCCAGCTAGCGTTGCGTATGGCCAACGACGTTCTGGCCCGCTCGGGCGAGCACCGGGATTTCGGTGGCGCCGACCGGATTGCCGAGGCCCGCAAGCGCAAGTTCGCGTCCTTCGAGGAACGCGCGGCCAGTTCCGATTCACCGATCCGTCCCGAGCGGGTGGTGGCGACACTGGCCGCTCTGCTGGACGAGGATGCGGTCGTGGTCGCCGATCCGGGGACGCCCTGTCCGTTTTTTTCGGCTTTCTATCAGAGCCGCAAACCCGGCCGCCAGTTCATCACAAATCGTGCGCACGGCGCTCTGGGCTATTCGGCGGCGGCGGTGATCGGGGCGCATTATGGCCGCCCGGGCGCAAAGTGCGTTTCGGTGATGGGCGACGGCAGCTTCGGCTTCACCGTGGGCGAATACGAAACGGCGGTGCGCAAGAACCTGCCGATCACCTATGTTGTTTTCTCGAACAGCGTTTTCGGCTGGATCAAGGCCGGGCAGAAAAGCGGTTTCGGGGAGCGTTACTATTCGGTCGATTTCTCCCGCAGCGACCACGCGGCGATTGCCGCAGCCTACGGTCTGAAAACCTGGCGGGTCGAGGATCCGGCGGATCTGAACGCTGCCATGAAGGCGGCCCTTGCGGCGGACGGACCGACACTGGTCGATGTGATCAGCCAGCCGCTGCAGGACGCGAATGCACCGGTCAGCGAGTGGATTTCCTGATCAGCGATAACGCAGAGGCCATGACTTTGGGAAAAGATAAAATCGACCGCATGACGGTCTGGCACGCCGCCCTGCCGGTCCGCGCACCTCGTGATCACGGTAGCGGTCTGGTCACCGGCAAGGTCGAGGTGGTGATTATTCGTCTGGACACCGCAGGCGGCTGCAGCGGGTTCGGCGAAGCTGCGCCCTGGGTGGTCTTCACCGGCACCGCCGAGGCGACTGCCGCCGCGCTCGACCGCTATATCAGGCCGGTGGTGATCGGCGCGGACCCCGCGGACATTCCCCTGATCATGGCCAATGCGGACCGGGCAATCACCGGGCATACAGAAGCCAAGGCCGCCCTCGAGACGGCGCTGCTGGATTGCCGCGGTCGGGCGACGGGGCAGCCGGTCTGGGCGCTGCTCGGCGGTCGTTTCCGGAACGAAATACCTCTGTCGATTTCCCTGGCCGACCCGGACTTCGGCGCCGATCTGGCGCTGCTGGAGCGGGTGCGGGCCGACGGTCTGAACATCGTGAAGCTCAAGACCGGTGTACGTGGCCACGCCTACGATCTGATGCGACTTGAAGAACTGCGCAAAGCGCATCCGGATCTGGATATCCGGGTGGACTACAATCAGGGGCTCCAACCCTTTGGCGCGCTGCGAAAGCTGAGGGATGTAGAGATCTTCAACGTCAGCTTCATCGAACAACCGGTCCCGGGACGGAACCATGAGGCGATGGCTTTGTTCACCGCCGAACTCGATACCCCGGTTCTGGCAGACGAAACGGTGTTTTCGCCCAGCGACGCCTATCGGGCGGTTAAGGGCCGGCTGTGCGACGCGATCTCGATCAAGATCATGAAAACCGGCGGCCTGCGCCGCGGCATGGAAGTGGCCGCCATTGCCGAATCCGCGGGGATGCCGGCCTACGGAGGGGATATGTTCGAGACCGGCATCGCGCATCTCGCAGGCACGCATATGATCGCCGCGACTCCGAATATCTCGCTCGGGTGCGAATTCTATCAGGCTCGCTGGTATCTGGAGGAAGACCTTTTGAGCGAACCCTTCCCAAGTGATAACGGCAGGGTTGCAGTGCCCGAAGGTCCGGGTCTTGGAATCGCTGTGGATGTCGAGAAACTCGCCCGCTTTTCCCTTGAAATGAGACAGTAACGCTTGCGCTGCCGTAAGGCGGCGTCCAAGCTTAGTGTTTGGCAATACGCCGTTTTTTGGATGGCGAGGTAACGAAAGGACGGCAAGCGGGATGAATCAGGCTTCGATCCAGAATGACTCTTCCGGGAAGAAGGTGGTCATCGTCGGAGCCGGTATTGTCGGGGTCTCGACGGCCGTGTGGCTGCAGCGCAGAGGTTTCGAGGTAACGCTCGTCGACCGGCTTGGCCCCGCCGAAGGGACCTCTTACGGCAACGGTGGAATCCTGGCATCCTCTGCGATCGTACCGGTCACGGTGCCGGGCCTGCTCACCAAGGTGCCCGGCATGCTGCTGGACAGGAACTCGCCGCTGTTTCTGCGCTGGTCCTATCTGCCGAAGCTCCTGCCGTTTCTGCGGCATTATCTGTCCCATTGCACGCCCGGGGAAACCAGACGGATCGCGGCGGCTCTCAACGAGATCATCGGCGACAGTCTCGAACAGCATCAGGCGCTGGCGGCGGGAACCGGCGCTGAGAAGTGGCTCGTGCCTTCCGACTATCTCTTCCTCTACGACAAGCGCAGCAACTTCGAAGCGGACAGCTTCGGCTGGGGCATTCGCAAGGCAAACGGCTTTTCCTGGCGGGAGCTGGAAGGTAAAGCTTTCAAGGACTACGATCCGGTTTTTGCCGACGACCTGACCTTTGCCACCTGTCTGCCCGATCACGGACGCATCGCCGATCCCGGTCGCTATGTGAAGGGTCTGGCGGCGCATGTCGAACGCAACGGCGGCCGCAGCATGAAGGCCGATGTTTCCGACTTCCGGCAGGAAAACGGCAGGGTAACGGGCGTTGTGACTGATCAGGGTGTTGTCGACTGTGACGCCGCCGTGGTCACGGCCGGGGTCTGGTCGGGGCCACTGGCAAAGAAGCTCGGCATGAAAGTGCCGCTGGAAAGCGAGCGCGGGTATCACGTCGAGCTGATAGAGCCGAACATCATGCCGCGTTCGCCGGTCATGATCGCGTCGGGTAAGTTCGTCGTCACTCCGATGGACGGCCGGCTGCGGGTTGCGGGGCTGGTCGAGTTTGGCGGTCTGAAAGCGCCGCCGAGCCGCCGGCCGATCGAACTGCTGCTGGAGGGGATTTCCAAAGCGATACCAGGTTTGACCTGGAAGGACACCCGTGAATGGATGGGCCATCGGCCGGCCATTTCGGATTCCATTCCGGTCATAGGCGAGGTCCCGGGTCTTAAGTCGGTCTTTACGGGATTTGGTCATCACCATATCGGTCTGACCGGGGGGCCGAAAACCGGGCGCATCATTGCCGGACTGATCTCCGGCGATACCCCCAACAGCGATCTTGAGGCTTATGCGCCCGTAAGGTTTACTTCAGCGCGGTCGGGGATATGACCGCTAATAACAGGGAGAACAAACTGATGAGACTAATGAAATCACTGCTGGCGACCGCAGCCGTTCTCGGCGTGTCGGCCGCCGTGACCACCAGTGTCTCGGCCGAGACCTGGGATATGCCGATGGCCTATTCGGCAACCAACTTCCATTCCGCGACCGGTGCCGAGTTCGGCAAATGCGTGACGGCCGGAACCGGTGGCGCTTTGGAGATCGTGACCCATCCTTCGGGCTCGCTGTTCAAGGGCAACGACATCAAACGTGCGGTCCAGACCGGCCAGGCGCCGATCGGCGAACGTCTGCTTTCCGCGCATCAGAATGAAAATGCGCTCTTCGGATTCGATTCGATCCCGTTTCTGGCGACTTCATTCGAGCAGTCCGAGAAACTCTGGAAAGCGGCCCGGCCGGAAATCGACAAGGTTCTGGATGAGCAGAACCTCAAGCTTCTCTATGCCGTGCCCTGGCCGTCGCAAGGTCTTTACTTCAAGAAGGAAGTTAATTCCGTCGCTGATATGAAGGGCGTCAAGTTCCGTTCCTACAGCACGGCAACCGCACGTCTCGCCGAACTCAGCGGTATGCTGCCGGTGCAGATTGAAGCCGCGGAACTTTCTCAGGCACTGGCAACCGGTGTGGCGGAATCCATGATTTCGTCAGGGGCTACGGGCTATGACCAGAAAGTCTGGGAACATCTCACGCATTTTTATGAGGTCGATGCCTGGCTGCCGCGCAACTACGTCTTCGCCAACAAGGATTCCTGGAACGGTCTTGATGACGCGACCCGGAACGTTGTTCTGGGCTGTGCCGATCTGGCGGCCTACACCGGCTACTGGCGTGCGGTACAGTACACCGACTTCACCCTGAACGGCCTGCGTGCGGGGGGCATGACTGTTGCGCCACCAAACGACAAGCTGAAAGGCGAATTGCAGGGGTTCGGTGAGATCATGACCAAGGAATGGCTTGAGACGGCCGGCGACGCGGGTAAAAAGATCGTCGAAGCCTTCAAGGCCCAGTAAGCTGTGACAGATGGAGGGGCCGTTCGGCTCCTCCATTCTATCAGGATCAAGATCGTGTTGGGACGAACACGGGACCAGTTCGCGGCGGCGCAGGCGCGCTGACGGTTCGATGCAAGGTCCGGCCACATAAAAAGGCCCGTCTCAGCTTGTGCATGGGGAATAGCAGGGGGAAGCCGATGACGGCTGTCGGACCGATTGTCCGCAAAACGCTGGACAGACTCTATTTCGGATCGGGGATCGTTGCCTCCCTGTTCCTGATTGCCATTCTCACGCTGGTCGTCCTTCAGATGCTGGCACGCTGGACCGGGAACGTTTTCCCGGGAGCCGCGGACTACGCCGGTTACTGTATGGCCGCAGCGTCGTTTTTTGCCTTCGCCCATGCTCTCAACCGGGGGGCTCATATACGCGTCAGCTTGTTGTTGCAGGCCGTTGGGCGTCATCGCCGCTGGGTCGAAATCTGGTGTTTCGCCATCGGAACCGCGCTGGCCTGGTATCTGGCGCGCTATGCCGTCAAGGGCGCCTATTGGTCCTGGAAGCTGCATGACATCAGTCAGGGCCAGGATGCCACGCCGATCTGGATTCCGCAGATCGCCATGGTATTAGGTGCAATCCTGTTCGCCATAGCACTGACCGACCACCTCTTTAATCTGATTTTCTTCGGCGACCACCGCATCGAAGCGGACGTGGTCGAAGACGAACAGCACGATATCTAGGGGGCGATCATGGAAAATATCGAACTGATTGCCATCTTCCTTTTCATTCTTTTCATGCTGCTCGGCACCGGTGTCTGGGTCGGCCTCGCGCTTCTGGGCGTCGCCTTCGCCGGAATGGAACTCTTCACCAGCCGCCCGGTCGGCGATGCCATGATCACCACCATCTGGACCGCATCCTCGTCCTGGACGCTGTCGGCGCTGCCGCTTTTTATCTGGATGGGAGAAATCCTGTTCAGAACCCGGTTGTCGCAGGATATGTTCAGGGGACTGAGCCCATGGATGGCGGCTCTGCCGGGCGGCCTTATCCATACCAATATAGTGGGCTGCACGATCTTCGCAGCCGTGTCAGGATCCTCGGCGGCAACGCTGACCACGGTCGGCAAGATGTCGATCCCGGAATTGCGCAAGCGAAACTATCCCGAACATATGATCATCGGGACGCTGGCAGGGGCGGCAACGCTTGGTCTCATGATCCCGCCTTCGCTGACTCTCATTGTATATGGCGTGACGATCAACGAATCGATTTCCAAGCTGTTCATTGCCGGCATTCTGCCGGGGCTGGTGTTGGCCGCCATGTTCATGGGTTATGTCGCGATCTATTCCAGGCTGTCATCGAACTACAACCCGACACCCGAACCCAAAACCACTTTCGTTGAGAAAATCGTCAATTCGAGGTTCCTGATTCCGGTGATCTGTCTGATCGTGGTGGTTATCGGCTCGATGTATCTCGGCCTTGCGACCGCAACCGAAGCGGCGGCCTTTGGTGTGATCGGCTCCCTGGTGCTGGCGGCCGGGCAGGGATCGCTTAACTGGTCGACGTTCAGCGAGAGCCTGATGGGGGCGACCCGGACTTCGGCGATGATCGCACTTATCCTTGCCGGTGCGGCGTTCCTGTCATTGACCATGGGTTTTACCGGCCTGCCGCGGGCTCTGGCCGCATGGATCGCCACCGTGGAGCTCAGCACGTTCGAGCTGCTGATGGCGTTGCTGGTGTTTTATATCGTGCTTGGGTGTTTCCTCGACGGTATCTCCTCGGTGGTCCTGACCATGGCGGTTGTGGAGCCGATGATCCGTCAGGCGGGGATCGATGTGATCTGGTTCGGGATTTTCATCGTGGTCGTGGTCGAGATGGCCCAGATCACGCCGCCGATCGGGTTCAACCTTTTCGTGCTCCAGGGCATGACCCGGCACGAAATGAACTACATCTCCAAGGCCGCGATCCCGATGTTCTTCATCATGGTCGCGATGGTGTTCGTTCTGATCGTCGTTCCCGAACTGGCGACATACCTTCCCGAAAACATGCGCTCCCGTCCAGGCTAGCGGGCGCAAGCGGACGGGCTGTTGTCGGGTAATTCAAGACAGCGGCTTTGCCAGGACCATGCTGAGAGCAAAGCAGCGTTGAGGAGCGCTCGTGTGGAGGACCTGTTCCCTCGGGCTGTCGGGATCGGGCATGACCGACACCAGCAGCATGTCGGGGCTGTTGTGGTCCCGCGCCAGGGGAAGCAGAAGTCTTGCGAAGACAGTGGTTTTGCCGTCTTCGAATTCGGCCCGCTCGCGGATAAATACCGGTTTCCGGAAGCGATAGGGAAGTTCGCAGACACAACTCAGGTAAGCCGCATAGGCAGTTGTCTGGCCGTCTCCGATGAACTGGCCGTCCCGCTGCCCTTTGGCGGTAAGGCGAAGGCTGCTTTCGATCAGAGGATAACGGAACATCGGGCCTGGTTCGACAATGTCGATCAACCCGAAGTGACCCAGGATCCGGGCAACACCGAGCGGGTCGAAATCGGACCTTGCCGGCAAGCGTCCATAGTGCCGGATAGAATTCCAATACCGCAGAAGTGCGCGCTGTGCATCAAGCGTCAGCTGACGCTCCAACTCGTCCAGAGATATTTCACTCCGCAGATGACGTCCGTCGCCCGGTACGCGCACCGGCGGGGCAGACATTTTTTGTAACCGGTCGCTGGCCATCCGCTCTTCTCCTGCGGGATGTTCTATTATAAATACACCTACTGGTCGTGACGGTAAACAGCTATTTATCCCTGCTCCGCTTGCTCCCCGCGTCACCGGCTTGGTATCATCCACACAACAGCGATACAGAAATGAAGATGGTCTGCGGCAGGTCGTGACGTTTATGCGGGGCGGTCGTCGGGCGGGCTGGTTACAGGAGGATCGGGTGGGGCAGGTCAGCGCAGGGAATGACGTCAGCGACGTCGGTGAATTCGACTACGTCATCGTCGGGGCGGGGAGTGCCGGATGCGTGCTGGCAAACCGGCTGTCTGCTGATCCTCAGGTCAGCGTGCTGTTGCTCGAGGCCGGCGGCAAGGACAATTATATCTGGATCCATATTCCCGTTGGTTATCTCTACTGCATGGGTAATCCACGCACCGATTGGTGTTTTCAGACCGAGGCGGAACCGGGCCTGAACGGGCGGGCGCTGGCCTATCCGCGCGGCCGGGTGCTCGGCGGCTGTTCCTCGATCAACGGAATGATCTATATGCGTGGCCAGTCGCGGGATTACGATCAGTGGCGGCAGCTTGGAAATGTCGGCTGGGGCTGGGACGATGTTCTGCCGGTTTTCAAGCGATCGGAAAATCAGGCGCGCGGGGCGGACGATTTGCACGGGGCCGAGGGCGAATGGCGGGTCGAGCCGCAACGGCTGTCCTGGGATATTCTGGATGCCTTTCGCGAAGCGGCCCATCAGGCGGGGATACCGAAGACCGACGACTTCAATCGCGGCGATAACGAAGGCTGCGGTTACTTTCAGGTCAATCAGCGTAAAGGCGTGCGCTGGAACACGTCGAAGGCCTTTCTGCATCCGGTCATGGCGCGGCCGAACCTGACCGTGCTCACCCACGCGCAGGCAAAGCGTGTTGTGCTTGAGGGGCGGCGGGCGACCGGTGTCGAGTTCTGGCACAGGGACCAGCCGGCCAAGGCCCGGGCGCGTGGTGAGGTCATCCTGGCGACGGGGGCCGTAGGCTCTCCGCAGCTGCTTCAGCTCTCGGGCATTGGGCCGGGCGGGGTATTGCGCGAAAACGGTATCGATCCGCTCCACGATCTGCCCGGGGTTGGCGAAAACCTGCAGGATCATCTCCAGGTCAGAACCGTGTTCAAGGTGAAGAATGTGAAAACCCTGAACGAGCGGGCTAACAGTCTGATCGGTAAGGTCGGGATGGGCCTGGAATATATGCTGTTCAAGACCGGCCCCCTGACCATGGCGCCAAGCCAGCTTGGGGCCTTCGCCAGATCCGACGAAAGCCGGGAAACGCCGAACCTGGAATATCACGTTCAGCCGCTCAGCCTGGATAAGTTCGGCGAGCCCTTGCATCCCTTTCCGGCCTTTACGGCAAGCGTCTGCAATCTGCGCCCGGAAAGCCGCGGCTCCATTCACATAAAATCGCCGGACCCGCGGACGCAACCGGCGATCCGGCCGAACTATCTCTCGGCCCCGGCGGACCGCAAGGTGGCGGCGCAGGCGATCCTGATGACCCGCCGGATCTGCGCTCAGCCGGCACTGGCGCCCTTTTTGCCGGAAGAGTTAAAACCCGGTGTGCATATCGCAGGCGAAGAGGCGCTGGCCATCGCTGCAGGTGACATTGCCACCACGATTTTTCACCCGGTCGGCACCTGCAAGATGGGGCATGACCCGATGGCCGTGGTGGACGACCGGCTCCGCGTGCATGGGATCGAAGGTTTGCGGGTGGTCGATGCCTCGATCATGCCGACCATCACCAGCGGCAACACCAATTCGCCGACCATCATGATCGCCGAGAAAGCGTCGGAAATGATTCGCCAGGACAGGAAACCCGGCACAGCTGTTTGAGTTTCCGCCCTTGTCCCTCCCTCGATGATCGAATGTCTGCATCGAGGGAGGGGTGGGATTCTCGCTGGCTTTATTCAGGGAAGGCTTATGCGAGGCCTTCCGCCTTCAGGGCCGCCTGGACCTTTTCGCGTCCGCCCATCCGCGCCATGAAGGCGGTGAGATGGGGATGTCCCGCCAGGTCGATTTCCTTGAATTTGGTCCAGGACGTCACAACGAAGAGATAGGCATCGGCAACCGAAAACCTGTCACCGAGAAGATAGGCGCGACCGTCGGAGAAAAGCTTTTCGAAATAGTCGAGCTTGCGTCCGACGTTTGCCTTTGCGGCCTGTTTCTCGCTGTCAGATGTATTCGGTGAAAACAGCGGGCTGAAGGCCTTGTGATATTCCGAAGCCAGATAGTTCAGGTGTTCCTGTACACGCACCCGCTCGAAAGTTCCGGCTTCCGGCACGAGACCGGTTTCCGGTTTCCGGTCCGCGACATATTGAACGATCGCGGCGCCTTCGGTCAGAATTTCTCCGTTGTCCAGCAAGAGAGCGGGGACGGCGCCCTTGGGATTGATCCGCATGAAGTCGGCACCGCTCGCGGTTTTCTTTGTCGCCAGGTCGACCTGCTCGATTTCGAAGTCGCTGCCGCTTTCGTGCAGGACGATGTGGGGCGACAGCGAACAGGCGCCGGGCGAGTAATAAAGTTTCATTGTTCGTTTTCTTTCAGTTTGAGTTTCAGGCTTTTCAGTGTGTGATTTGGCGCAGCGTGAAGTCTTGCCTGGGTTCACACGCTGGATCGGGTCATGCCGATGCTCTCGCGGGCGTAACTTCGTGAAGCGGGGAGATTCCCTGAATGAGGGCGTCCATCAGAGCCGGGACGTTCCGGTGACGCAGACTGGGGGCGATCTGGCCGCTGTAGAGCGTAATGAAATCGCTGCGTCCTGCCGCCATGGCCGCGGCTTTGATCTTGGATATGAACCAGCCCTGTACCGGAAAAGGCGGTAGCTTGGCGGCTTGTGGCAGCATTTCCCAATAAAGGCGATTGGGAATGACCCGCGCCAGCCGACCGGTGAACGAGCGCGAGAGCGCTGTATCCAGAACCGCATCGCCAAGCAGCAGTTCGCGATGGGCGTTTGTGGTGCCGGATTCTTCGCAGGCGAGAAAAGCCGTGCCGATCTGAGCGGCCTGTGCACCCAGTGCCAGGGCGGCACGAATACCACGGCCGTCGGCAATGCCACCGGCGGCGATGACCGGTGCCTTAACGCGGTCGGAGATGATCTGAGAGAGCGCGAAGGTGCCTGCCAGCGAGTCTTCCGCCGGTGCCAGGAACGACGGGCGATGACCGCCAGCCTCGGCGCCGGTCGCCACGATCAGATCGACACCGGCGGCATCCAGGGCCAGGGCTTCGGCGATGGTGGTTGCTGCACCGGCAGTGATGATTTCCCGTCTTTTGCATTCCGCCAGTATCGCAGGCGAGGGAATGCCGAAGACGAAGGAAAAGACCTGCGGCCGCGCTTCCAGCAGAGCCTCTGCCTGCTCGTCGAAGCGGTAATGGTACAGATCCGGCCGTTCCGGCTTCTCCAGGCCGAGTTCCTCGAAATAGGGCTCGAAAATCGGGAAATAGCGGTCGAAATCCGCCTGGGTGAGGTTCCGTCCGCCCGGATCGTGGTCAGAGACCCAGAGGTTCAGGGCGAAGGGCGCAACCGTCCGCTTTCTGATATCACTGGCGAGCTTTCCTATGTCGCCCGGGGCCACGATGTGGGCGCCGAAGGACCCAAGGCCGCCCCGGTTGGATACTGTTGCCACCATCTCCACGGTGGAGAGTCCGCCGCCGAAAGGACCTTGAATGATCGGATACTTTACGCCCAATCGGCGAACGGCTTCGGTCTTGAAAGGCATCTCGCGCCTCCGTTGTTGTCGACTGAAGTTTATTTGGGGACGTGAGTGACTATTGTAAACTTGGTAACCTTTAGTTATTAGATTATGTGGTTTCCATCCGGTAACCATGGGGCTGGTTCAGGCTTTTCATTGAATCAGGGGAAAACGTTCAGATTTTGAGGAGCGGGTCATGTCTCTGCGGGTCAGAAAAAACCGGGTTCAGGCACCGTCGGAGTCCTGTCCGCTGACCGAATGCATGTCGATTCTGGGGGGCGCCTGGACCCCGAACATCATCTGGTTTCTGAGTGAAAGTCCGCGGCGCTTTAGTGAGCTGCGGATCGATATTCCCCGTATTTCCGCCAAGGTTCTGACGGTGCGGCTGCGCGAACTGGAGGCAAAGGGTGTGGTCAGTCGTGCTGTCAAGCCGACGTCACCGCCTTCAGTGGAGTACGCGCTAACCGAATTGGGCGGCGAATTGATTCCGGCAATCGAGTCGATCGTGAAGGTCGGTTACAAGCTGAAGCTTCAGGCTGTCGCGAGCTGATAAAATCGCTGCGCGTTTCCGCCGAACACGGCTGTTTTCTGACTGTCGCTTAATGCGGCCAGACAGGTCATCGCGGTTTCGAGCCAGCTCCGATAGTCACCGGCCAGCCTGACCACGGGCCAGTCGCTGCCCCAGATCAGTCTTTCCGGGCCGAAGCAGGCCATCAGATGATCCACATAAGGCTGCAGGCGTTCGAGGGTCCAGTCGTGCCCGGCTTCAGTGATCAGCCCGGAGAGCTTGCAGCAGACCGGACCGGACTCGGCAATGCTTCGCATATCCCTGGCCCAGTCATCGAACTGCTGTTCCGCGATCCGCGGCTTTGCGCCATGATCGATGATTGTGCGCAGTTCGGGGTAACGCTCCAGCAGGCGCCGCAATCGCGGCAGATGCCGGGGCAGAACCAGCGCGTCGAAGCAGAGGTTCTGTTCGATCACGACGGAAAAGGCGTTGTGCAGTTCCGGTTTCAGCATCCAGTCCGGATCGGCAATGTCCTGGATCATCGGTCTGACCGACTTCAGCCAGGGCGAACGGCCAAGCGCGGCAAGATCCTTGGCGGCATCGCGAGATTCGAAATCGACCCAGCCGACAACGCCGGCGATTTCGGGTGTGGCTTCGGTCAGCTCTAGCAGAAACCGGGTTTCCTCGATGGTCGGCGCGGCCTGCACCAGAACGGCTCGGTCTATCTTTGCGGATTGCAGGACGGCGCGCAGGTCGGCGGGTTCGAAGTCCCGGTAGATCGGTGTAAGATCGGGCGTCAGCCAGCCGTAATCACCGCGCGAAAGCCGCCAGAGATGCACATGGGCGTCGATCTTGTCAGGTTTGCAGGGCATGTCGGATCCTCAAGGCGTTGGCGCGGCGGGATGCAGGAGCCGCGCCGATCTCAGGTCGTCCCAGAAAGCCTGAGGAATCCTGGTCTTCAGCGTGGCGACGTTGCGCGTGACCTCATCAGATGACATGGCGCCGGGGATAACCGAAACCACGGCCGGATGGGCGAGGGGAAACTGCAGTGCCGCACTGGCCATGGAGACGCCGTGCGCATCGCAGACGCGGCCGATCGCGCGCACCCGCTCCATGATCTCGGGCGGGGCCGGATGGTAGTTGTAGACTGCCCCTTCGACGGCGCCGGTTGCCAGAATGCCGCTGTTGTAGGGACCACCCAGAACAATGCCGATGTTTCGCGCTTCGCAAAGTGGCAGGAAGCTGTCGAGCGCCTCCTGTTCGAGCAGCGTATAGCGGCCCGCCAGAAGGAAACAGTCGAAGTCGCCCAACGCGCTCAGCCGCTGGCAGACTTCCCATTCGTTCACGCCGGCACCAATGGCCGCGACGTCGCCCGAGGCGCGCAGTTCTTCGAGGGCCCGGTATCCACCCGACATGACTTCGTTGATGCGCCGGTCCGACGCCTCCTTGCTGCCGTGTGTCCAGATATCGACATCATGGATATAGAGAATGTCGATGGACCCGACCCCCAGGCGCTTGAGACTGTCTTCGTAAGACCGCATTACGCCGTCGTAGGAGTAGTCGAACACCACCCTGTTGTGCGGCGTGCCGACGAAAATACCGGCGTCTTCCTCTCCGGGTTCGCAGGGTTCGAGAACCCGGCCGATCTTGGTCGAAAGCTGATAGCTGCTGCGGGTCAGCGGCCGCAGAGCCTCTCCGAACCGCATTTCGCTCAGGCCGTGACCATAGAGCGGCGCAGTATCGAAGTAGGTGACGCCGCTATCCAGAGCCGCCTGCAGCGTGGCCTGCGCTTCCGCTTCGCTGAGCGCGCGGTGCATATTGCCCAGTGGGGCGCCGCCGAACCCCATTTCCGACAGTCTGAGCGATTTGCCGCCGGCGACTTCAAGTTCCTTGAACTGCATGGTCTCACAGTCTTTCATCATTCGATTTTCGGGCGGAGGCGGGCGCCGCTGTTCGCGCCGAAGTAGAACACACGCTGCTCCTCGACGGCGATGCCGACGTCCGCGCCGATCTTCTGGTCGTAGTCCTTGTCCATTTTCACTACCACCAGACTTTCGCCGACGCGACAGGTCACGAGGGTTTCGTTGCCGGTCAACTCAATGGCGTAGATCTTTCCCCTGATCGCGCCCTCAATCCCCTCAGCAGTCTGATTGATAATGCGAAGGTCTTCGGCGCGGGCTCCGGCAATGACCGGACGGTGGTCCTCGAAGCCGGGGCAGGCGAGGTTGGCATCCCTCGCCTGGAAGTTGCCGCCGGCGATTTCTCCGGTGATGAAGTTCATCGGCGGCGAGCCGATGAAACCGGCGACGAAAAGATTGGCCGGATCGTTGTAGATCTCACGCGGCGGAGCCAGTTGCTGCAGCTCGCCGCCGTTCAGGATCGCCACCCGGTGTGCCAGGGTCATGGCTTCGATCTGGTCATGGGTGACATAGATCGTGGTGACGCCGAGTTCGTTCTGCAGGTGCTTGAGTTCCGAGCGCATATGGCCGCGCAGCTTGGCGTCGAGGTTCGACAGCGGCTCGTCCATCAGAAAGAGGCTGGGGCGCCGGATCATGGCGCGGGCGAGGGCAACGCGCTGGCGCTGGCCGCCGGAAAGCTGTCTGGGATAGCGTGCGAGATAGTCCTGCAGATCGACCTTTTCAGCGACTTCGCGGATGGCCTGCGCACGTTCCTCCCTGGGGATTTTGCGCAGATATAGCGGGTAGCCGATGTTGTCCTCGACCGTCATGTGGGGATAGAGCGCGTAGCTCTGAAACACCATGGCGATGTCGCGGTATTTGGGCAGGACGTCGGTGACGTCCTGTTCGCCCAGATAGATCCGCCCGGTGGTTGCGGTTTCCAGACCGGCGATCATGCGCAGGGCCGTGGTCTTGCCGCAGCCCGACGGACCGAGCAGCACCAGGAATTCGCCGTCGGCAATGTCGAGGTCCAGTCTCTTGACCACCTCGACGAGGCCGAAGGACTTGCGGATGTTCTTGAGTGAAACCTGCATGAAGCGTTATCCCTTTACCGCACCGATCAGCAGGCCGCGGGTGATGAAGCGTTGAAGCAGTCCGGTCATCACGATGACCGGCAGGATCATGATCACGATCAGCACCGACATGTACCACCACTGCGGTCCGCGCGTGGCGTTCTGGGCGGCAACCAGCAGCGGCATGGTCTGGGCGTCGGCGGTCGAGAGGAACAGCGCCAGCAGGTATTCGTTCCACGACAGGATCAGCACCAGCAGGAAAGTGGCCGCGAGCCCCGGCTTGGCCAGTGGCATAACGATGGTTACGAAGATCCGGAAGCGCGAGGCGCCGTCGAGTTCCGCGCTTTCCTCCAGATCGACCGGAATGGTGGCGAAGAAATCGCGCATCAGCCAGACGACGATTGGCAGGTTCACGGCCATATAAACCACGATCAGGGCGAAGTGGGTGTCCAGAAGATGGAACTGCTGGAACATGACGTAGATCGGCAGTACCGCAACCACCGGCGGCAGGATCCGCTGGGAGATGATCCAGAACAGGATATCGTTGTTGCCCAGCGCCCGTTTGAAACGCTTGGCCAGGGTCAGCAGAAAGAAGACGAAGAGGACAGCGCCGATACTCAGGCTGATCGGCCAGGCGACACCGGCCGCGGCGGTAAAATAAACGACGCCGGCCAGAATGACGATGAAGGCTGCGATGGACGCCAGCTTGGGCCGGTAGGCGATGCGGGTCAGCGCGTAGGCCGCCATGGAGCCGAGAACCACCGCGAGCAGTGTGCTGATGAAGGCGATGATCAGCGAGTTGAGATAGGGCCGGAAGGTGTCGTTCCCGAGATCGAAAAAGATGTAGTTCCAGGCATGAGTCGAGGGCTCGAAGTCGATGAAGGGCAGGTAGACCGGCCCGTCGGAAACATGGATCGGCAGCTTGAAGGATGTAATCAGCAGCCAGTAGAGCGGGAACAGAACCACGAAGGACCAGAAACCCAGCAGGGCATAGGTCAGCACCAACCGGGCGGGGGAGAGCGACCTGATGTCTTTCGGTTCGAAGATCCGTTGCAGCAGTGTGCGCCGAGGGGCTTTTGGTGAGACCAAAAGCGAGGGTGAGGGCGTCATGCGTCGGACTCCCTGGTTTTCTGGGCAACGAAATTGAAGAAGGACACGCAGCTCACCACGGCGACGAACAGCAGCATGTAACCGACCGCTGAGGAGCCGCCGAGATCCTGGGTCCGCCAGGCGATGAAGGCGTGCAGGGTCATGGACTCGGTGGCGATGCCGGGACCGCCATTGGTCAGGATGTTGGGCAGATCGACGATCTTGAAGGCTTCGATCAGGCGGATCAGCACCACCGTTGCAGCGGTTGGTGCAATCGCCGGCCAGGAGATGTCGCGAAAGATCTGCCAGCTTCCGGCACCATCCATTTTCGCGGCCTCAACCTGTTCGCCGGGCTGGTTTTCCAGGGCGGCGAGCAGAACGATGAACATGAATGGGATCCACTGCCAGGAATCGCCGATCATCACCACCCAGCGCGCTGACCAGGCATCGGCGGCCCAGGAAAAATCGCCGTATCCCAGTCCCTGCCACAGCGGAGCGAAGGGACCTTTGGAGACATCGGCGAGCATTCGAAAGGCGTAGGCGATCCCAACCGGGGTTACCATCAGCGGAATGAAGAAAATCAGGCGGAAGAAGTTTCGGCCGTAGATCCGCTGGGCGCAGAGCAACGCCAGGCCGAGACCGGCAGCGAACTGGATCGATACGCCGGCAACGACGTAAAAGAGCGTGACGATCAGGCTGCCGGGAAAACCGCCGTCGTTGAGCACCGCAAGCCCGAGCAGAACCAGACCGGAAAATACCGTTGCTGTAATCACCCGTCCCAGCAGGCCGAAAAATGCGGCTCTGCCGCCTGCGAGGTAACGCCAGATCCAGTAGGCAAAGGCGGCGACGAAGGCTCCGAAAACGCACCATTCAAGAAACGAGATCTGACCGAAGGTGCCGAGAAAATGATACTGCTGCGAACCGAACAGCAGCTTCTTGAAATTGTTCAGGCCGACAAACTTCAGTTCATATCCGCCGCGCACCAGCCGGAAGCGGGAGAGGGCGAGATAGAGCGACAGCAACAGCGGATAAATCGACAGGCCGAGAATGATCAGCACCGCCGGCAGGATCAGGAAGGTCGGTGCCTGCCGGTCGCTCCATTCAGAGAATTTGGCTGAAGTCGGAAACATGAAAATCACCCGCGCGGGAAAAGGACCTGGCGTTCAAGCTGGTTCGCAGGAAAGGCCCGAACCCCAGGGGAGATGATGCAGATCTTCCCCCGGGGCAGGCTGAAAAGACTACTGACCGAGCGTCGCCTTGTAGAGACGGAGTTGCTCGTCAACACCGAGTTCCTCATTGAGTTCGTTCCAGCCTTCCTCAATGGTTTGCATCGTTGCGGCCTTGTCGATCTCGCCGGCCAGCAGACGGGCGATCGCGGTATCCAGCACGACCTGCTCATAGTTCTGGTTCTTCGGAATACGAAGATCCAGCATCATGTTCGGGCTGTTCAGACTGGCGCCGATAGCCCCCAGATAGTTCTTTGCGGCTTTTTCGCTCATACCCGCCTTCAGCCAGGTTTCCAAACCGTTGAACTGGGACAGGCGATAGGGATTGAAGCCGGTCTTGCCGATGGTGACATCGACATTCGATTGCGCGGGCTGACTCATGTAGGAGAAGAAATCGTAAGCGGCGTTCTTGGCTTCCGGCGATGCGGAAGCGTTGATGCCGCCGGACCATCCACCGAACGCGGCAAAGGGCGCCCGGTTGACGCCGTTCACGGCATGCGGACAGTGCTTGGCATCGCAAGGTACCAGCTTGCCCGTTTCGCGATCGAGCACTTCGCGTGAACCCGGCAACATGACGGCACCAACCTTGTCGATGACCTTCGAGCTGGCCGGGTCGATGGCCAGCGTGCCGATGTCACCCCAGTCGATGGTCAGGGCGCAACGTCCCGAAGTGAAGAGGCCGCGGGTGTCGCCGACGTCGAGGTTGATTTCGTCGGGCGGGCCGTACTTGGTGGTTTCCGTGTAGATATCCAGCGCGGCGGCAAAGGCGTCGTTGTTGACCAGCGGATTCATGTCCTTGGTGTCGAAGAACGCCCCCTGTTCGGTGCCCTGCGACTGCAGGTATCCGCCGGCGATCGAGAGGATCGCCCAATAGGCCTGGGCATTGCGCTTCTTGGAAATGCAGGAGCCGTAATCGGCTCCGCCGTCGCCGTTCATGTCCTTGCCGTGCAGGGACTTGGCAAGCGCGAGGTAATCGTCCCAGGTTTCGGGCGGCGACAGGCCTTCGGCTTCCAGCAGGTCGCTGCGGTAATAGACCATCTGGAAGTCACCATCCAGCGTCAGCAGATAGGTTCTGCCGTTGTACTGCTGGGAAAATTCGCGGAAGAACCCGGCGATATCATCGACCTGCAGGTCCGCATCGGCGGCCACCTTGTCGGTCATGTCTTCCAGGTATCCGGGATCGGCATAATCGACCATCCACTGCGGGGCAAAGACCGCGGCGTCGACGGAGTTGGTGCCGGTCGCAAAGTCGGTCAGCAGCTTGGTGTAGAGATCGGAAAAGGGAACGGTGATGATGTTGATTTCGGCGCCGGTCAGCTTCTTGAAATCGGGCGCCCGGCGCTGCAGGGGTTCGGCTATCTGGGGGCCGGTGAAGGTCATGATGTTGACCTTCACGCCTTCGTATTTCATTGCGGCGGATGCGGTCGAAGCAGAAAGGGCTACGGCGCAAAGGCCGGTCGCCGCCATCGCCGTGAGGCGGCGCAGGTGCGAAGTGGACTCCGGGTATTTCATTGTGTTTCCTCCCATTGGAATTGACTGCCGTTGTGGTTTGTCATTGTTTTCTGGTCGGTCGATATCGCTGCCGAAACGACAACGGTGATCTAAAAAAAATTCCTATTCAAAAAGTTCCGGGCGTTTCTTCATGTGCTTGTGTAGCGGGGCAAGGCTTGCGGCCAGATGGCGTTTCATGGCTTCCCCGGCCGCATCGGGCGAACCTTCGCGCAAGGCCTCGAAGATTGCCTTGTGTTCCCGGTAGGTTTCTTCCGGCCGGTCGACCACCTCAAGCAGCAACTTGCGGACTCTGTCGAGTTGCGCGCGGGATCTGTCGATCGCCTGCTGGATTTTCGGGAAGCCGAGGAAGACACACAGCAGTTGATGAAATTCGATGTCCAGATGGTGGAAGGCATCGAGATCGTCGGCTTCGAGATTGGTTTTCTGATAGCGCAGATTGCGATCGAGTTCGCTGATCATTTCACTGGTGATCCGCCCGGCGACTTCGCGGACCGTCTCGACTTCCAGGGCGCGGCGCAGAAACGCGCCTTCGACCACATCTTCCGTTCGGATTTTCGAAACATAGGTTCCGTGCTGCGGGAAGATATCGACCAGTCCCTCTTCGGCAAGACGGTTGATGGCCTCGCTGATCGGCGTGCGCGAGACGCCGAGCTGAGCGGCGATGACTTCCTTCTTTATGACGGCGGTGGGCGGGAGGGTCAGATCGATGATGGCGCTGCGCAGAATCGCATAAACCTGGGAAGACCGCGATTGCTTCGGATCGACGGCCGCGTTCTCCGGAAGTGGATGTTGCATCCCCATATCCTGCATGCTAATTATGCTAACATGCTAGCTGGGGTATAGTTGATGTCAAGTTGAAATCCGCTTGGTCGCTGCAAACCTGAGTTGGCCTGCTCCCGGAGCCGCTCTCGTGCCGTAGAGGAAACAGCATTCTGAGATAGCCGAACGGCGATGGCTGCCAGAGCACATGAATTGCTGTGAACGGGAGCGCTCCGCCTCACGGATGACACAAGGTGACAGTCGTTTTCAGGGGTGGCGTCACAGAGTGTGGCAGTTAACGGACCCCAATTGAGACTCTCTCTGTCGACCCTTGAGAATGTTGCCGGAGAGTGATCCCGCGATGGTTGGGGCAGTTACGGTTCCGCCGGATTAAAAGTCGTCCAGAAGTGACAATCTAAAGCCGGAAATGGCGATACACAAAGAGACTGGGAACGAACGAAGTGTCCGAACAAAATGAAGCCCTGACAATTCGACTGTCGGCCGCCGACAATGTCGTGGTGGCGCGTCGAAACATTGCCGGGGGAACCTTTGTCGCTGCAGAGAGCGTTCATGCCGTAGACGGCGCGCCGCAGGGCCACAAGTTGGCAACGCACCCCATCGGGTTGGGTGAGCCGATCCGGAAGTACAACCAGATCATAGGTTTCGCGACCAAACCTATCGCAGCAGGTGAGCATGTTCATGAGCACAACTGCGCGGTTCAGGAGTTTGAGCGGGACTATGATTTCTGCTCCGACGTCAGGCCGGTGCCTTTGCTGGGACCAGGTGAATCGCGCAGCTTTGAAGGATACCGGCGGGCCAACGGCCGGGTCGGCACGCGCAATTATATCGGTGTCCTGACGTCGGTGAACTGCTCGGCGACGGTCGCGCGTTTCATTGCCGATTCCTTCAATCGCAGCGGCATTCTGGACGACTATCCGAACATCGATGGCGTTGTTTCCTTTGTGCACGGAACCGGCTGCGGGATGGCCAGTTCCGGTGAAGGGTTCGACAACTTCCAGCGCACCCTTTGGGGCTATGCCTCCCATCCGAATTTCGCCGGTATCCTGATGATCGGGCTCGGTTGCGAGGTCTTTCAGATCCCGCGCCTGATGGAAACCTACGGGCTCAACGATACCGATAGCTTTCAGACCATGACCATCCAGGCCAACGGTGGAACTCGCAAGTCGATCGAAGCGGGGGTGGCGCGGATCATGGCCATGCTGCCGGCCGCCAACGCCTGCCATCGGGAAACCGTGCCGGCCAGCGAACTTTCCCTCGCGCTCCAGTGTGGCGGTTCCGACGGCTATTCCGGCATCACGGCAAATCCGGCTCTCGGCGCCGCGGCGGATCTGCTGGTGCGAAACGGCGGGACCGCGATCCTGTCCGAGACGCCGGAAATTTATGGCGCCGAACATCTGCTGACCCGGCGGGCGGTCAGCCGGGAAGTGGGTGAGAAGCTCATCGCGCGGATCCACTGGTGGGAGGAGTACACCCGCCGCAATGGTGGCGAGATGAACAACAACCCTTCACCCGGCAACAAGCTCGGGGGACTGACGACGATCCTGGAGAAGTCTCTCGGCGCTGCGGCCAAGGGTGGGACCATGCCGCTGAATGGTGTTTATCTCTATGGTGAGCCGATTGACACCAAGGGCTTTGTCTTCATGGACAGCCCCGGCTACGATCCCTGCTCAATCACCGGTCAGGTTGCGTCGGGAGCCAATGTGGTCTGTTTTACCACCGGGCGCGGCTCGGTCTTCGGATACAAGCCGGCACCCTCGATCAAGCTTGCGACCAATACACTGATGTATGAAAACATGATCGAGGACATGGATATCAACTGCGGTCCCATCGCCGAAGGTGACGTCAGTGTTGCAGACAAAGGCGCGGAGATTTTCGAGAAGGTCCTGGCCGTGGCATCCGGGGCTCAGTCCAAGAGCGAGGAACTGGGCTTCGGCGACAACGAGTTCGTGCCATGGCAGATCGGCGCAGTGATGTAGTCATGCGTGGTGTCGTCGTGACGGATCTGTATAACGTAAGACGAATGACAAAATGAACCCGGTCCGATGACATCAGGGAATACCGCCCGTCAGCGGCGGTGGCCCGATGAAATGCAGGGCCGGGGAAGCCTATCGGGAGGAAACGGGTTTTATGGGTGACAGACTGCGCGGCAAAACCGCGTTGGTAACGGCGGCTGCACAGGGCATCGGGCGGGCGACGGCCGAACTCTTCGAGGCCGAGGGCGCAACCGTTTGGGCGACCGACATCAACGAAGCGGCGCTGGCGGAGGTGAAGGTCAGCCATAAACGGCGGCTCGATGTTACCGACGACGCCATGGTCGCCGCGCTTGCGGCGGAAGTCGGCGCGCTGGACGTTCTTTTCAACTGTGCCGGCTTCGTGCACAGCGGCACCATTCTGGAGTGCAGCGATGCGGACTGGGATGTCGCGGTCAATCTCAATGTCAGGTCGATGTTCCGGACCATTCGCGCGTTCCTGCCAGAGATGCTGGCGGCGGGGGCCGGCTCGATCGTCAACATGGCCTCGGTCGCGGGAAGCGTTAAAGGCGTGCCGAACCGCTTTGCCTATGGCATGACGAAGGCGGCGGTGGTAGGTCTGACCAAGTCGGTGGCGGCTGATTTCGTGCAGCAGGGGATCCGCTGCAACGCGATCTGTCCCGGCACCGTGCAGTCACCTTCATTGGAACAGCGTCTGGCGGCGCAGGGCGACTACGATGCGGCGCGCGCTGCCTTCATTGCGCGCCAGCCGATCGGACGCCTGGGCAAGCCAGAGGAAATTGCCGAGCTCGCACTCTATCTTGCGAGCGATGCGGCCGCTTACACGACGGGCCAGACCCACATTATCGATGGCGGCTGGTCGAACTGATAATCAACAGGAAATTCTGATTAAGAGGACATCTTCATGAAACTGCTTCGATACGGGCCTCAGGGCGCCGAAAAACCCGGACTTCTGGATGCGGATGGTGTTATTCGCGATCTGTCTTCGGTTCTGACCGACCTGAACGGCGATGCGCTATCGCCTGAGGCTCTGAAAAAGCTTGCTGCCCTGGACACGGCGAGCCTGCCGGCCGTCGATGCTTCGACAAGAATCGGTCCCTGCGTGGCGGGTGTCGGCAAGTTCGTCGCCATCGGCCTGAACTACTCGGATCATGCAGCCGAGTCCGGGCTCGAAGTTCCGCCGGAACCGGTTGTCTTCATGAAGGCGACCTCATCGATCTGTGGCCCCAATGACAACGTCGAGATCCCCCGGGGATCCGAGAAAACCGATTGGGAAGTCGAACTGGGCGTCATTATCGGCAAAACTGCCAAATACGTTGATGAGGCGGATGCCCTGCAGCATGTTGCCGGTTACTGTGTGGTTAACGACGTTTCCGAGCGCGGCTTTCAGATCGAACGCAGCGGGCAGTGGGTCAAGGGCAAGTCAGCCGATACCTTCGGTCCGATCGGGCCCTGGCTCGTAACCCGGGACGAAGTGCCCGATCCACAGTCTCTGGGGCTCTGGCTTGAGGTCAATGGCGAGCGGCAGCAGGACGGCAACACGAACACCATGGTGTTCGGCGTCGCGTTCATTGTGTCGTACCTCAGCCGGTTCATGACGCTGCATCCCGGCGATATCATTACGACCGGCACCCCGCCGGGTGTGGGCATGGGGCACAAGCCGCCAAAATACCTGAAGTCAGGCGACGTGGTCTCGCTCGGCGTTCAGGGGCTTGGCGAACAGCGGCAGGATGTGGTCGCCTCAAGATAACATAATGTTTTAGACTTGAGGTTTGGGCGAGAAATATTTTTGCGCCTATAGCGAATTGAGCGGCCTTTGGGCCGCTCTTTTTATTTGTCGCGTCAAATAATTTTCTTCTTTGGCGTGTGAGTGAAATCTCTAACTGTTTGTTTCATAGAAAGTAATATTATTAATACGTAAACTAATAAATAAATTATTTATAAATTAACCAAAAATGAAACTTAAATTAATCATAAATTCGAAGTATAGGGTTATTGGGTACAGTAATTATGTAGATTACATGGGAGGCTAGGAATGGCAGCGCCACTGTCGCCGCAAAAGCAGGGCCCTTATATTGTCAGTGGATTCCGTGATTCGGATGCCGACGCTATCGTCGGGCTCTTTAGGGAATCCTATGGTGACAATTACCTGAAGCAGTCGATCTATAACCCGGACACCTTTATCGACGGTAATAAAGCACAACAATTGATTTCGGTTGTTGCGCGAACGGCCGGGGGAGATGTTGTCGGGCATGTTGGTCTTTCCCGCTGCGCCCCTTCGCCAAAGGTTCTCGAGATCGGTCAGGCAGTGGTGGATTCCGCGCACCGCGAAGGCGGTCTGATGGCGGCCATGATGCGGATCGCCATTGAGCACGCACGCAGCAGCCTCGGTTGTGAACTGCTGTTTGGCGCCGCGGTCTGTAACCACGTCTATTCACAAAAGGCCTGTCTGTCGCTTGGATTGAGCGAAATCGGATATGAAATCGATTATCTGCCGGAGCGGATGTTCGAGACCTCTCATGGTTCGATCGGCCGGGTTGCGACCCTGAACTATGCCGGCAGTTTTGCGCCGGGGAATGATCAGCAGACGTTTTTGCCGGCATGCTATGCCGACAGGATCCGCGATGTCGTAGAGCAGCTCGGTGATCAGCGCAGATTCCTGGATGCGGACGCCACGGCGGTTCTGCACGGCAGCAGCCGCCTGAGCGTGACTGATATGCCGGACTGCGATGTCACCAACGTCAATCTGGAAAGCGCCGGTGCTGACTTCGAGGAGCGACTGATCGCGGTGGAAGAAGACGCCAGATCGAACGGCCGCGCGATCGTGAAGGTGGCGGTAAATCTCGGCCGGACAGAAGTGGGACGGGTAGTGTCTGCGCTGCGGTCGAGACGATATTTTTGCGGCTGCGTATTACCGCGCTGGTTCGACAGCGACGCGCTGCTGATGATCAAGTCGTTCGGACGGC
>Ga0214472_10000647_pt1 | contig 42378 bp, 41 predicted proteins | sample RVTome_6_FD_207662 | JGI IMG/M metagenome (GOLD analysis project Ga0214472, IMG submission 207662) | Soil microbial communities from uranium-contaminated site in the Upper Colorado River Basin, Wyoming, United States - RVT140D175 | ecosystem: Environmental > Terrestrial > Soil > Contaminated >...
CTTCGCAGTCTTGACGATTTGGACCACCGTTGACCGGTCCACCCTCCACCGATCGGCGATCTCCCGCTGTGTCCCTTGCCCGGTCACCACCTCCAACCAAACCTGATACTTCTCCGCCGCGGTCAGAAAGCGACGCTTGCCACGCTTCCCACCAATCCTCTCGTCTGCCACAATTCCACCTCCACAGGTATCTACATCAGACCCTATCCGGTGGGTATTTACCAAGCCCAATCTCCGTCACGAACTCAGACGCAAAACAGGTGGCAGGGTGCGGATCCGGCTTGGCAACGAGGTCGTTGATGACTATCTCGAGTTCCTGGCTGCCCGGTGCCGACCGAACACGGTGCTGGCGGCTGGATTCGATTTGAAGGTCTTCTTCACGCTGATCCCGAAGGACCCGGTGGAGGTGACAACAGCTGATGTGTTGGCGTTTATCACCGCGCAGCGATCGGCTGGCGACCCGAAGGTGATACGGCTGGTCGATGGCGAGTCGGGATTGTCGTCACGGACGATCAAGCGTCGGCTCTCGTCGTTGTCTTCGCTGTTTTCGTATCTGCTGGTTCGTGGTGATATCGATCGGAATCCGGTGCCGCAGGGCTTGTCGACACGACGGTCGCGACACCGCGGTGATCGGGGTGTCCCGTTGATTCGCACTCCGAGGACGTTGCCCCGCATCGTCGACCCAGCCGAGGTCGACTTGTTGTTGGCGGCCTGTCGCACTTTGCGGGACCGAGGAATGTTCGAAGCCATGGTGTTTGGCGGTCTGCGCCGCTGCGAAGTCCTCGGCCTGCGTCTCGACGATCTTGATGCTGCTCACCGGCAGGTGTTCATTGTTGAGGGCAAGGGCGGTCATCAACGCCAGATCCCGATCTCGAGACGATGGTTCTCCACGGTCGGTGACTATCTGCGGATCGAACGACCCGTCGAAGCAACCACAGACCGAGTGTTTGTGGTGTTGAAGGGGCAACGCCGCGGACGGCCATTGTCGTTTGAGGGCCTCAACCAGATCTTCGTGTCCGCCCGGCAGCGGGCCGGACTGAGACGGATCACGTGTCACCAACTGCGACACACCTGTTTCACCCGACTACGGGAAGCGGGAATGGAGCTAGAGGCTTTGCAGGCGTTGGCCGGACACCGCTCGATCGAAACCACCCGTATCTATGTTCACCTAGCCAACGAATGGCTCGCAGAGGAGTATCACCAAGCCGCTGCGATCATCGATGCTGACATGTTTGTGGCCGCCGGCGACGGGGTCGGCAAATGACCGCTTCACCGGTTCCTGCCTCCGTCGAATACACCGGGCCGGGTCGACCAGCTTCGCGTGAGATCGATTGGCCCGCCATTTCTGAGGTCGCACCGGTATTGGCGGCGACGATGCTGCGCTATTTGGATCAGCTCGCCCTGTCTCTCCGGCCGGCAAGTGTGACCCGAGCCGAGACGATGCTGCGCCACTTCGCTGGCTATCTCACCAGCAACCATCCCGAAATCGAGGGTCTGGTCGATGTGGAGCGTCGCCATATCGAGGCGTTCAAACGCTACCTACCAACCCGGCCTGGCAAGAACGGCCGGCCACCCCTGTCAGAGATGACGATTCGGATGACGCTCGGCACCCTCCGCACCTTCTTTGAACGAGTCTCCGAATGGGGATATCCCGACGCGCCAAGGCGGGTGTTGATCTTCAACGGGGATCTCCCCACCCCCGACGATCCGCTACCCAAATTCCTGTCCGATGTCGACGCCGCCAAACTGATGCAAGCCGCCACAGAAGCCGACCCGGTGCGTCGCCTGGTGATCGAGATGCTGGCCCGCACCGGACTCAGGGTCGGTGAATTCTGTGCATTGACCGCCGATGCCGTGGTGCTGATCAAAGGCCGCCATTGGTTACGGGTCCCACTGGGGAAACTCCACAACGACCGCTACATACCCCTGCACCCCGGGCTGGTCGAACTCCTCAACGATTACCAAGCAACCCGTGACGATGACATTGACCGGTCGATCATCTGGAACGGTGGCCCAATGAGCCGACACCAAATCACCCGCATCATCAAACGCATCGCTAAAGCTGCCGGGATCGGCCATGTCCACCCCCACCAGCTGCGACACACGTTGGCTACCCAGGCCATCAACCGGGGGATGAGCCTCGAAGCCGTCGCCGCCATGCTGGGCCACAAAACACTACGGATGACGCTGGTATACGCCCGGGTCGCCGACCAGACCGTCGCCGACGCCTACGACGCCGTCACCGACCAAGTCGATGCCCTCTACACCAAACCCAACGGGCTCAGAGCCAACGGGAACGGCTCCGTCGGCATGACCAGCCTTGCCGACGAATACCACCAACGGATGTTGGGCAACGGCTGGTGCAACCGGCCGCAGCAGATCGACTGCCAATACGAATCGATCTGCGAAACCTGCGCCTACTACGACACCGACCACACGTTCCAGCCGATCCTGGAGGCTCAGAGGAATCACGCAGCCGACCGTGACCAACACCACCGAGTCGACCTCTTCCAAATGCTCATCGACCGCAACCAACAGGCCCACAAGTGACCACCGATTACCCACATATCCCGAAATCTCTTGACACGATTACCCACATAAGTGCCGATCTGCTCGGCTTTGTGAAGTCACCCAGCCAAAGCCTTCATCGACATGGCAAAGCGTATAGATCGGGACAGCCATAGGGAAGCCGTGACACAATGGGGTCATGATTCGGAAGGTCATGGTTCGCAACTATCGGAAGTGCTTATCACAAAAAGTGGGTTGCTCAGGATGGACAACGTCGGCATTGTTGTGGAATCGCTCGATGACGTCATCTTCTTTTTTGCCGAGCTTGGGTTGAAGCTCGAAGGTCGGGCGATGGTTGAAGGAGAGTGGGCCGGGCGCGTCACCGGACTGGGTGACCAGCAGGTCGAAATCGCGATGATGGTTACTCCCGACGGCCACAGTCGGCTCGAACTTTCCCGATTTCTTACTCCACCTGTTGTCTCTGACCATCGAAGCGCCGCAGTAAATGCCCTTGGCTATCTACGCGCAATGTTCACTGTGAGTGACCTCGACGAAACTCTCGCTCGGCTACGTACGCGGGGTGCGACGCTCGTCGGCGACGTGGTGCAGTACGAAGATTCGTATCGCCTCTGCTATGTCCGTGGTCCCGAAGGGATTCTTGTTGGACTAGCCGAGGAACTTGGTTCGTAGCTGATGGCTCGAGCTTTCTGAGGGGACTTAACCACACCGCCTAGGCAGCCACCGTGCATAACGCGCGGCCCCAGCGCGGAATCGGCCCACCGCTGGTATCCGAGGATTAAGGACAGCATCTCCTCGAACACAGCGATTGCTCGGCGGCTTGCTCGGAGTCGATCGCGAAGAGGAGGTTCCAGGCTGTCGTCACCACAACGACGTTCGTTCGAGGTTCACCGCCACGGCATCGTCCCAGGTTCGGTCGTGAGCTTCAACTGCCTCGGCCAGCGTGCGTAAACGTCACCATAAGGGGCAGGGGCCCAGGTCTACGGCGTGTGCATGGGATAGCGCAGATGCGTGACGCCCTCACCGGCGACGACTGTCGGATTCCCGAGTACGCCCGGTGTGTCTGCGAGGTTGTTGAACAGCCGCACTCCTGCGCCCAGCAACACGGCAGCCAGATCGATGTGGATCTCGTCGAGCAGCCCGGCGTCCAGGCACTGTTGGATCGTCTCGGCGCCGTGGACTCCCACAGCCTTCGGGCTCGCAGCCGACTTCGCTCGAGCAACGGCGCGTTCGATGCCCTCGGTGACGAACTCGACTGTCGAGCCGGGCCGTGGCCAGCTGTCGGGTACGTTGTGGGTGACGACAAAAGCCGGCACACCCCACGGGTGCTCCCCGCCCCAGCCCTCGGCGACCTCGAATGTACGCCGACCGGTGAGCATGGCGCCGACCTCAGCCATCAAGCCCCTCAGGTGGTCGGCGCTTGCCGCCGAGACGTGGAACGTCATGCCCGCTCTCTTGCTCGCCGTGGAGACCGCGACGTCGCCCGAGAAGTACCAGTCGAATACTTCGCTGACATCGTCGTTCGCGTCGGCGATGTACCCGTCGAGAGACATCGACATGATTGCGATCACCTTGCTCATGGTGCGGCTCCTTTCGCGACGAGGCGCGGCTAGAAGTAGTAGCGGCTAAGGCTCGATCCTACCCAGGTGGTGACGTCGGCTCCGTATACAAGGTGAAGATCGCGGTCGTTGCGCCAGTGCCGCCAACAACGAACACCTGACCACTGCCTTGCTCGAGCTATTGGAGCGAAGAGATGGAGCACACTCTTTCGAAGGTCCTACGGCAGGTGTCGCGCCGGACTCCACGACCGGTGCCACGGACCGCCTGGTACCTCTGTTGCACCCGCGGCGGCATCGTCGTCGTACCCCAAAGCCGGCGGGCGTGGAGAACTCGATGGTGAGCTCTGGGACGAGATGCCGGATACGGCCCGACCTGAGGAACGAGTGTGATGGTGGATGGATACGTCACGGGCCGTTGACGGTTCGCGCCACTTCCCAAACGCATCTGCCCTACGTCGCGTGAACCTTGTACCTGAGGTGGGTAACGCGCGGCGAGGGGATCGCATCCGATATCTCGAGACTGACGCTCTCATGGTCGATCTCCCTGATCAGGCTCGTACCACCACCCAGTAACACCGGGGCGAGTGCGATCTCCAATTCGTCAACCAGGCCGGCGTTCAAATACTGCACGATGGTGTCGGCGCCACCGGACACACGGATATCCCGCCCGTCGGCGACCTCTCGAGCTCGTTTCAGGGCACTGTGGATCCCGTCGTTGACGAAATGGAAGGTGGTGCCACCGGGTCGCTCCCACGGCTCGCGTTTTTCGTGGGTGACGACGAAGACTGGGGTGTGGAACGGTGCCTCTTCCGGCCAGGCTTGCTCGCCACCGTCGAACATCCGCTTCCCCATGATCGAGACACCGGTTCGCTTGAATGTCGCCTCGGCCAGGTCGTTGTCCGTGCCTGTCTCGCCACCCTCCCCGAGGTGCAGGTTCTCCCTGAAGAATTTCAAGGGAAACGCCCAGGCCTGGAGACTCATCCATTTGTTCAGCCAGTCCTTGTATCCGGGGTCGTCGAAGTGTTCCATGTCCATGCCCTCCGGGGCAACGTATCCGTCCAGCGACATGGACACGTTCACGAAGACTTTCTGATCTCCACTCATCTCGGTCACTCCAATCTCCCGGCCACGTATGTGGCGAGGCTTTCGAGGGTCTGATTGCCTCCTTCGATGGCGCCGTACTCGTCGGCCGCCCGGTCACGCAGCTCTTTGGTCTTGAACTCGCTACGCAAGGTCACCCGAGTCCCATCGGTCGTCTCTTCGAAGAAGATCGTCGAGGAGAACTGCTCGGGGTCGTCGGGTCCTTCGCCGTGAACCAAGACGATCATTTCCGGAACTCGGATCTCGATCCACTGGATCCATTCCGGATAGTCGGTTCCGTCCGGTCCATGCATGGTGAACTCCCAGACCCCGCCGTCTGAGAACTCGAAGGTGCGGGTCGTGGTGGTGAAACCCTTTGGCCCCCACCATTGGGACAGGTGCCGGACGTCGGTGAAAGCCTCGAAAACGGCTTCCCTCGGCCCTTCGATGAGCCGGGAGACCATCAGTTCTCGATCCGACAATTCAGTGTCGGGTGTCATTGCTGCTCCTCTCTCTGTCTCTTCTTGACGTAGGTGTTGAGACGTTCGAGCGACTCGCTCCAGTACTCCTCGAATCCACCTGTCCAGCCGTGCACCGACTCCAGACCCCTCGCATCGAGCCCATACCGGCGTTGCCTGCCTTCGGGATGGACATAGACCAGCCCCACCTCACGCAGAACCCTCAGATGCTTCGAGACGGCGGGTTGATTCATGCCCATCGCATCTGCGATGTCCGAGACGACTCGCTCACACCCCTTGAGGAGCGTGAGGATCTCCCGTCGATGGGGCTCTGCGATCGCATTGAAGGCGTCAGCTGTGGTTCTGGCACGAGCCATGTCAGGGATCATATGCCTATATAGGCAGATGTCAACCCGGACGACTACGATCTCGCGAAGTCTGTGCAGCCATCCGTGTGGTTTCGGCGTGTCACACCGGGTCGGTCGAAACGGCAGCGATGAGGCGCTCATGGGCTTCGGTTGCACCCTCCGCATCGGCGCGGAGGTTGAGGTCGAGGTCCTTGGTCATTCGGGCCGAGTCACCGATGCGAAGCTCGATTGCCATGCCACCTTTGACCACCCACATCCTTTGGCTGACTCGTGGTCAGGCGGAGCAGGATTCGTTCGAACACCACGCGCCGACGGAGGCGATTGAGGTCCGTGCCCGTCTGGCGAGCCTGGTTGAGCAGTCGCTGCTCGAGGGCCTGACGGAAGGCGCCGATAGGCTCATAGGTCATAGCAGACCTGCCTGGCGGAGAGCTCGTTCCATTCGAAGTGCCTCCCGGTGTCCTCGGCGTTCAGCCGCCTGTCTCAGCTGCTTCGGGACGGCCTGAGGGGCCGGCTTGGAGACGTTCTTCACCACCTCGGTGAGTTGCTCCAAGCTGAGATCGCTCGCTGCGGAATCGATGGCGGTTCGGAATGGGGTCGTGATCCGATACCCCTCACGATCCCACACATCGTCGTCGGCCAGCTTCCCGTGGTGGAGGATGACCCCCCTCGCTTTAGCGCGGAAGCCTGGCGGAACCGTGAGGTGCACCGTGCTGGGGTTCACGTCAGCGAGGTCGCGGATCGAAATGGCGGTGTCGTGAGAGACCACTCCGAGCTCTCTGCTCCAAACTGTCCATCTGACGAGGTCGTCATGGTCACCTACCGGCCATTCCGGGAGCCGATAGATGCCGCGAGCGACGCGGTGCCAGTTGCCTCTCTTGGTGTGGTGGCTCTGGGTCGGGTAGGAGTATCCGAGGTCCAGGGCCTGGGCTGCTGAGAAGTGGCCGCTCTGGATCGCGGCCAGACGACGGAGCTTGTGCTGGAGATCGGGGCGGGAGGGTGCCATCCCATACGCGATGTAGATTTTACAAATGTCTGAAATGCGTATACATTGGGTCGCATGTCCAACGATGATGTGCTGGCGTTTACCGAACTGGTCGGGACACACTTTGCCCACCGGTACGGCCTTCCCCCGCTCACGGGCCGGACGCTTGGGTGGTTGCTCGTATGTGAACCGCCACAGCAGACGGGTGCGCAGATCGCCGAGGCACTCCACGCCAGTCGAGGTGGGATCAGCAATGCTGTTTCTACCTTGGAGGCGATGCGATATGTGCGGCGTCGCCGACCCGCAGGCGAGCGCACAGATCTCATCGAGATTGATCCCTCCACCTGGTCGTCGAGTCTCGATCAGACAAACGAGTTCGAAGTGCTCGGCGATCTCGCCAGGGAAGGCCTACGGGCACTCGAGGATGCCAAACCGGAGCGCTCGGCACGTCTCGCCGAAATGGAGGCGTTCGCCAACTTCCTCGCCAAACGAATGCCCGCGCTCCTCGGGGAATGGGAGGACCACCGTGACGAGCTTCGGCGGTCGGGCATCTTGCCTTCGGCTGCACGACGGCCGGCGGAGAGGAGTTGACTCGTGATTGAAACCGACTTGGACGCCGTCGTTGCCTTCATAGGCGATCGCCTCGACGTCTCGGTGCTCGTTGCATCTGCGGAAAACGGTGCGCCGGAGGTGGCCTGGGGCGACGTGTTCTTCTACGCGGGCCCCTTCAATGGGGACGACCCGCCGCAGCGCATGCCATTCGCCACCATCGTCACCAAGGATTACCCCGGGTTCGACGAGGCCTCCGATCTCGATCGTCCGGGTGTATTTCGGCTCAATGTTGGGATCGGGCGGTCCGCGTTCGCAGAGAAGTTCCCCGGTTGGCCCGGCGACGACGAGTTCGACTTCACAGTCTCCGACGTGCTCGTGCCACACCCCGTCTACTGGCCACAGTTCTGGCTGAGCGTCATCAATCCGTCCCAATCGAGCCTCGAGCAGATCGAGCCATTGCTGGTGAAAGCCCACAGGCGAGCGGACGATCGTCGCACGAGCTCTTAGGATTCGAAGTCCAACCGGGGTGAGCAGTGGAAGGAGACCCATTTGATGATCAACAGGGGTGTGGCGGTGCTGGACGCACCCTCGAATCTCGGTCTTCGTCCGCCGGCGCCGGGGGTCGTTCCCGGTTGCTACAAGCTCGCAGGCGCAATCAGGGATTGTCGCATCGTCGATAGGTTAGAAGCCGCGGACGCCGGTTGTGTGACTCCGCCCCGTTACGACCGACACGCCTGGGCGCCGGGTGATGGTGTGGCCAATGCCGCCGGGCTGGTGGCTTACACTCCCAAACTGGCCGACCGAATCGGTCACCTGATGGATGCCGGTAGGTTCGCTCTTGTCCTCGGCGGGGATTGCAGCATCCTTCTCGGCGCCGCTCTAGCCATGCGGCGGGTGGGCAGGTTCGGGCTTGTCTTCCTGGACGGTCACTCCGACTTTCGACACCCCGGGAACTCCGCAAGCGTCGGGGCCGCGGCCGGTGAGGACCTTGCGTTGGTCACGGGCAGGGGGCAGGCCGACATCACCAGTATCGAGGGCTTGGGTCCCTATGTTGGTGACGACGATGTTGTGGTTATGGGTGTACGGTCAGACGACGAGTACCTCGAAGAGTTGCGTCAACTCGGTATCGCGGTGTGGACTGTGGGTGAGCTTCGATCCGAAGGGTCGGCAAACGTATCGACGTCCGCCGTGGCGTATCTGGAGCGCAGCGCCGTCGATGGTTTCTGGATTCATCTCGATGTCGACGTTCTCGACTCCGAGATCATGCCGGCTGTGGACAGTTCGGCTCCGGGAGGACTCGACCATGATGAGTTGGTGACCGTGCTTGGCGGTCTTCTCGCCTCGCCGCAGAGTATCGGTCTGGATGTGACGGTGTTCGACCCCGATCTCGACGCCGATGGCACACTGGCCGGCCGGTTGACAGACACTCTGGTGGCCGCTTTCGGCCGGGCAGGTTTGTAGTGACGATGTCTGGCGGTCAAGAGCGGTCACGACCGATACACCGTGTGGAGTGGCTCACGCTCATGTGGACCATTGTTCAGCCGACGCTCACCGCAGCCAAGCTCGGAGAACCTCCGCCTCGGCTACGTGGTCGGGGCTCGGTGGGCGGGTCGGCGCATCACCTGGTCCCGGTCACGCTGCTCGACGGTCTCAAAACCGCGCGACTCGTAGATTGACCTCGGCCCCCGAAAGTGGTCGGCGTCTGTGTTATTCGGTTCGTTGCGCGGGTAGCCCTCGACCCATCCCGCACCGCGCCCCGAGGCGTCGGCGATCACACGGTCGAGCAGCAGCGAGGCGATGCCGTGTTGCCGGTAGGGAGGGGCTACGACAAAACACGAGACTCCAATGACCGATGAAGGATCAGGGCCTTCCGGATCAACCGACCCGTAGAGCCCGTATTGCGATCGTGCTGAGGCATTTACCCAGCCTGCCGGGACGTCATCGACGTAGGCGAGATAGCCGTAGGTTCCCTGCGAGCGGATTCGCTCCACCATTGCTGCCCTCACCTCACGCCAGGGACGCTCCGGGTCGTCGTCAGTCGGTGGGACATGCGGCTCGAGGCAATAGCACGACGCCCACTCGGGATTGCCGGCAAAGGCGTCGTGGTCGAAGAACCGGAGCCAGTCATCGATCCGGTCCTCGGTCACGGGATGCACGGTGACCTCACCGATCTCGGCAAGTCGTTCCGTGCCGCCGGTGAGACGCTCCGTTGCTTCGGCGCAATTGCGGGCGTAGGTACGAATCGCCGCCTCGGGATACGGCCAGTCGTGGCTGTCCCGGGCGTGCTCCATAAAGCGCTCCACCACAGCCTCGACGTCGTCGGCTTCGATCGTGGCGTCACCGTCGAAGCATTCGATCTGCATTCGTTACCTCCCTCCCGATGGCACCATCGTACCGGTGTGCCTTGGCTTCGTCTGGGTGTTGAGCCCATCCGGCACACCGACCACCCCTCCTACCCGGTCGACCAGCGACCACCGGAAGCGACTTGCCGGTTAGCGGATGCCGGGACAGAGTGACCGGTCCGGATGGGAGCGGCAGGCTCGCTCCTCGCGGTTCGCGGGTCGAGACGCACCGACCACCGCAGGACGGGCTTCTCCAGGAGATACCAAGAGGCGGCGCCCATAACGATCGTAAGCGGGATCGCGGCCCACAGGGAGATCTCGCTACGAACGAATACGTAATGCCACAGGTAGAGCCCGTAAGAGGTGGTTCCCAGCCATACCAGCACCGGCGTCTCCAGCCACGCGGGCCGGGTAACGGCGTGCTGTATGGCCAGCACGCCGAGTGCAAGCGCCACAAAGCCGCCCCAGAGGAAGGCCGCGCCCTCCTCGCCAAACACCGGGAGGAACATGAGCCCCAGCAAGCCCGGAATGGACCAGCCGGCAAATCGTGATGTCAGGGGACGGGCGACTCCGAGGTAGCAGCCCGCCAGGAGCGCCGCGGCGTTGGTGTCGGTGGCGTTGTACACCCAGCCGGGGGAGAGGGCGACAATCGCGATCGCCCGCCACGCGACGGCGGCCAGCGCCAGCACGGCGACCGTGCGGACACGGTGCCGTGCCGGCGTCACACCGATCACCAACGGCCACAGCAGGTAGAAGTGGGCCATCACCGCCACGAACCAGGTGTGGGTCAGCAGCCCCAGGTCGAGACCCCCGATGCGCGCGTAGTTGGCGAAGTAGCCGATCGCCGCTCCAGCCGGGGACCGGCCGATCCCCACCGTCAATAGCACGAGGCAGACCACGACCAAGGCGGGGGAAAGACGCAGAACCCGCTTCAGGTAGAAGAACCCGAGGTCGACCCGGCCGTTCCGGTCCACCTCGGTGCACAGCATGCGTGTGATCAGATAGCCCGCGAGGACGAAGAAGACGATGACACCCCAATACCCGGCCGGCACAACGCTCTTGTCGATGTGATAGCCGACCACCATGAGGAGTGCCAGGCCGCGAAGACCATCGAAGGCCCGTATCCGTGTCATAGAAAGGTCCCCCTACCCACAGACTGAGGCCTTGAACCATCCACGCATGCCGCTGCGGTGGTTACACAGCCTCTTTCGTGGGTACGACGTCGAGAATGGACGTGACCGACTATCGCCGAAGACCCGCCCGCGCTCCGGCGGTGCTGGTTCTGGCGGTGCTGGTTCTGGCGGTGCTGTTTATCGCAGCCTCGTGCAGCTCGACGGGTGCCTCGGGATCGCCGGGGACGGTGGCGACGACAGACCCAACCACAACGGTCACGACGCCAGGGGTCTCGACCACACAACCCCCGGCCGCCACCGATACGACCCAGGATGCTCCGACGACGGTGAGCACGGCGACACCAGAGTCAACGAGCACCCTGTCACCTCTCGAACCCCCGACCTTCGAATCGCTCGAAGGGATCAATACGATCACCGACTTCTCCGGCCTCACATCCGGGGGATCGAATCGGTGGCAACAGTCGGTTCCCGGAGTCGAGGACATCCGGATCACATCCACCGCCGACGGTGCGGATCAGCCGGCGCTGTGGCTGGCGCCCGGCGATGACGGGAAACGGCCGTTGCTGGTGATCCTCCATTCCTGGAGCTCCGGGTACCTCCAACATGCCGGCATCCCGTACGCGATGTGGGCTCAGGAGAACGGGTGGGCGGTCATCGCCCCGCAGTTCCGGGGTGTCAACGACGACCCCGATGCGATCGGATCCGACCTGGCCGTCCAGGACGTCGCCGATGCGATCGACTATGCCACCTCACAAGACGGTGTCGACGCCGACCGGGTGTACGCGGTCGGCTATTCCGGTGGCGGGATGATGTCGCTCCTGTTGGCGGGCCGGCATCCGGACAAAGTCACCGCCGTGGCGGCGTGGGGCCCGCCGTACGACCTGGTGGAGTTCTACCGTCAGTCGGCTGCAACAGGCCGCCACTACGCCGGCGACCTCCGGGCCGGCTGCGGTGGTGACCCCACAGACGGCGGTTCTGCCCGCGAGGAGTGTGTCCGTCGCAGCCCGATGACCTACCTGGACACGGCGAGGGAACAGGGAGTGCCGGTGTTCATCGGCCAGGGCATCTTCGACTCGCTGCTGTCACCGAGACATGGCGCCACCGCGTTCAACCAACTGGCCGACCCGGAGGATCGTCTGAGCGACGGGCAGGTGGATGAGATCGGGCAAGGGAGCATCCCCGAGGAGATCACCGAACCGATCAGCACCGAGACCTTCTTTGGTGAAGGGGATCCCGCCCCCGTCTTTGCCCGCCGGTCGGGTTCAGCGTGGCTCGTCTTGTTCGGCGCAGACCACGACATGGTGTACCACGCCACCCTCCGGTGGTTAGCCAGCGATCCGAGGTGAGAGCCGGTTCTCGGGGGCGGGGTCCCGATCCGCCCAGCGAAGAACCCGTAGCGCACGTAGGGTGTTCCACCGGCTCGGGACACCGTCGGGCCCCTCCATCGCGAAATGCGTGGGGCCCTGGTGGGTGTTCTCGAGGGGCCAGCGTCCCGCTTCGTTGCACCGCGCCGCGACCAGGTTGAGCGCCTCGCCACAACGCGCATCGACTCCAGCGCCTGTGGCCCGCAGGTAGTCGAGGGCGCGCAACACGTCGTAGTACCAGCGGGTCGGGAACGAGAACATGGTGAACCTCGGATCGACGACGCGTCCGGTCGCCAGGCTCCGGTAGAGCGAACGCTCGAGCAGGTACTCCTCGCCTCTCCGACGCGCCACGGTCACCCCAGTCTCCTGACCGCTGCGCTGCTCCCACGCAAGCAGTCCTTCGAGAACGCAGATGGTCGTATGGAAGGACGAGACCGTAGCCCCGTACTCAGCCCAGCAGTTCCAACCCCCGTCGGGGAGTTGCTCGCCGACGAGCCGTTCGACGATTCCGTCGACGTCCTGGCCGAAGTAAGCCCCAGTTGCCGCAGCGGTTCCGTTGATGCAGGGTTCCGTCTCGCCATCGAAGTAGAGGGCGCCGTTGGCCTCCCACCTAACGTTATCCCGGACCCGGCCGACGGCCCGGTGAGCTTCGGGGCTGCCGGGGTCGAGTCCGAGGACTGCCAGGAGTTGCAGCGAGAAGTGCGTCGCCGTCCACGCATCGAAGAAGGGCTTGTCATTGTTTACCCAGCCGGGCCGGTAGGTGCCGCCGTCCCACCGTCCCTCGGCGTCCTGGAGTGCCAGCAGTTGCGCACCCCAGCCTGTTGTTGCGATCCGGGCACGCTCGGCCGCTACCTCGCCGGAGGCACCGTCAGTGAGATCGTGTCGCACTTGCCATCGGATCGCCGGGTCGGTGTCGAGCAGCCATTCCATGCTGGTCATGGCGCACGAGCCTACCCGGCGACCCGCATGGCCGGCACGGTTGATGGCCGTATGAAGGCCCCGGTGGCGGGCAGCGTCTTATGCTGTGGCCATGTTGCCGGCACGACCGATTGATGAGGTACTGGGCGAGCTGCGTGAGATCGCTCTGAGCGACGGAGCCTGGGACTACGGCCACGCCTTTACCTATGTCTTCGACGGCCCCGATCTTGGTGCTCTCACCAGCGAGGCCATGCGACTGTTCGCCGGTGCGAATGGGCTCGACCCAACCGCGTTCCCCAGCTTCCAGAAGTTCGAGAACGACCTGGTGGCATTTGGCCGGTCGGTTCTCCACGGCGACGATGCCGTGGTCGGGTCGGTGACGTCGGGTGGTACGGAGTCGATACTCCTCGCCACCAAGGCAGCCAGGGACGCCGCCCGGGCCCGAGGTGCAAGGGGCAAGCTGAATGTGGTTCTCCCCATCACCGCACACGCCGCCTGTCACAAGGCGGCCGCATACCTCGACCTCGAGGTCAGAACGACACCCGTCGACGCAGGATTCCGGGCAATGCCCGACGCCATCGAGGAGACCATCGACGACAACACGGTTCTTGTCGTAGCGTCGGCACCGTCGTACGCCCACGGCGTGGTTGATCCGATCGTCGCCATCGGGGATGTCGCCAAGAAGGCCGGCTGTTGGTTCCACGTGGACGCATGCGTGGGCGGCATGGTGCTGCCGTTTCTCGACGGCGCACCCGCCTTCGACTTCGCCATTGGTACGGTTGATTCGATCTCGGCGGATCTCCACAAATACGGCTACACCCCCAAGGGTGCCTCGCTCGTTCTCTACCGCAACGCCGATCGGAGATCACACCAGTTCTTCGCCACCGCCTCGTGGACGGGTTACCCGGTGGCCAACGCCACCGTCCAGTCCACCAGGTCGGGTGCACCGCTGGCCGCAGCATGGGCGGCTGTCCAGCACCTCGGCGTCGCCGGCTACCGCACCTTGACTGCAGACGCCTGGCAGGCGACCTCACACCTCCTCGAGGCGATTCGGGCAGTCGACGTATTGGATCTCGTGGCGGAACCTGATGCCCCTCTTTTTGCGGTGACGTCGGCAGATGTGTTCACCCACGCAGCTCGGATGAACGAGCGCGGGTGGATGATCGGGGTCACGCCGTCGTTCGGTCCGTCACCCGCACACATGCATTTGACGATCACCTCAGCGCACCTGGCACTGGCCGAAGAGCTTGCCGGGGACCTGGTCACAACTGCGCCCCGGGAATCTGCCGGTCCCTCGCCGCTTGACGGCATGGACCTGAGCGCCGTTGATCCTGCGATGATCGGCACGCTCCTAGACTCGCTCGATCTGCAGCGAGACCGTGCGTTGATCGATGCCGCGATCGATTCACTCGAGCCGTCGGCACGGGCCGCGGTCATCTCCTCCTTCCTCCAATATCTCTACCGATGACAGTCGCCATTGCCGGGACGGGCCTGCTACTTGCTGTCGGGTGGCTGCTGCGCCGTGCACTCCCGGCTCGGGGAGTTCTGCTCACCGTCGTCCCGGCTGCGATCCTCGGTGGTCTGGTTGCCGTAGTGGTTCGTGCAGTCGGGTGGCTCCCCGCCTCCCCGCAGCGCTGGCAGGACACCGCATATCACCTCTTCGGCATCTCGTTCCTGGCCATCGGTCTCACCCCGCCGGGTGAGTCGCAGCTTCGCAAAGGAGCCATCTGGATGGGAGTTGGGCAGTGGGCGACGTTCTCGCTCCAGGCGGCGGCCGGCGGTCTCGTGGTGCTCGCCTTCAACTCCCTCCACGGCGGCTTTGGGTTCCTGGCTCCGATGGGGCTCAACGAAGGCCCGGGACAGGCGGTGTCCATCGGTCGTCTGTGGGAGGCCGACTATGGGTTTGCCGACGCCGCCTCGATCGGAGCCACAATCGCGTCTGTGGGCTTTCTCATCGCCTATCTCGGTGGTCTGCTGGCCGTACGCCATCGCCCGGTGGGGGTCGGCGTGGCTACGAGGTCGTACGGTGTGACACGCGCCACCGTGGTCGTGGCCGCACTCGTCGCTGCCGGCTATACGGTTATCTACCAACTCGCCTTTCACGGTTTGGGTGCCATCGACGAGGAGCTCCGCGACCTCGTCCTCGGTGTGCTGTTCTTCTTCTGTCTGCTGATCGGGATGGCCGTTCGCAGGATGCTCACCGCCCTGGGAGTTGCCGTGGCCGGATCGGAGACCCGACGGGTGACACTCCTCGGTGTCGACGCGCTCACGGTCGCCATCCTTGGTTCGCTCACCTGGGAGGCGGTTAGCAACGTCATCTGGCCGATGGTCGCAGTGATCGGCGCCGCGGTGGTCGCATCGGTCGCGGTGCTGCTGATCGCGGGGAGGTGGCTGTCGGAGTGGAGGACCGAGCGCACCCTGGCGTTGTTTGGCACCGTGACGGGAACCGCTGCTTCGGGACTCGCCTTGCTGGCTCTCGTCGACCCGGATCTGGAATCCCCGGTAGCGGTCGAACTCGGGGCGATGGTTGTGGTTTCCGCACCGGTCGTGCTCGGTGGCATCGCTCTGGCAACTGCCGTGGCCTCCGGCGCTTTGTCGGATACGGCCGGGATTGTTGTGTTCACCGCAGTTGGGATTGTGTCACTGGGCGTGCTGGCGCTGGCGGTGCCCCGGCTTTCCGAGTGACGACCTTCGGTTGACGGGCATCGCCGGGGTTCGCTGCCCAGGTCCCGTCGTCCAGCCTTCTCCCCGATACCGCTGCACCCGCATTATCGGAAGCAGACCCGTCGTTGGCCTCCTCGACGTCGACACCATCGGGTGGGCGGGTCTGGCTCCGCCCGATCAGCGTCGACAACGGCGTTTGCGAAACTCTCGGGTAGGGAACGAAACAGGCAAGACAACCAGAGGAGCAGGCATGCCGGTGCACAGGAGCAAGGACGGCAAGGGCCCCTACTACCAGTGGGGTGATTCCGGCAAGAAGTACCACTACGAGGCGGGGAATCCGGAGAGTCGCGAGCAAGCCAAGCAGAAGGCCAAGCGTCAGGGGAAGGCTGCGAGGGCCTCCGGCTACGAGGGTTGAGGCCAAGACGGTGCCCGCGGTATGAGAACGATCGGCTCCGGGTACACCAAGACATCGACGTCTTCTGCGAGGTAGGAAGATGAGGCAACAGGAGGGACAGCATGTGGCCGGCCGGCTCCCGGTAGCGATGCGCCGCAGACCACGGGTGGAAGAGGAAGGGCGTATTTGCTCGGTCGAGTCGTGCAAAACCCGGCTCACCCGATACAACCTCCGCGACCACTGCTTCCACCACCAGAGTGTGCACTTCCGCCGGCCTCGATCCTGATTGGAGCCACTCGCGCAACAAGCAGCTCGATCGAGGTCGACGGCCGCGCCATCGAATTCGGAATCCGGACAGGGTGTCGTCCCGATTCCGGTGCCACCCGATCTCGCGGGTATACGAGCAATGTTGCAGCGGTCATGCTCAGAAGGAGCCGGCCCGTCAGCCGGTGGCGCGGAACTCCTCAGGATCCCAGATCGCCGTTGCCGGGTCGCTCGGAAACGGCGCAGGCTGCACCGTCGATAGGAGCGTGATGGTGGCGTAGCCGTCGAGACACATCGCCGTGTCGGATCCCGGGTCGAGCCCGCCTCCCGAGCCACGAACGGCGAACTCCAGGAGAGAGCCGGAAGGATTGGGCAAGGCGATCCGGACGTAACCGAACTCGTCGAGATCAGCCCAATGTATGCCGCGTACGTCCGAGAGCGGCAACCCGGGGACGTTGACGTTGAGCACGAGGCTGGGACCTCGCTGCGCCCGGACCCACCGCACCGCAGAGCATGCGATTTCAGCAGCAGTCTCCCAATGCCACGGTCGTGACGAGGCGAGGCTGACCGCCAGCCCGCTGGCTCCGAGCGACCGCGCCGTCAGTGCGGCGCCCACGGTGCCCGAGTGGATGATCGAGCGGCCCGTGTTGATGCCGGCGTTGATCCCTGAGACAACGAGATTCGGTGCAGGGCCGAATGCTCCCAGCATGGCGGCGAGCACGGCGAGGCCGGGCGGACCGGCGACGGTCCACGCTTCGTACGCTTCCTTCTCCACCCGGGTCAATTCCACGCCGGCAGCCGGGTCAAAGCGGCCAATGCCGGTCCCGGTCCCGCTCATATCCTCGTTCGGGGCGACCACCACCACGGTGTGGTCCCGGCTGAGCCGGTCGGCGACGGCGTGGATGCCGGGTGAGTCGATGCCGTCGTCGTTGGTGACGAGGATGCGCGACGGACCATCACGCGCTGCCGCTCGCTCCTCGACGACGAGGGCCTCGCCCTGCAGTTCCACAGGTGGTCGATCGGTCATTGGGCAGCTCATACCCAAACAGGTGCTGACCGAACCATCGCGAGTCGTTTCACGTTTCGTTTCGCGATTCGTGTCCCGGTCGGAGACGCTGGTGGTTGCCTATTGGTCGGGTACGGCTGCCGGGTTCGTGAGCGCTTCCGAGAGGACCAGCTCGGCGGCGCCTACCAGACGAGCGTCGACGCCTAGTTGGCTTCGGACGATGGAGCACGCGTTGGTTGGGGCCCCGAGCGCCACCCGTTGTGAGTGCTCGACCATTGCCAGCGAGACGTATCCACTGGCTGGCGCATCGAAGTTGTATCGGTCCGAGCCGCCTGCATCTTCGATGTTCCCGGATCCACTACCGGCAGAGTCCGCTGTCACCGTGTCACCGACATTCACTGCGAACTGCTCGACGCCGCCGGGATGTTCGAGACGTACGTGGTGGCTACCGGTGGTGTTGGTTGATGACCATACGGTGAGCGTGTTCGGAACCTCCATCTCCCGATGACGCGAGAGTATCGATGTCCACCGCCGATGACTGACCAGGATTCGAAGCCGGGTAGTCGTCAGGGAATGATTGGGTCACACCGGGATCGTTGGAGAACGTCGCATCAGCCGTTGTCTGGCCGTCGAGCAAGACCTTGACCCGGTCCGGACCCGCCGTTGTGCTGTTGCCGTCCCACGAGCCGAACACGTAGAGATATGCGGTGATGGTTGCCTGAGTATGAGTCGGCAGATCGGTCAAACTCAGCGACACCGTATTGTCGCCGAACGGCCCGAGGAACCACGGCGGGCAGCCCGCCTCGGTGTCGTAGCGAGATCAAACCGGGGCGGTGGGGTTCCGAGAGAGCCCAGTTGGCGATACACGGCAGGGGCGCCGATGCGGCTGCCCGGGGCTACGGCGGACTGACTGAGGCGGGACCTGGCGGTGCTCAGGGGCGTGGTCGTCGTTGTTCGAGCAGACTGATACCGTCGAGGAGGCGTTCGAGCCCGAACTCGAAATCGGCGAGTGCGCGGGCTTGGGTGTATGGCAACGCTTCGTCGGCCTGGTCGAAGCCGCCCTCGGCGGCGGCTCTGTCGATGTGCGGGAACGAGGCGTGGCGGAGCCGTTCGGCGAGCAGTGGAGACCTGGCGGCCCACCAGTCGTCGTCGGACTGACCGGCGCGCACGGTTGTCTGTTCTGCCTCCAGAATCGCGTGGGCTGCTCCTCTGGTGAAGCTGCCGATCACCGCAATGGCCTGCACGCGGTCAGCCGGGTCCAGGTCGAGGTCGACGGTTGCCCCGAGCTGCGCATCGAACTGGGCGATCACACCCGGCCCGAAGACAGTGCGCGAGGTGGCGACGCCCAGGAGCCAAGGATGCCGCCCATACAAGGCGAGGGCTTCGCGTGCGCACCGCTCCAACACTGCCCGCCACCCCTGATCGGAGCGAGGCAACGGTTGCTCGGTGACCACCCGATCGACCATCAGCTCGATCAGCTCGTCCTTGCTCGGCACGTAGGCGTACAGCGCCATCGCGGTCACACCCACCGCACCGGCCACCGATCGCATCGACAGCGCGCTCAAGCCCCCGGCATCGGCGATGTCAATGGCGGCGGTCACGATGTCATGCGCCCGCAGGCTCGGCGCGGGGCCGGGCCGGGTGGTCGTGGGTTCGGTCCCCCACAGCAGGTCCATCGTCTTGGCGGGGTCACCGCGTCTGTCCGCTGGGCTCACGATCCGTCCTCGAACTCTCTACAGCGTTTGCCATCATGATAGCTAACCGTCTACACTGTATATGAATAAGACCTTCGGAGGACCCATGACACAACGCTCACTGACCATCCCGCTGCTTCCGTGCCGCTCGCTCGACGAGGCGATCCCCTTCTACGAGGCCCTGGGCTTCACCCGCACCTACCGCCAGGACCGGCCCTATCCCGCTGCGGGCCTGGTGCTGGACGACATCAACATCCACCTGTTCGGGATCGACGGGTTCGTTCCCGAGGACTCCTACGGCAGCGCCCTCATCATGTTGTCCGATCCCGACCAGACCTACCGGGCGTTCGCTGCCGGGCTGCGAGACGCCTACGGCAAGTTGCCGGCCGCTGGGATACCTCGCATCCTGCGACCGCGCAAGCGGCAGGGCACCACCTACGGGTTCACCATCGTCGATCCCGGCGGCAACTGGCTTCGCTTCGGAAAGCTCGCAAGCGACGACGAGGACACCACCACCGGTCTGGCTCGGGTGATCGAGAACGCCGCCCGCCAGGGCGACTCGCGTGGCGACGAGGCATCTGCCATACGGCTCCTGACGGCCGGTCTCGCCCGACACCCCGACGCCCCACCTCTCCAACGGTTTCGGGCGCTGCTCTACCTCTCCGAACTCGGCGTCCGCACCGGCGACCCCAACATTGCCCGCGACTCCCTCCATACCGCCGGCGAGGTCGATCTCGATCCCGACCAGCAGGCGACCGTTGCGGAAGAACTGGCACACGCCGCACACCTAATCGAAGAACTGGCAGGACCCGCATGAGGTTCGGGCTGGGGCTCCGTGCACCCCACGGGCAATGAAGCCGTCGGCAGTGACCGACGACAGAGAGGACCGCCGCCCGTAAACCGCCGCATCAGCCCCCAAGTCCAAGCCGCGCGTGACCCTTGGGACAAAATGGGTACTCGTGTCAGGTATGCGCGACGAGATCCGACTGTATTCGGTGGAATCTGGCACTGGCTACGAGTCGTTCGCACTGGCCGATTGCGTCGGCTCAACGATGAGGAGTAGCCACGAGTTCCGCCGCCTCTGCCACTTGTTGAACCGCGGCTTTCTCATCGAACCCACGGACGCACAGCCGGCCGGTGAACGTGTCTTTTGACACGCTCCACTCAACGACAGATCAAGACCAGAGACAGCTTCTACGATCTGTACCACCTCATACGAACCGACGTAGTTGGCGGCATACCCACCGTCCCCGCTTTCCCACTTCCTCCCATACGACGAGCTTATTGGGTCAGATCTCCCGGACCAGCCATGAATTCGAATGCTACATTCGTATGCACGATTCGGAGCGTAGCTGTCAGGGAGACGGGCGATGTCGGACGCAAAGATCGCGGCAGTTCTGTGGAGTCAGGGGTACCGACTGGGCGGGTTTCCTAGGGGCGGCCCGGCATGCCGACCAGTTGGGTTTCGACTCGATATGGACCTGGGATCACAATTGTTGACGATGAGACCTTCTGGATAGGAACCGCACAGGACATGATCGACGGATGCACGCCTACAGGGAGGTCGGGTTCCACACCTTCCTCGTCGAGATGCCGGCACCGTACGGTCGCCACCCATGGAGACCCTCAGCAACGTAGTGCGACCTGCGTTGGGTGAGGGGGTGCCGGCGATGTAATCTTGGTGGGCAGCGATCGTCTGGCAATTGTATCCAGCGAGGTTTTGTCGGCGGAAATGCGTTATGAGAGGCCCACGATGAGCAGACCCGTGGCCCGGCCCCGAGCCGTGACCATGCAGGACATCGCACGCGCTGCGGGCGTGTCGCAGTCGACTGTTTCCCGGGTGCTCAACGACGCTCCGACTTCGGTTCCAATCGCAGCCGAAACCCGTCAGAGAGTGCGGGAAATGGCCGAGCGTCTCGGGTACCGACCCAATCCATTGGCTCGTGGGCTCCGAGGAGCGAGGACAAATCTTCTCGGCGTGATTGTCCGAGACATAGCGGACCCCTTTTTCGCTATGGCCGTGGATTCCGTCTCCACCGAAGCGCTGGCCCGTGGATACAACGTCGTGCTCGGGAGTGCTCACAGCAGGGCCGATGAGGCAATCGCTCTCAAGGAGGTGCTCGAAACGCGGCATTGCGACGCCATAATGCTCCTTGGCGACATGCGTGACGAGCCGAGGTTCCTCGAAGAGCTGCGTGCCTCGCTCACACCGGTCGTGGCGTTGTGGCACGGTACAGAGCTCGAAGGCGTGCCTACCGTCAACATCGACAACCGGTCTGGGATAGTGGCTGCGATGGACCATCTCACCGAGTTAGGTCACGAGCGGATCGGCTTCATCGGGGGCCGGCCACTCGGTGACATCAGGGAGCGCCGCCAGGCTTACCTCGACTACCTCGAAGCCTCCGGGCTTGACAGTTCCGACGCGTATGTGCGTACCGGAGTCAACGACCCGTCCGGTGGCGACAGGGCCATCCGCTCATTGCTGAACCTCGACGAACCACCGACGGCGGTGGTCTGCTCCACCGACCACCTGGCCACGGGTGTGCTCTACGCGGTAGCCGACCTCGGTCTACGGGTTCCCGATGACATCTCGGTCGTCGGTTTCGACGACATTCCTATGGCCGGTTTCACGGTCCCGCCGTTGACCACACTCCGCATGCCCGTCTCCGAGATGACCGGAGTGGCCGCACGTCTCGCTATGGACGAGTTGACCGACGAGGACGCCGCGGATCTGAGTAGTTACGTGGCGACCTCCAACTTGGTGGTGCGAGAGTCCACCGGGAAACCGCCCGGCTGACAAAGCTCCGTCGACCGAGTTGAGGAGGATGCCGGCCAGGTCGAGCCGGCGATTGTCCCTCTTCCAGGGGAGAAGGTTCCTGCGGCTGCGTCTGGCAGCCGGAGGCAGGGGGTGGTTGTGGTTTCTGAGCTCTTAATGAGGCCCTCATCCCCCTTCGCTGCGCTCGGGTACTTCTCCCGGGGGGAGAAGAATGCGTGGCTGGCGAAGCGACGGAGGGGGTGGCAGTGGTTTCCCAGCCATCAATAAGGCCCTCACCGCCCTCGCTGCGCATCGTCACCGCAGGTGACGCCACTTCATCCCAGAGGGAGAGGAATGTGTTGGTTCATCCCCCTTCGCTACGCTCGGGTACTTCTCCCGGGGGAGAAGAATTCGTGGCTACCCAGCGGGTTTGGATATCGAAGGCCGTGACAACTCGTTTGAGCTCGTCCGCAGTCAGGCCTTCGGCCCTACCGCCGGCGACGAGGTCCATGTACTCGTACCGGGCTCCGGTCTCGGCGTACTCGATCCGGTCCACTGCACGGGTGACCGACTCGTCCGAGCGTGCCATGACGCCGTGCTTGCTCCAAAGCACGATCTGGTGTTCCCTGAGTCCTGACACGTTGGCGGCCATCATCTCCTCGGAGCCCGGCACCTCGAAGGGGAGGACCCCGACGCCTTCCGACAGGGCGATGACGGTCTCGGGCTCCCAGCGGAGGAGTCTGGCGTTGAGTGCAGCGGTGTCGCGGTAGGTGGGGATGTGGCTCAAATACGTGAGATGTGGAGGCTGAGCATGGACCACGGCCTGAAACATCAGGTTACGACGGGCGATTTGGTCTTCGTGGACGGCGAGGTGCGAGTTGAACTCGCTGGTCAGGCTGTCGAACAGCTTGCGAGGGGAGGTGTACAAGGTGGCGGTCATCCCGCCATCGTGGACCCGCACCGCGCCGATGCTGGCGAGGGGATCGTCGGCGATCTGGCGGAGCCGACGTCCCGAGCCCGTCACCAATAGGGCTCGCCCGGCCAGCGAGGGTGCCGGGAGCGGCAGCTCGATCTCGGTCTGGTCCGGGAAGCGGCGGCGCAGCTCGAGTTGCCAGCCCATGCACACTGAGATGTTGCCCGCTCCGGCCTCGCTGGCGTCGATCTCCGAGATGCGTGCGCCGCCTGCGCCTATGTTGGCCAGGAGGTCGTCGAGCTCGGGGAAGGGCTCGTTGATGGGCATGTTTGCTCCTTTTGTAGGCAAGAGAGACTTGTAGGCAAAAGAGACTTGTAGGCAAGAGAGTTAACCAGCTCAGATCAGGGCAACCACCAGCCGGCCGGGTCCATGGACACCGATCGTCAATTGGAGCTCGATGTCGGCCGATCGGCTGGGGCCGGTGATCAGCACCAGGTTCGAAGGGAGCGCATCTTGCCACGATCCAAGTCGGCGCAGGAAGGATCCGGGCGTCGGGACGATGTCGCTGCGGCGGAGCACAACGAGGTGTGTTTCCGGGAGCAACGAGACCACCCTCGCACCCGGCACCGACGAGTCGATGATGATCGACCCGGTCAATGCCACCCCGGCGGTCGCGCCGGTAACACCGAGCGATACACCCGATAGAGGCGCGGGTTCGAGAACCGGGGCCGGCCGGACGCCTTCGTCCTCCAGCCGCTCTGCGAGAGAGTTGCACACCATCTCGTCGGAGAGCGCCACGGTGGCGCCGGAACCGATCCGCTCGATGATGCCGAGCAGGACAGCTCCGAGCGCCGCTTCATCGGTGTCGATCACCTCGGCGCCCGCCGCCTCGGCTGCGGTCCGGAAGACCCCGGGAAGGTTGGTGAGGTCCATCGTGTAATCGATCGGATCGCTCGGGACATCCAGCAACGGGCGGAGCGGGTTGTCGGGTATGCCGTCCTCGAGACGGCGGGTCACCCGGGCGAGGAACAGCTCCCTGGTTGTCATTGGCCCCGCTCCTTCCACATCCGCCGGAACGATTTGGGTGCGACATCCGGCACCTCCCGTCCTTCCGCCCAGCGTCTGGGAAGCCCGGGGATCCGGCCGGGATCGATCAGCTTCGATCCAATAGAGCTCGCCCGAAGCGACGCCCGGTAACTCGCCGGGTGAGCCCAGACATGCGCCCACGCCGCCCAGCCGAGACGCTCGGCATTCGAAGAGTTCTCGGCGTGACGGCGGCGGAGCGACAACAGCATGTCCTGGAGCGGGATGCCCACCGGGCATGCTTCCCAACAGGCTCCGCAGAGCGACGACGCGTTTGGTATCTCGCCTGCGGCCTCGGACCGAGCCAGAAGTGGGGTGAGCACCGCACCCATAGGTCCGGGATACACCCACCCGTAGGCATGACCGCCCGTCACCGCGTAGACGGGGCAGGCGTTGAGGCACGCGCCGCAGCGGACACAGGCAAGCATTTCGGTGAATTCGGTGCCGAGGATCTCGGTCCGGCCGTTGTCGACAACGACGACGTGGACCTCGTCGGGACCGTGCGATTCTCGCCGGCGAGGGCCGGTTATCGCCGACACGTAGGTGGTTATCGCCTGACCGGTGGCTGCACGGGTGAGTAGGGCGAGCATGATGTCCAGCTGATCCCAGCTCTCGACTACCCGTTCCATGCCCAGAAGGGCGACGTGGACCGGTGGCACCGTGGTCGACATCCGCCCGTTGCCCTCGTTGGTAACGAGCACGAGCGTCCCGGTTTCCGCCACACCGAAGTTGACGCCGGAGATTCCCATGTCTGCTTCGAGGAACCGACGGCGGAGGGTCGCCCTTGCAAAGGCGGCGAGCTCCTCCGGGGCATCCGAGAGCTTCACATCCGCCACCGTCTGGAGAGCGTCGCGCACCTGAATGCGGTCCTTGTGGACGGCGGGCACGATGATGTGTGACGGCGCCTCCCCTGCGATCTGGATGATCCACTCGCCGAGGTCCGTCTCGGTGACCTCGATACCGGTCTGCTCGAGGGCGGCATTGAGCCCGATCTCCTCGCTCAACATCGACTTGGATTTCACCACCTTCCTCACTCCGTGTTGCGCGGCGATGCCGGTTACCACACGTCTGGCCTCGGCGTCATCTGTGGCCCAATGGACCGTGGCCCCGGCCATCTCCAGGTTGGTGGCCAACCTGTCGAGCACCTCGGGAAGGCGCGAGAGAATCTGTGACTTCGCCCATCTTGCCGCCGTGCGAAGCCTCTCCGGATTCTCGATCTGGCCGTAGGCTTCTCGTTTGCGGTCGGCGAGCGTGCTCGTGGCGTCATGCAAGCTCGAACGGAGCCTCGAGTCGGCAACCGCCAGTGCCATCCGCTCGCGGAGTGTCGATTCGTCCATCGCATGGGTGCCGCTCATGCCCGACCGTCCTGGTCGAGCACCTCGGCCAGGTGTGCGAACACCAGATCCATGTCACGTCTCCTGGCTCGGCTTTCCATGTGCATCAGACACGAGACGTCACACCCGACCACCCGAGTAGCGCCTGTGGCGGCCACGGCGTCGAGTACCTCGTCGGCCATGGACGTCGACACCTCCGGCAGCTTGACGGAGAACATGCCACCAAAACCGCAGCACTTGCCCGTCGCCTCGGAGTGGCGTAGGTCGGTGGCGACTTGGGCCAGCACCTTCTCGGGTGCATCGACGATGCCCAGTTCCCTCAGCATGTGGCAGGAGCGGTGATACACGGTCGCCGTGGCGTCGGCGGGTGTGCGACGCCGCTGCTCCCGCTCGACCGATAGGAATGCCGACAATTCCTCGACACGTGGTGCCACATCTGCGGCCAGGAGCTGTTCGGAGCGAGACCCCTCGATCTCGAACAGCTCAGGCCAGAACACTCTCATCATCGTGGCACAACTCCCCGATGGGACCACGATCGCCCCCGCCGTATCGGCGAGCGCCCGTAGCGTGGTGCGAGCGACCTTGGCGGCGGCTCCCGCATGACCCGCATTCCACGCGGGCTGGCCGCAGCACGTCGAATCCTCCGGGACTTCGATCCGGAACCCTCGCTCCTCCAGTACTCGAGCCGTCGCCAGCCCGGTCTCGGGTGCGACGGCGTCCACGAGACAGGTTGGGAACAGAGTGACGCTCGGTTTGGCTTGCACGCGACCTCCCGTGTCAGCTAGTGTGAAATATAACAACATCGATCGTGTCATGTCAGGTCGGTCGTGTTGGGAGGAGAGCTGGACCGGACCAACCGGTCTCGAGGAGCAAGCCAGCGGTCATAGCACCGCACGCCGTGGGAGGGCGACCAGTGGGTGAGTTGGTTCCTGTGCTCGAGATGGAAGACATCTCGAAGAGGTTCGGAGCCACCCGTGCCTTACAGGATGTGGCGCTCCAGCTGTACCCGGGCGAAGTCCATGCCCTGGTGGGCGAGAACGGGGCGGGGAAATCAACCTTGATCAAGATCGTCACCGGTATCCATTCGCCCGACACGGGCAAGATGTTGATGGCGGGTGGCGAGTACTCACCGCGAGATCCTGCCGAAGCCCAGCGACAGGGTGTCGCGGCCATCTACCAGGAGCCGTCGATCTTCCCTGATCTGAGCGTTGCCGAGAACATCTTTATCGGTCATCAGGGTCGTGGCGTACTAGTCGACCACCGGCAGATGGAACGTGAGGCGGTCGAAGTGCTGGCACGTCTCGACATCGAGCTCGACCCGGCGCTGCCGGCGGGACTCCTGTCGGTTGCTGGCCAACAGGCGGTCGAGATCGCAAAGGCGATGTCTCTCGACGCCAAGGTCCTCATCATGGACGAGCCGACTGCCGCGCTGTCGGCTCATGAGGTGTCACGCCTGTTCCGGCAAGTGGAACGACTCAAGGAGCTCGGCGTTGCGCTCCTTTTCATAAGCCACCGTCTCGGCGAGGTGTTCGAGATTTCCGACCGGGTCTCGGTCTTCCGTGACGGTCACCACATCTCGACGCGACCCACCGCAGAGGTTACCGAGGAGTCCCTGATCCGGGAGATGGTCGGTCGGGATCCTGCCGACTTCTTTGTCAGGAACCCGCACCCACAGGGCGAGGTGGTGTTGGCGGTATCGGACCTGGGGCGTCGGGGTGTGTTCGACGGGATATCGTTCGAGGTGCGGAGCGGTGAGGTGTTGGGGATGGCGGGCCTTGTCGGTGCCGGACGCACCGACGTCGCTCTAGCCCTGTTTGGTATCGCACCCGCCGAAAGCGGATCGATTGTCATCGACGGTGCCGAGGTGGTCATCTCGTCGCCTCGCGACGCCCTACGCAACGGTATCGCCTATTTGAGCGAGGACCGCCGCAGGCTCGGCTTGTCGCTGCCGCAGTCGATCACCACCAACGTGACCCTAGCCACGCTCCCCAGGTATACCTCCGGTCTCGGGGTCGTCGACCGTGCCGCGGAGAGGCGCGACACCGCTGCCATAAGGGAGCGGCTGGGAATACTCGCCGCCAGCCTTGACACACCTGTCGAGCTTCTATCGGGGGGCAATCAGCAGAAGACCATGCTGGGCAGATGGCTCAACGCCGAGCCCAGGGTGTTGATCCTCGACGAGCCCACCCGTGGCATAGACGTTGGGGCAAAGGCTGAGGTACATCGCTTCATCGACGAGCTGGCACGGGCCGGGATGGCCATCATCATGATCTCGTCGGACCTGCCGGAGGTCCTGGCGATGAGCGACCGCATCGCCGTCATGCGGGAGGGATCACTGCGAGGGATCCGCGATCGGGTGGACGCTGATCAGGAATCGGTGATGGCGTTGGCAGTGGGGGTCGGATGAGCACTTCCAGCCGGCGTCGTCTCAGGCCCGATCGGATCAAGGAGCTGTCGCTGTTCGGGCTCATCGCCCTGTCTGTGGTCGTCTTCGGCTCGGTTGTCGAGGGTTACTTGAGTGGCCGGTTCTTCAACCGCGTTACCACCAGCGTCGTGGTGGTCGTCATCCTCGCCGTCGCCCAGTCCTTGGTCATCGTCAGCCGCAACATCGATCTCTCAGTGGGTTCGATCGTGGGTGTCTCCGCTTACCTCACTGCCGACTTCCTTCAGAGCAATGCCGGCGCCAACCCGGTCCTGGCGGTAGTCATCGCGATGGCGGTCGGCGCTGCGCTCGGCGCCTTCAACGGAGCGATCGTCGCCTACGGTGGCGTGCCGGCGATCATCGTCACGCTGGGAACTCTGGCCCTGTTCCGGACGCTGGTGAGTCTCTATTCGGGCGGCGCGAACGTCACCGCCGACGTCTTGCCGGATTGGGTGATCGAGTTGAATGCATCCACCCTCGTGTCCGCGGGTGGATTCGATCTTCGCACCACCTTCCTGGTGGCGATCGGTGTCGTGGTGGTTTTCCAGTGGGTGCTGGCGAGGATGCGCTGGGGACGCCGGCTCTACGCGATCGGCTCCAACCCCGACGCCGCGGCCCAGGCCGGCATCCCGGCCAGACGCCTGATCCTGCTCTCATACATCGGAACCGGAAGTCTTGCCGGTCTGGCCGGATTCATGTTCATGGTTCGGGTCGGCACGATCAGCGCCACCGCGGGCAGCGGTCTCGAACTGGAGTCGGTGGCGGCAGCAGTGGTGGGCGGTGTCAGCATCCTGGGTGGCGCCGGTACCATCCTCGGCGCTTTCCTCGGTGCCCTGCTCATCGACACGTTGCGGTTGAGCCTGGTGCGGGTGCCTCAGGTCAGCGAATTCTGGCGTGACGCCGTGCTCGGCATTCTCGTTCTCCTGGCCGTCATCGCCGACAGCCTCCTCAGCCGAAGACTGTCCGGTCGCGTCGTGGACGTATCCGCGGTGGAATCCGCGACATCCAGCACTGCGACCGCTGTGAAGGGAGCTGCCGATGCGTAGCTGGATTCGTTCTCACCGGTGGGAATCGCTGCTGGCCCTGATCTTGATTGCGACGATCGTTGGGAACACGATCATGGCACCGGTCTACCTCGGCGTCGGCAACATCGTGAACCTGTTCTGGCTGTCGATCGAGAAGATCATCGTGGCGGTCGCGATGGCGTTCGTCATTATCAACGGTGAGATCGACCTGTCGGTGGCATCGGTGATGGGTTTCTCAGCCGCGGTGCTCGCGACTTTGCACGAGAACGCGGTTGTACCGTTCGGCATCGCGATCATCATCGCCCTGGTCGTGGCCGCCCTTGCCGGGCTGATCCAGGGCTTGGCGGTGACAAAGCTCGGCATTCCCTCGCTCGTTGTCACTTTGGCCGGTCTCATCGGTTTCCGGGGGGCGGCGCGGGTGCTGCTCGAAGATGGGTCGGTGGGGGACTTCCCCGAGTGGTTCGATCGGCTCGGGCAGCGCACTCTGGTCGGGCCGCTTCCGTTTGGGTTGATCCTGTTCCTGGTCTTGCTCGCTCTGGGCTGGTTCGTGCTGGAACGGACGGCTTTTGGGCGCAAGGTATACGTCACCGGCAACAACCCCGCTGTTGCCAAATACTCGGGAATCAATGTCGAATGGCTGAAACTTCGGCTTCTCGTGATGTCGGCGGTGGTAGCCGGCGTCGCCGGCATCCTCTTCGCAGCGAGGCTCGGCTCCGTGCGCGGCAGCCTGGCGGAGTTCTACGAGCTCGACATCATCACCATGGTCTTGCTCGGTGGCGTGTCGATCTTCGGCGGGTCGGGTTCGATGCTCGGCGTCGCTTTGGCAATGTTCACGGTGCTCAACATCCGTAATGGGATGGGTTTGGCCAACGTCGATGGAATCATCCAAACCGGTGTGGTCGGAACATTGCTCATCGGGTCGGCTCTCGTGCCAAACGTCATCCAACGGTTCCGTGTCCGGTTCCCCACCGTCGGTCGATATGAACCCGACGCGGCAGAACCATGACAGCAGGAGGTAGCGATAGACAGGACCAATCTGGAGAAGTGAGACTCAGCAATCCTCGAGAGGAGAGGGAGGATATGACAAGCAAAAGAGTATGGATCAAGCGACTGGCATTCTTGTCGGTGGTGGCGATGCTGGTGGCCGCATGTGGCGGCTCGGATAATGACACCACCACCACCGCGGCACAGGATAGCCCTGCAACTACGGCGGCCACCGAAACCACGGCAGCCACCGAAACTACGGCGGCCACCGAGACTACGGCGGCCACCGAGACTACGGCGGCGACCGAAACCACGGCGGCCGCTACAGGTGTTGTCACGATCTCGCCTGCCGAGTCGATCCCGACCACATTCCTGCCGAAGTGCACCAACATCCCGGTGTTCCCGCAGGCCAATGACGGTGCAGTGGAGGCCGCCGGCGAGCTCGGATCGGAAGAGGCCGCGTTCGTCGGACCGGCCGATTGCGGAGACGCCACGGGTCAGATCGACTTCATGGCAAACGCGGTCACCCAGGGTGTCGCGGCGATCATGGTCTCGAACAACGCAGGCGATGAATTGGCCCCCTCGGCGCAAGCGGCCGCCGACGCGGGGATCCCCGTCGTCAGCTGGGACTCGCCGATCCCGTCCGCAGAGGGTGAGAGCGTGTTCATCGCTCAGGTCGACTTCGACGAAACGGGCACGGTGATGGCGGACATGGCCCTCGAGATCCTTGGCGAGGATGGCGGCCAGTTTGCCGTCCTGTCGGCCACCCCCGAAGCGGCCAACCAGAACGCCTGGATAGCCGCTATGGAAGAAGTGCTTGCAGGTCCCGACTACGCAGATCTCGATTTGGTCGACACGGTCTACGGCAATGACGTTGCCGAGGACTCGCTGAACCAGGCACTGGCGCTCGTCGACTCGTACCCGGATCTCGAGCTCATCATGGCTCCGACAACGGTCGGTATCGTGGCAGCCGCCCAGGCACTCACCCAGGAGGGTCTCTGCGACGAGGTGAAGGTCTCCGGCCTCGGCCTACCCGACGAGATGCGGGAGTACACCCTGAGCGGGTGCGCCCCACAGTTTGCGCTGTGGAGCTTCCAGGACCTCGGGTATCTGGCGTACTACGTCGCATACGGCTTGGCCACCGGCCAAATCGAAGCGGTCGAAGGGCAGTCGTTTGTTGCAGGGCGTATGGGTGAGTACACCATCGAGGCCGATCCGACCCGCGACGCCGGTCTGCGCGTCCTCATGGGTCCGTTCAGCGTCTACGACGAGACGAACGTCGGAGGTTGAGCCTGATCGGTGCGGGGCCCGGTCTTCCGGGCCCCGCCCGAGCCGAACGGAGGAACCACACCATGAGCGACGAGCGGTCGATGGATGTTGTCGACGGTTTGATCGGTCGATCGAACCGATTGGGCGCGGATCGACGAACAACCAACTACGGCGGGGGCAATACCTCGGCCAAAGGAGCTGCTATCGACCCGGTGACAAGCGAGGGCATCGAGGTCATGTGGGTGAAGGGCTCGGGCGGCGACCTGGGGACGCTGACCGCACCGGGTCTGTCGACGCTCCGACTCGAGCGAGTGCGGGCGCTCCAGACGGTCTATCGGGGTCCCGACCACGAGGACGAGATGCACCAGCTACTGGAGCATTGTGTCTTTGGAACTGGTGGCGCGGCGCCCAGCATCGATACGTCGATGCACGCTCTCTTGTCGATGAAACATGTCGATCACCTGCATCCCGACTCGGTGATCGCCCTCGCCGCCTGCGCCGACGGCGAGAAGCTGACCAAGGAGTGCTACGGCGACGCCATCGCCTGGGTGCCCTGGCGGCGACCGGGGTTTGAACTCGCCCTCGAGGTAGAGCAGCTCCGGGCAGCCAACCCTCGTCTCCAGGGGGTAGTGCTCGGCGGTCACGGTCTCACTACGTGGGCAGAGACCTCCGAGCAGTGCGAACGTCTCTCGCTCGACGCGATTCGCAAGGCCGCCGAGTTCATAGAGCGGACCGGTGACCCCGAGCCCCTCGGCCCGATGCGGTCCGGATTCGAGCCGCTGGCTGCCGACGCGCGAGCGGAACGGGCGGCGGCACTGGCTCCTGTGATCCGCGGGTTGGCCTCCACCGAGAGATCGATGGTAGGGCGCTGGTTCGGTGACGACGGCGTCGTTGACTTCATCGGGCGCAAGGCCACCCCTGCAGTGGTGCCTCTGGGCACGTCGTGTCCAGACCATTTCATCCGAACCAAGGTCCGGCCTCTCTTGCTCGATCTGCCGGTGACCGCAGGGCTCGACGAGCAGACCGACCGCCTCAGAGAACTTCATGCCGACTACCGCCGCGAGTACCGCGCCTACTACGAGCGGTACGCAGACGAGACGACGCCTCCCATGCGCGGGGCAGATCCGGCGATATTCCTGATCCCCGGCGTGGGCATGTTCAGCTTTGGCGCCGACAGCCAGACTGCCAGGGTGGCCGGCGAGTTTTACCTGAACGCCATCAACGTCATCAAGGGTGCCGAGGCGGTATCGACGTATGAGCCGGTTCCCGAGTCCGAGAAGTTCCGTGTCGAATACTGGTTGCTCGAGGATGCCAAGCTGCGCCGGCGGCCGAAGCCCAAGCCGCTCAGCGGCAAGGTCACGCTCGTGACCGGAGGGGGCTCGGGGATCGGCAAGGCCATCGCCGCGCGCGTCGTTGCCGAGGGCTCGGTTGTGGTGATCAGCGACATCGACGGAGAATCCGCTCGTTCGGCTGCCGAGGAGATAGGGGACTCCGATATCGCGATCGGATTGAGTGCTGATGTGACCGATCCGCGCCAGGCAGCGGAGATGGTGGCGGCCGCCTGCCGGCACTTCGGCGGAGTCGACATCGTGGTCAACAACGCCGGGCTGTCGATCTCCAAGACCCTGCTGGAGACAAGCGTCGAAGACTGGGATCGGCAGCACAACGTCATGGCGCGCGGCTCGTTCCTCGTATCGCAGGCCGCAGCCGAGGCGATGATCGCCCAGCGTTCGGGTGGAGATATCGTGTACGTGGTGAGCAAGAACGCCGTGTTTGCCGGCCCCAACAATGTCGCATACGGCTCGGCGAAGGCAAGCCAAGCACATCAGGTCCGGCTGCTCGCCGCCGAGCTTGGTGAGTACGGCATCCGTGTCAACGGCATCAACCCCGACGGCGTAGTGCAGGGCTCGGGCATCTTCGCCGGAGGGTGGGGTGCGGAACGAGCGAAGGTGTACGGTGTTCCCGAGGAGAGGCTCGGCGCGTACTACGCGGGCCGCACGCTCCTAAAGCGCGAGGTGCTCCCGGAGCACGTGGCCGACGCCGCTGTGGTTTTGGTGTCGGGTGAACTCGGCCATACGACAGGGCTGATCATCCCGGTCGACTCCGGCGTGGCGGCGGCGTTCCTCAGGTGATGACGAAAGGAACGAGCATGATTGAACCAGAAGCCATCGCCGACCACAACCGCCAGCACGAGGCTCGGCTCGCCCGGGATCTGGACCATCTTGCCCAGGCTCTGGCCGACGATGGTCACGTGACGGTCGAAGAGGTGATCTCTGCCCTCGTGGAGTTCTCGGTGGCAGCTCCCTCGTGGGCCGTCGGTACGGGAGGTACCCGGTTCGGCCGGTTTCCCGTCGGTGGCGAGCCCCGCACCACCGAGGAGAAGATCGACGATGTCGCCGCGTTGCATGCGTTGACGGGGAGCAACGGCTCGATATCGCTGCACGTACCTTGGGACGATCCCGAGGACCCGGAAGGGCTTCGCCGGTACGCCACCGATCGTGGCATCCGGTTTGATGCGATGAACTCGAACACCTTCCAGGACAACCCTTCGACGACCGGCGGCGGCCGCTTCACCTACAAATTCGGCAGTCTTGCCAACACAGACCCGGCGGTGCGAGAGGTCGCCATGGAGCACAACCGCCATGTCATCGACCTGGGTGTGAAGCTGGGCTCTGAGGCACTTACCGTTTGGCTCGCCGACGGCATCAATCATCCCGGTCAGGCCGACCACCGCGACCAGTTCGAGCGGGTGGCGGGCTGCCTGCGGGAGATCCACGATCACCTGCCGGACGGGTGGCACATGTACACGGAGCACAAGCCCTACGAACCGGCTTTCTACGCCACCGTCAACCAGGATTGGGGCTCGTCGCTGTTGCTGGCACAAGCCGCCGGCGAGAGGGCATCATGTCTGGTGGATCTCGGGCATCACCTGCCGAATGCCAACATCGAGCAAATTGTGAGCCGGCTGGCAATGGTGGGCCGGCTCGGTGGGTTCCACTTCAACGACTCGAAGTACGGCGATGACGACCTGACGACCGGGTCGATCAAACCGTTCCAGCTGTTCCTGATCTTTGGTGAGTTGATCAGGGCGGGTGATGGCAAGCTGCCTTCGCTGGCCTACATGATTGACCAGAGCCACAACATCAAGGATCCGCTCGAAGACCTCATTCAATCGACCGGTGCGGTCAGCATTGCATACGCCCAGGCGATGCTGATCGATCGCACGGCGTTGCAGGAGGCACAGGCCGGCAACGACGCCGCCCGCGCCCAGCACATCTTGCAGTCGGCCTTTCGAACCGACGTCCGCCCGCTGGTGGCCGAGGCCAGGCGCCGCACCGGTGGCGCGATCGATCCGCTCGGCGCCTACCGGGCTGCCGGCTACCGGCGGGCAGTGATCGACCTTCGCGGCACCAATACCGTCGCAACGGGGCTATGACCTCACGGGTACTTGCGGTCGACCTGGGGGCAAGCTCCGGTCGGGTCGTATCGATCGACTTCGCCTCACCGGAGCCGGCGGCCGTCGTCGTCCACCGCTGGCCAAACGCTCCCGAAACGGCTCCCGATGGCTCGCTGCGCTGGAACTGGCCGATGATCGTCGCCGAGGTGGAACATGGGCTCGCCATGGCGCTCGAGGACGGACCGGCGGCATCGATCGGCATCGACGGATGGGGCGTCGACTACGGTCTCGTGGACGAGCGCGGTGATCTGATCGCGGCTCCCTACTCCTACCGTGACCGCCGCACCGATGGCTGGCGTCGAGTTGCCGATGCGATCGGTGTCGAGCGGCTGTACGAGGTATCGGGAATCCAGCTGATGGGGATCAATACCATCTTCCAGCTGGCCTTTCACGACCGCGATGAGCTGGCGCGGGCACGTCGGCTGCTGCTGCTGCCCGATCTGCTCGTCAACCGTCTGACCGGTTTTGTCGGGGCGGAGCGCTCGAACGCATCGACCACCGGGTTGCTCGACGCCCGTACCGGGGATTGGTCACCGGAGCTTCTCGAGGGCATCGCACTTTCCGAGGCTCTGCTTCCCGAAGTGGCAACGGCCGGAGCCGCGGTGGGGACATGGCGTGACGTGCCGGTCCATCTCGTGGGGAGCCATGACACTGCGTCGGCATTCCTCGGGATGCCGGGTGGCGGTGAAGCGGGGACGGTCTTCGTCTCGACCGGTACATGGGTGATCGTCGGGATCGAACGGCCCGAGCCAGATACCTCACCCGCCGCTCGCGCCCGCAACTTCTCGAACGAAGGTGGTGCCTTTGGAGGGGTGAGGTTCCTCAAGAACGTTGTCGGGTTCTGGCTGCTCGAGCGGTGCCGCTCGGCATGGGGTGACCCTCCGTTCGAGGTCTTGTTTGACGAGGCCTCTGCTGTTGAGGGAGATGTCCCGACGTTCGATGCCAGGGATGGGCGGTTTGTGTCGCCAGACCAGATGGAAGCCGAGATCCGCTCGGCCACCGGTCTTGTTGCCGATGCGCCCCGTGGCGTCCTGGTGCGCTCCATCGTCGAGTCGATCGCGATCGGGGTAGCCGGTGTGGTCGAGGAACTGCAATCGATCGGTGCCCCGGCTCCCTCACGTTTAGCGGTCACCGGGGGCGGGGCGCGGGTGGGGATCCTCACCGAGATGCTGGAGCGTCACACCGGTCTCCCGGTGGTGGTCGGCTCGACCGAGGCGACGGCGCTTGGCAACGCGGTGGCTCAAGGTGCGGCGCTGGGGGTGTTCCCGAGCCTCGGATCGGGTCGGCGCTGGGCCGGCACCGCAAGACCGATGCAGGAAGATAAGCGAGGTTTGTCATGAATCGAATTAGCTTTGTGCTGAAGGTCCGAGCTGACATGCTCGATGAGTACCGGGAAGCCCACCAAGCGGTCTGGCCGGAGATGCAGGATGCGCTCAGACGGCATGGCTGGCACAACTACACGCTGTTTGTTCGCAACGACGGCACCCTGTTCGGCTACTTCGAGACCCCTGGGTCGTTGCAGGACGCGCTCGACGGCATGGCGTCGGAGGAGGTCAATCAGCGCTGGCAGGACGCGATGGCGAGGTTCTTCGAAGGGGCGGGTGATCACGCCGATACGATGATGGAAGAGCTCGATGAGGTATTCCATCTCGGATGATCGAGGAGCAGTGGCGTCGCAGGGATCCCGTGGCCCGGGTATGGGAGAATCGAACGAACCGGACGGCCCGGAGAGGAAGATGCAAGACCGCATAGTGAGTCCTGAAGAGCGGCTGAGGCTGGTCGAGAGTCTGATCCGGGACCGCGGCTCGGTTCGTATCGACGAGTTGGCGTCCGAGTTCCGGGTCAGCGAGATGACAATCAGGCGTGATCTCGACGAGCTCGAGACACTCGGTGTCGCACGCCGGGTGCGTGGCGGCGCTATCGCCCTGGGACCCGAGGCGTTTGAGGAACGTCATCGCACAAACGCCCGGTGGAAGGCTCGTATCGCTCAGAAGCTGCTCGGGGTGATCCCGACGACCGGCGCCGCCGCGTTCGACGCATCCACGACCGTCTATCGGGCGGCTGCGGGCATCGAGCTTGCCCGTGATCTCGTTGTGGTCACGAACGGGATCGACACCTTCGACGTCCTCACCGGCAAGCCGGGTGTCGAAGTGGCACTCACAGGGGGTTGGCGTGAGCCGAGGACGGGCAGCCTGGTCGGTCCGCTGGCGGTGCGGACGGCAGAGAGCGTCCTCTACGACGTGTTCATAACATCGGCCGCGGCCGCGCACCCACGGTTCGGCACGTCGGAGGCGACGATCGACGAGTCGGAGGTCAAGCGGGCTTTTGGCAGGAGCAGTCGCAAGATCGTGCTTGCCGTCGACCACTCCAAGCTCGGGAACCGTTCGCAAGCACGACTCTTCGAGCCGGGGGACATCGACGTGATGGTCACCGATCTCGAACCTGAGGACGACCGTCTGGCGCCGTACCGCGGTCGAATGCGACTGCTCTAGATGCGACTGCTCTGGATGCCGCTGGTCTAGATGCGGCTGTTCTAGTTAGGACCAGCAACGCTCGAGGGCTCGTTTGCGTGAGGACACCAGTCACCCAGAGGACATACCACGCTGCAGGCTGCCGGTCGGTCGAACGTCCATCGCCACATTCTCGGCTGTCAGTCGTTGGTCAGTCTGTTGCGACGGACGATCGGCCGGCCATCCCGTTCGATGCCGCGGTACCGATCCGGGCGAGGGCGTGGCAGTACCCGGAGCTCCCGAGCCGTGTCGATGTGAATCGTGGCGTGCATGTCACCTCCTAGCCGCCCACAAGTGTTTCACCCGCAGATGAGAACAGTGTGAAGTGGAGGTGACTTCTCCTTATGTCTCCCGAAGGTCTCCCGCAGCTCGCTCAGTACCGCGACGAGTAGCTGACCAGCGAGCGCATGTAGTTGGTGCGCTCGAACGCCTCGGGATCCGACGCGTGCACCTGGCTGAGGCTGCCCTTGCCCTGCTCGATCGATTCGTAGTTCCGCTCGGCGAACCAGGACTCCATCTCAAACAGGACCGTGGCGAGATGGCTCGGCCCGTACTTGAGCAAGGCAGATGCCATCTGGGTCACATCCGCCCCGGCCAGGATCAGCTTGACGACGTCCTCACCGGTGTGGACCCCGGAGCTGGCAGCGAGCGACCCGTTGATCCGACCGCGTAGGATCGCAGTCCATCGCAGCGGCAGCCGCAGGTTCACCGGGCTGGACAAGACGACATCGGGCTTCACCTTCAGCTCATCGAGGTTGATATCGGGCTGGTAGAACCGGTTGAACAGAACCAGACCATCGGCTCCCGCCTCGACGAGACGGCGCGCCATCGACGCCAGCGACGAGAAGTAAGGCGAGATCTTGACGGCCAGTGGGATGCCGATCGAGCCTTTCACGTCCGTGACGAGGTCGATGTATCCCTGTTCGATCTCACTTCCGGTGGTGTTCGTCTCGGTCGCCACCCGGTAGACATTCAGCTCGAGCGCGTCGGCGCCGCATTCTTCCATGAACTTGGCGTATTTGGTCCATCCGCCGGGTGACATGCCGTTGAGGCTGGCGATGACCGGGATGCCCAGCTTGTCCTTTGCGTTCTCCAGCAAATCGAGATAACGATCGGGGCCGGTGTTGTAGCCCTCCATCTCGGGCACATACCCACCGAAGTTCTCCGGTGAGATGGCTGAGCTGTACTCGTACAGGTCGTGGACCGCCCACGAATCGTGCTCGATCTGCTCTTCAAACAACGAAGGCAGAACGACGGCTGCAGCTCCGGCTTCTTCGAGCTGAAACAAGGTGTCCAGCTTGCCGGTCAGCGGGGACGCCGACGCGACTAGGGGGTTGGTCAGATCCAGCCCCAGGTATTTTGTTGTTATATCGACGGTCATTCCTCGCCCTCCTCCACAGCTAGCTCGGCTGTCCGCTCCACATGGATCATCTGCTCGTACAGGTGCCACCGGTTGTCGATGTCGTCCTGGGCCTGATCCATGAGCTCTTCGTAGTGCTCCGGATTCGCCCTTGCCAGCATCGCAAAACGGCCTTCGGACTTCGCAAAGTCCCGGAACGACATCTTCGGTGCCCGGCTGTCCAACTTCATCGGTGGACGACCGGCGTCCGCCTCTGCCGGGTTGAACCGGTACAGCGGCCAGTACCCGGAGTCGGCGGCTTCCTTCTGGTGCGCCATCATCGTTGACATGTCAATGCCGTGGGCAATACACGGGCTGAGCGCGATGATAAGCGACGGCCCGTCGTGTGCCTCGGCCTCGGCAAATGCTTTGGCCACCTGGGTCATGTTGGCGCCCATCGACACCTGTGCCACGTACACATCTGCGTAGAGCATGGCGATCATGCCGAGGTCTTTCTTCATGGTCGCCTTGCCACCGGCGGCGAACTTGGCGACCGCGGCCCGTGGCGTCGACTTCGAAGCTTGACCACCTGTGTTCGAATACACCTCGGTGTCGAGCACCAGGATGTTGACGTTGCGTCCGGAGGCGAGTACATGGTCGAGTCCTCCGAAGCCGATGTCGTAGGCCCAGCCGTCACCCCCCATGATCCAAACGCCCATCCGAACCAGGTAGTCGGCCAGTGTGTCGAGCCGTTTGGCGAGAGGGCTGTCCAGCGCAGTCAGCAACCGGCGCAGCTCGACGACGCGGTCGCGCTGCTTGGCGATCCCGTCCTCGGACGATTGGTCTGCGTCGAGGATCTCGCCGGCCAGCGCACCGATCTCGGGGGCCAGTTCTGCCAGCAGGTCGTTGGCCATCGTGGTCTGGTGGTCGACCGCCAATCTCATGCCAAATCCAAACTCGGCGTTGTCCTCGAACAACGAGTTGGACCACGCCGGGCCTCGGCCCTGGTCGTCGACGGCGTATGGTGTCGACGGCAGGTTGCCGCCATAGATCGACGAGCACCCGGTGGCGTTGGCAATGATGATCCGATCGCCGAACATCTGGCTCATCAGCTTGACATATGGCGTCTCCCCACAGCCGGCGCAAGCCCCGCTGTACTCGAACAGCGGCTTGAGCATCTGGGAGCCCTTGACCGTGTCGGGGCTGACCTTGGTCCGCTCCATCTCCGGGATCGAGAGGAAGAACTCGTAGTTCTCCTTCTCGACCGCGACGTGGTCGATCTTTGGCTCCATGTTGATGGCTTTGTGCTTGACCTCGGCCTTGCTCTTGGCCGGGCAGACGTTGACACATACCGTGCAGCCGGTGCAGTCCTCGGGAGCCACCTGGATGGTGAAGTTCATACCCTCGTAGTCGCGGCCCTTCCACGGTTTTGTCTGGAAGCCATCGGGGGCGCCCTCCAGGGCCGCGGGGTCGTATACCTTGAGCCGGATCGCCGCATGTGGGCAGACAAGCGCACAACGTGCACACTCGATGCAGATCTCCGGATCCCAGATCGGGATGTCGATAGCGATGCTGCGTTTCTCGTACTGCGTGGTTGCCGTCGGGAACGTCCCGTCAACCGGCAAGGCGCTCACCGGTAGCAGGTCGCCTTTGCCCGACGCGATCATGGCGGTGACCCGTTGCACGAAGTCGGGGGCATCGGCCGGCACCGGCTCGACCAGTTGTCTGGTCGAGGAGACGGCATTCGGCACCGTCACCTCGGCGAGAGCTGCCAGTGACGAGTCGACGGCTGCGTAGTTCTTGTCAATGACCACCTGGCCGCGCTTGCCGTATGCCTTCTTGATGCCGTTCTTGATTGCCGTGATCGCCTCGTCATGAGGCAACACCCCGGAAAGAGCGAAAAAGCACGTCTGGAGCACGGTGTTGACCCGCTGGCCGAGCCCGGCGGTCCTGGCCACCGACGTGGCGTCGACTACGTAGAATTTCAGCCGCTTGTTGATCAGATGCTGTTGCGCATTGGCCGGCAGCTGGTCCCACACCTCGTTGGGTCCGAACGGGCTGTTGAGCAGGAATGTGGCGCCGTCGTCGGCGACATCGAGAACGTCGATCTTCTCCATGAAGTTGAACTGATGGCAGGCAACGAAGTTTGCCTTGCTGATCAGGTATGTGGAGTCGATCTCGCCGGGACCGAACCGGAGGTGCGAGACGGTCATGGCGCCCGACTTCTTCGAGTCGTACACGAAGTATGCCTGGGCGGCCATGTCGGTGTTCTCACCGATGATCTTGACGGAGTTCTTGTTGGCGCCGACGGTGCCGTCAGCACCTAGGCCGTAGAAGACCGCCCGCACGACGTCTTCGTCCTCACGCCATTGCCGCTCGACGGGCAAGCTCAGGTTGGTTACGTCGTCGGTGATGCCGACCGTGAAGTGATTCTTGGGCTTGTCTTTGGCAAGCTCGTCGAGCACGGTCAGTACCATCGCCGGATCGAACTCCTTTGACGACAGCCCGTAACGACCGCCGATGACCCTCGGGCCACCTCCACGTTCGGCGAAAGCTGCGATCACGTCCAGATACAGGGGCTCACCGGTGGCTCCCGGCTCCTTGGTCCGGTCGAGGACCGCGACGTTTTTGACCGTCTCGGGCAAAGCATCGACGAAGTGGTCAATCGAGAAGGGGCGATACAGGTGAACGGTGACCATGCCCACCTTCTCGCCGGCCGCGACGAGGTGGTCGACCGCCTCCTTGGCGGCACCAACACCGGAGCCCATCAAGACCACGACGTTCTCGGCATCCGGTGCGCCGTGGTAGTCGAATAGCCGGTACTGACGTCCGATGAGGCCTGCCAGCTTGTCCATCTCCTCCTGGACGATCCGGGGTACCTCGTCGTAAAACTGGTTGGCGGCTTCCCGCGCCTGGAAGAACACGTCGGGGTTCTGCGCCGTGCCGCGCAGCTTCGGAGCGTTGGGGTTCAATGCCCGGAGCCGGTGCTCGGTGACCAGGTCTTCGTCGATCATCTCCCGGATCACGTCGCGATCGATACCGATGATCTTCTTGATCTCGTGTGAGGTGCGGAACCCGTCGAAGAAATGAAGGAACGGAATTCGGGACCGCAATGTCGCAGCATGGGCGACGAGCGCAAGATCCTGAGCTTCCTGCACTGAGGCTGAGGAGAGAAGGGCGAAGCCTGTCTGCCGCGTCGCCATTACGTCGGAGTGGTCGCCAAAGATGCTGAGAGCGTGGGTGGCGACGGTCCTGGCTGCGACATGGATGACGACCGGTGTCAGTTCACCGGCGATCTTGTACATGTTGGGGATCATCAACAGCAGACCCTGCGAAGCAGTGAAGGTCGTGCACAAAGCACCGGCCTGGAGCGCACCGTGAATGGCGCCGGCGGCGCCACCCTCGCTCTGCATCTCGGTGACATCGGGGATGACCCCCCAGATGTTGGTCTGGCGAGCCTGCGACCAGGAGTCTGCGAGCTCACCCATCGCCGAAGAGGGTGTGATCGGGTAGATGGCGATTACTTCCGAGAGGGCGTGGGCAATCCGGGCAGCAGCCTCATTGCCGTCGACCATGATGTTCTGGGCAATGCTTTCGGCGTTGTTCTGGCCGCCATTTTGGCCGTTGTTCTCGGCGTTGGTTCGGGCGATGTTTCGGGCAGTGTTTCGGGCAGTCAAAATGCGCTCCTCATTGACTGGAGGGTCCCATGATTGCGACGGGGATGGGTCACCCGGTAGGCCCATTGGTCACCAGGCGGTAGGCCGACTGTCGAGATCTGAGGGACCGCCGGTCCTGGTCGACCCACTCGTCACCAGGCGGTGGGCAGGCTGTCGAGATCTGAGGGACCGCCGGTCCTGGTCGACCCACTCGTCACCAGGCGGTGGGCAGGCTGTCGAGATTTGAGGGACCGCGGTCCTGGTGGACCCGTTGGTTACGAGGCGGTGGGCAGGCTGTCGAGATTTGAGGGACCGCGGTCCTGGTGG
>Ga0214472_10000648_pt1 | contig 42281 bp, 32 predicted proteins | sample RVTome_6_FD_207662 | JGI IMG/M metagenome (GOLD analysis project Ga0214472, IMG submission 207662) | Soil microbial communities from uranium-contaminated site in the Upper Colorado River Basin, Wyoming, United States - RVT140D175 | ecosystem: Environmental > Terrestrial > Soil > Contaminated >...
CGAGGCGGCCTCGGAGTCTTCCAGTTGAGCGTCAGCCCACTGCTCGCAGGCCTGCCAATACGCTTCGACAAGCTCTCGGAACTCATGGCCTGATTCAACCTGCAGCGCGACCATCTTGGCTTGCTCGGCGGAGAACAGCCGCGACTGGGTGCGGCCTTCAATCCCGCGCGTGAGGCTGTAGTACGGGCCGTGACGGGCATCGGGATCCTCGGCGCACGCGCAGCGGCGTTTGCTGCATTTCATGAAGCGCTCGGAGAGCGACCCCCGTCGCATCGGCCGGGGTGGGCCGAGCGCGTCGAAGTGCTGGCGAACTGCCGACGGAACGTTTCTAGGCTGGGGCATCAGTGATTCTCCTCTCGGCTATTATAGCCGAAAGACAACTCGCAATAATCCCCTCACTTCCGGCTCCACCACTTTCACGACGTGCGCCCCTCGCCAGACGCCAATTTGATCCCTCTCTACCCGTTTTGTTACGATAGGAAGTTTACTAATGTCGTTAATACGGCTCCAGGATCGCCACCGCCGAACATATGGCCAACCTGCCGCTCTCCAACATCTTTTATCGTAAGACCCGTACCGGGATCGGCATTCTGTCGGTCGCGCTCGGTGTCGCGATGGTCCTGGTACTCGTCGGGCTCACCGAGGGTTCGCTCAACGAGTATGCCGAACGGATCACCAACGTCGGGGCGGACATCATGTTCATGGGCCCGGATTCCTCTCCGTTCCTTGCGCTCAACACCGGCGTCATGTCGGAAGGCCTGGGCGAAAAGCTGGGGGAAGTTCCAGGGGTTGCGGTGGTGGCCCCAGTCCTGCACTGGCGCGTGACGAGCATCAAGGAAACCAAGAAACTTGTTTCCATCTTCGGAGTCGATTTGTCCTCCTACAACCGCATCGGCCGCGGCGTCGATATCGTGGAGGGCAAACCATTTCAGGGGCCGAACGACATCGTCATCGATACCGTGCTCTCGAGCGCCGATAGCCTCGCGTTGGGAGACATGCTTCCCATGATGAACCAGGATTTCGAGATCTCGGGAATCTGCCGGGCCGGAGCGGGGGCGCGCATCTACATCGACCTTCACGTGCTCCAAGAAGCGAGTGGACAGCCTGGTAAGGTGAGTCTTTTTCTTATCAAGGTCGCCGAGGGGAGCTCGGTGGGTGAGGTGGCGGCGTCTCTCGAGAGTCGATTCGAAGGCTACAAGGTGGCGGCCTTGGAGAGCTTCGTCGAGGAGTTGCGCGACAACGCGCTCGGACTCAAGCAGTTCACGAGGGTTCTTTCCGCCCTCGCGGTCCTGATCAGTTTCCTGGTCATCTTGCTTGCGATGTACACGACGATCATCGAACGGACCCGGGAGATCGGAGTGCTCAAGGCTCTGGGTGCCGGGAAGCTCTATATCATCCGGCTGGTCATGACCGAGTCCCTCCTTATTTGTATCCTGGGCGTCCTGGTCGGCTATGGGCTCTCGGTCGGCGGGCGAGCGCTGATCGTGGGCTTGTTCCCCACTCTGACCGTCGATCTGCTCCCGAGCCAATTCCTCGTCGCGGCGTTGCTCGGGATTTGTGGTGGGTTGCTGGGCGCCTTGTATCCTGCCTATCGCGCGGCCAAACTGGATCCTGTCGAAGCACTGAACTTTGAGTAGTCTGGGAGTAGTCTGGGAGTAGTCTGGGAGTAGCCAGCGCCACGGAATAAGGCAACCATGACGGAAGCGAGCGGAAGCGTTCTCAAGACGGTCGATCTGCGGAAGACCTACAAGGTCGGGAAGGTGGAAGTTCCCGCCTTGAGGGGGGTCAACGTAGACATCCGTGCCGGAGAGTTCGTTTCCATCATGGGTCCATCGGGTTGCGGCAAGTCCACGTTGTTGCATCTTCTTGGCGGATTGTGCCGGCCGAGCTCAGGGAGGATTTTCCTGGACGGAACCGATCTCTCCGTCGCGAGCGATGCCGAGCGCACCCGACTGCGCCGGCAAAAGATTGGGTTCGTTTTCCAGCGGTTCAACTTGCTCCCGACGCTCACCGTTCAAGGGAACCTCGAGATCGCGCGGCAGATCTTCGGGAACGGTTACCCCGGCCGGCAGGAGATCGCCGAGCTCATGGCAGTCGTGGGCTTGGGCCACAAGCTGCATCACAAACCACTCGAGCTCTCCGTCGGCGAGCAACAACGCGTCGCCGTGGCGCGTGCGCTGATCAACAATCCAGCGATCATCCTCGCCGACGAGCCCACCGGTAACCTCGATTCCCAGAACTCACGTCAGGTCCTGGAGCTTCTCTCCGAGCTGAATCGTACCAAGAAGCAGACCATTCTGATGATTACGCACAATCCCGAGGCAGCGGAGGTCGGGCACCGCGTGATCGAGATGCTGGACGGCCGCGTCGTGGATCATGCGAATGCGCCGCACCTGGTGAACACCGCAGGAGAACTATGTTGAGGACTGGCAGGCCAGTGATAAACACCACGGGCCTGCGCGACCGCCGGCCGCAGCGACGCCTGTCGAGCGGAGGCCAGGGCCGAACGAGGAGTGAGGCCCGCAGTGAGATAAGCCCGGAGCACGGCGCGCTTGCCGCTCGGGCGAGTATCCTGCTTTTGCTTATTCTCTTCACGGCGCCCGCGCCCTCATTCCCCATCGACCGCCTCGGCGAGATTCTGGCAGCGATGCAGTCGGCGGGTGACCGGTTACAGACACTGACTGCCAATTTCCAGCAGACGAACCGCGACCACATCCTGGAAGAGGAAGAAACGAGCTCCGGTAAGCTCTTTCTCCAGGTTCCGGGGCGGATTCGATGGGAGTACGGGCCGCCCGCAAGCAAGGTTCTTCTGGTGAAGGACGAGAAGATTCTCCTCTACAACATCGTCGCCCATCAGGTGCAGGAGTTCGAGCGGGGCCAGATGCGCGGGGCTGGCGCCGATCTCCTGATCGGATTCGGCCAATCGAACGCCGAGATCGGGAAGCACTATGACGTCAGCCTTCTGGAGGAGCGGAGCGATGAAGTCGTGCTGAGGCTGATTCCCAAGCCGGACTCGAGCGCTTCCATTTTTGCCGCCATCGAGCTGACGCTCGGCAAGGCGGAATGGACGCCAGTCCAGACCGTGTTCTACGAATTGAACAAAGACACGACCACGCTCGAGTTCGATGACGTAAAGCTCAACGGACCCCTCCCCCCCAGGGTCTTCGAGCTCGACCTCCCCCCCGGCGTCGAGATCCTGCGCGGCGAATAGCCCTGCTCCCAAGACCATGGCGAAAGCCCCATTCAGGCCTGTCAGGAGCCCATTTACCGCTGCCCGCTTGACCGTTCGTGGGGGCGCGATTAGATTATCTAGCAATCCGGCGGATTTCTTGATCCCCGCTCGGTAACGTCGGGTCCATGAAGACGCGGAACAAGGTCAAGATCAGGCTCACTGAGCTTTGGATGATCGCTCGCGGGCTTCTATTCACCGGGCACCCCATCCTTGCCCACATCGTGCCCATGCGGAGGTGCAACCTTTCTTGCACTTACTGCAACGAGTTCGATGACTTCTCGGCGCCCGTGCCCCTCGAAGACATGAAACGCCGGCTGGACAAGCTCGCGTCTTTGGGTACGTCGATCATTACGATCAGCGGAGGAGAGCCAACCCTTCATCCCCAACTAGACGACATCATCCGGCACATTCGTCGGCGCGGCATGATCGCGGGACTCATCACCAACGGGTACTTTCTGACTCCCGAGCGAATCGAGCGCTTGAACGAGGCGGGATTGCAGCACCTCCAGATCTCGATCGACAACGTGGATCCCGACGAAGTCTCGAAGAAGAGCCTCAAGGTACTGGACTCCAAGTTGGAGAACCTCCGCCGGCACGCGGAGTTCTACGTGAACCTGAACTCGGTCATTGGAGGGGGTATCCGGAATACGGAGGATGCCGTGGCGGTGTCCAAACGAGCGGTCGAGCTCGGCTTCAGCACGACGTTGGGAATCATTCACGACGCGCGCGGGCGACTGAAGCCCCTCAATGAGACGGAAATGGGAGTTTACGAGCGCCTGCGAGGATATGGAAAGCTCAGTTACGCTCGCTTCACCAAGTTCCGCGAGAATTTGGCGCGGGGCAGACCCAACAAGTGGCGCTGTCGTGCCGGCGGCCGCTACCTCTATATATGCGAGGACGGCAGAGTGCACTACTGCTCCCAGCAGAGAGGGTATCCGAACGTTCCCCTCGAGGACTATACCCGGGAGGACGTTCGACGAGAGTTTGCGACGCCCAAGAGCTGCGCCCCGTATTGCACTCTGGCATGCGTTCAGATCGTGGGTCTCTTCGACAACTGGCGTTCACCGCAAACGATCGCACCCTACCGAGTCGGGCAAGGGCGACCCCGCGAGGCGAGCGCCGGCGCCCCTTGATTGGCTTGACTACCAGTTGGCATCGCGGCTCACCGAGCTGCCACACCGGAAGCCCACCGACGCAGGCAGACTTGATCGACTCCCTGTCCGATGCTAGGTTTGGCGCGGGGTCGGCCGGGTTAGCGGGTTAGCCGGGTCAGGATGTTGCGCAGCCACTCGAACTTCAGAGCGCTCATCGCGCTTGCACTAAGCGGGCTATTCGCCGCTTCCGGTTCGCTTTTTTCCTCCCACCTCTTTCAGGAGAACGCCGACCTCGTCTTGCGTCCGGTGTCTCCGGTGGAAGCGTGTCAGCCGGGAAACGGGCATGGTCTGGTCTCGGATCACTCCCTGCAGGTGAAGCCCGCCCACGTGTGCGTGGTTTGTAAGATCTTCAGCGAGGCGCTGCACGTGGGCAGCGGCCCCACGGTACCGCTATTCAGCCCATCCAGCGGCTTCGCGTTCTCGCAAGGCCAGAAGCTTCATTTCGCCGGGTTCACCCGTCTCTCTCGTTCTCCCCCCACACGCTCGTAGGTTCACTCCCGCTCGGCTTCTCGTTCCTTGCGAGCGGGATCGCTTCCGGCAAGCCCCGTTTCTCTGATTGACCGGGTGAGCGCTATCGCCCTGGCCGGGACGCATGACCTGCATCGAGCCAATGGACAGATTGGGGGACTGAATGAATCGATCGAGCACCATTCGTTTCGTCATGACATTCGCATGGTCGTTCGCACTAGCCACCCTGCCCAGCGTTGCTGTCGCCCAGGAGAGCGAACAAGACGTCGCGGCGCTCCAGAATCGTGTGGCCGAGCTCGAGACCGCGCTCCAGTCGTTGCGGAGCGAGTATGGCGCTCGGCTCGCCGCCTTGGAACAAGAGCTCGCCACGAGGGCGATGCCTGTCGTTGCCGAGCAAACTCCCGAGGAGACCTCTCGAGACGATGACGAGGAGCGTGCCGCGCTGGAGGCAGAGTTGGCCGGCATCCTCGGTGAGGCGCCGAGCGGGCAGTCGGGAGGCGCGGCTAGCCCGCCCGGGCAGGCAGGGGAGCAGGCGTTCACCTTGCGCGCGCGCAATCTGAATCAGCTCAATCCGGAGATTTCGGTGACCGGCGATACGTTTCTAACGCGGTCTGACGTAAGCGGTGACCCGGAGAGGAACCAGTTTAGGATCGCGGAGTTCGAGGCGGCGTTCCAGGCGCCTCTCGATCCATTTTCTGCCGCTAAGGCCTTCGTCGTCTTCGAAGAAGGAGAGTTCGAGCTCGAGGAGTCCTACATCGACTGGACGACTCTACCCGCGGGGCTCGGTCTCAAGTTTGGTGCCTACCGCCACGATTTCGGCAAGCTCAACCGCTGGCATCAGCACGCCTTGCCACAGTCGAATCGGCCCTTGGTGAGTCAGGCGTTCTTTGGCGACGACGGTCTGCGGGGTGTGGGGGCTTCGCTTTCCTGGCTGCCGGGACCGTTCCTAGGCGACTACAACGAGCTCTGGATTCAGGTGACGAACGATGAAAACGACGTGAGTTTCTCGGGGCGGGGCTTCGATACCCCCGTCGTCACCTTTCACGAGACGAACTATTGGGACTTGTCACCGGCGACCTATCTGGAAGTCGGGCTTTCCGCGTCGACCGGTGTGAACGACGAGCTCGGCGATTTTCGGACCGTCGTCCTCGGGACCGATTGGAACTTATCGTGGAGCCCGGCGGCCAGGGCTCTCTATAGCGGGCTCGAGCTGCGCGGTGAGTTTCTCTGGCAGCGGCGTGACGGGCCCGAGGGAACCGGCGAGAGCGTGGGCGCCTACACCTACGCGACCTACAAGCTCAATCGTCGATTGTTCGCCGGCCTCCGTGGCGACTGGACCGAGCTCCCCGAAGAGCCGGGGGAGAGTCTATGGGGCGTCTCGCCCTACGTCGACTGGTGGCAGAGCGAATGGGTTCGGATCCGCGTCCAGTACTCTTACAGCTCGCGCATGTTCGAAGCGCCCGAGAGCGAGAACCAGCTCTTCTTCCAGGCAACCTGGTCGCTGGGACCGCACAAACATGAACAGTATTAGAATGTGGAGGCAGAAGGTCATGATGAGGTTTCGATCGGAACGGGCATCGAGGAATCGAGGAGGTTCCATGCGCCAGCACTGGAGTGCGCTCCGCGGCAGTCTGCGAGCCGCTGCGTTGGGACTGACGCTGGTGGCGTTCGGGGCGGTCCATGCCCATGCGCAGCAGAAGGAGAAGCTCAGCGTCGTCGCCTCTCTGACGGTTTACCGCGACATTGCAAGAGAGATCGTCGGCGAGCGGGGGGAGGTGGCCGGGATTGCCGAGCCTCGACAGGACGCGCATTTCGTGCAAGCCAAGCCCAGCTACTCGATAATGCTCAGCCGGGCCGATCTGTTGATCGACACCGGCCTGGATCTGGAGATGTGGATGCCGGCGGTGATCGACAAGTCCCGCAACCCGAACATTCGCGAAGGTCAGGTAGGTTACGTCTCCGTCTCGACCGGAGTGCCCATGCTCGAGGTACCGGACAATCCCAGTCGAGCCGGTGGAGACATTCATATCTTCGGAAATCCGCACATTCACACCGATCCGTTGCGGGCGGTGATCATCGCCAACAACATCAAGATCGGCCTCCAGAAGGTCGATCCCCAAAGCGCGTCTTACTACGACGAGCGGTTCCGCGATTTCAAAGGACGTATCCACGAGCGATTGTTCGGCTCCGAGCTCGTCGGCCTAGTGGGAGGCGACAAGTTGGCGGAGCTCGAGATGACGCACCAACTCCTCCCATTCCTGGAAAGCAACCAGATGGGTGGCCAATCGTTGGCGACGAGGCTCGGCGGCTGGATGAAGGAAGCGGAATGTCTGCGCGGCAAGCAAATCGTCGCATACCATCTCAACTGGATCTACCTCGCGGACCGTTTCGGGATCGAGATCGTGGCCTATGTGGAGAGACGCCCGGGGATCCCACCGTCCGCCTCGCACGTTGCCGATCTCATCGAGCTCATCCGGCGAGACAAGATCCAAGCGCTGTGGGTTGCCGACTACTTCGACGAGAAGATCCCCACGCTGCTCGCCGAGCGAACGGGGGCCAAGTTTCTCTATGTCCCGCTCTATACGGGCAGCACGCCAGGAACCGCGGACTATTTCGGCCTCGTCGACGGCTGGATCCAAGCGATGCGGTCCGGGTTTCCCGAATGCCAGTAGAACTAGGAGAGAGCCATGGATCTCGCGCTGGAAATCTTACTGCCGCCTTTCGTTGCGTGCTTGGTCTTGATGGGCATACATGTTTATCTGGGCCTGCACGTCGTGTCTCGCGGCGTCATCTTCGTTGACCTGGCGCTCGCGCAGATCGCCGGGCTCGGAGCGACATTTGCATTTCTGTTGGGCTACGAGCCGAGTGGCCTTGCGGGGTATATCTATTCCCTGATTTTCGCTTTCATCGCCGCGGCGGTCTTTTCGGGCTTACGGCTCTCGGAGCAACGCATCCCCAAGGAGGCGATCATTGGCATCTCCTTCGCCGTCGCCTCCGCTGCCACGATTCTGATCGCCGATCGGGCGCCGCAGGGTGCGGAGTTCGTGGAGGCCATGCTGACCGGTGCGCTGCTCTGGGCTCCTTGGTCGCTCATCGGCAAGACGGCGATTGCCTACGTCCTCATCGGAATGTTTCACTGGCACTATCGAAAGCGGTTCCTGGCGCTCTCGCTCGAGCCGGAGCGTGCGGAGAGCGAGGGGTGGAGCATACGGTGGTGGGACTTTCTCTTCTACGTGTCGTTCGGGTTGGTCATCACCTACAGCGTACCGATGGCGGGGATCCTGCTCGTTTTCTCCTTCCTGATCATTCCCACGGTGATCGCGATGCTCTTTGCGCGAAGCATCATCGGCCGCCTGGTTGTTGGGTGGACGGTGGGTACTTTAGTCAGCATGGTTGGGCTGACGCTTTCCTATGCGTACGATCTTCCCAGTGGACCGGCAGTGGTATGCACCTTCGGTTGCGCGCTCGTTCTAGCCGGCATCACCCGCTATCTCGTAGGCGCCGAGCAGAAGATTGTGGCGTTGGTGAGGGTGGGAGCGGCCGGCGCCGCCGTGGCGGGCGGACTGTGGCTCGCCTTCACGACCGCCGCGATTTCCTCGAGCGGGGACCACATGGATCTTACCGAGGAAGTGGTCTCCGGACAGCCGCTGGATCTCGCCACGGTCGCTGCGGAGTCACTGGCCGCCATCGAGAGCTCGACGGGCACACCGCCGGCCGAGGCGATCAATCGGCTGCTGTCGGTGAAAGAAGACGTTCACCGGATGATGGCGACCGGCGAGCTCAGGGTGAGCGAAGGCGCGGTCCAGGCATTGGCCCGCGCGCCCGACAGTGCCGAGATCAACGAGCTGCTCGAAGAGATCGCGTATCACGCCGACGACCCTTGGGCGCGGCTGCGTGCGGGAGAAGCTCTCCTCGAGCGAGGCAACGCGCTGGGGGTCGAAGCCCTGATCAATCTACTCGAGGCGGACGCCCCGGCATTCGCCCAGATGCAGGCTTCCGAAGCGCTGCAACGGGCGACGGCTCAGCCCATCGCCTTCGATCCCCAAGGGGACGACGTGACCAAAGACGCAGCGATCGCCGCCTGGCGCGCCTGGTGGCAGGCCCACCGCGGCGAACCACTGACGTCATCCGGCGGATAGCGCCGCCCCGGCAGGTCTTCTTTCACTGCCGCGGGGCCCCACGCCATCCCCCTCATCAGGGCTCCCTCGCTCCTCGCTCGGGAGCTTCATGAGCTGAGGGCTCCAGCTCGCCCTTCCGCCTTCGCCAGCTTTCCCCCTCCGCCAGCTTCGGCGGGACCCGCCGTAGCCTTGGCGGAGGCGGGCCGGCGACTTCGCGCCTGCGGGCGGGTTGAGGACTCTACCCTTCGATCTCCGTGACGATCCACCGCGACATGGGCGTGATCCCCGTCTCCGAATCGACGACGTTGTACTTGCGCAAGGTCAGAGCGTAGGTCTTCGAACCGGACTCGCCGTCCACGTTGACCCGGACGGTCTTGATTGCCACGTTGCCTTCGAAACCATCCCTTACCGCCATGTTGGCGGACATGTAGATGCTGTCTCTTTCCTTCTTGAGCGTTGCGTCCGCTTCCCTTACGTTTTCTTCCAACTCTTTTGCTTCGGCGTCCCTCGCTTCCCACTCCTTCTGATACTCCGCCATGGCCCCGGTGAACTGGTAGTCCGGATTGGCTTTGATTCTCTCGCGGTAGCGAAGGGTGTTCTCCACGTTGTCGTTCACGAACTTGTCGTTGTCATCGACCTTAGACTCCCAAGCCCGGGTCGCGTCGAAGAAGGCTTTGCGGAGCTCCGCGAAGCGGTAGGGCTCGGTTGCCTCGGGACCGACTTCGATGACCGCCCAGGATTGAATGTCTGTATCGGGAAGATCCACGAGGGATACTCCCCGAATCATGTCCTCCTGACCGTCCCGCACGGCGGTCAGGAACGTATTCACGAGTTGCTCCTCCGGCGCCGAGCAGGAAGCCGCGAAAGCGAGGAAAGCGACGATCGCCGCTGCACGGTTGGTAGGTATGAGCCGCATTGGGCACGTCCTCTCGTTAGGCAAGAACGAGAGCCGAGGAGCCGCTTACAAATGGGAGTCGGTAGGGTCGAGTCGGGAGATGAGTTGCGCGACGAGCGCGGTTTGCTAGACCCCTCCGCCCTCGGGCGTATTTCTGCACCATTTGGACGCCCGGGTCAAGTCGCTTGTTTCGCCGGAGCCTGAAATTTGCCATCGCCGCCGAGGTACCAGACTGTGGCTTGTCAATAGGCGCATTAGATGTTGTATGCTTTCCGGGGGAGGGTCCTAGACATGGTGCAAGCGCAAAACAAGATCGTCGTGCACTACCAGGACGGGCGTATCCTCAAGGGTACGACGGCCGATTTTTTCCCCAACAAGGAGCGTTTCCACGTCAATCAAATCGATGCTCCGGTGGGCAGCAAGCCGGTCGAAGTGCTCATTTCGCAGCTGAAAGCCATCTTTTTCGTGAAGGACTACAAGGGGCAGCCCGAGCGCGACGACAAACAGGAGTTCGACCCGTCCAAGCCGCCCATGGGTCGGAAGATCCGGGTGCGTTTCATCGACGGGGAGGAGATCCTCGGCACGACACAGGGCTATCAAGCCGGGCGTTCGGGTTTCTTCGTGATTCCAGCGGATCCCAACTCCAACAACGAGCGCTGCTTCATAGTCGCCGCGGCGACCCAGGAAGTCTCTTTGGTGTAGTCGAGATCCTGCTGCCGGATACCGGCCGATGTCGCGGCCACCTCCATCCTGCGCGTTATAATCCTCGTAAACACCCGTTTCTCTGGTGGCAATGAACGAGGTACTCGAACAAAAGTTGGCCGAGCTACCCTCCTCGCCAGGTGTGTACCTCTTTCGCGGCCGCGGCGGGCAGATCCTTTATGTCGGCAAGGCGCGCTCCCTCAGGGATCGCGTGCGCTCTTATTTCCACGGTTCGCGCATCGAAAGCCCACGTCTCGACCGCCTAGTCGACTCCATCCTGGATCTCGATATCGTCGCGACCGACACCGAGCGGGAAGCCCTCGTTCTCGAGAACAGTCTCATCAAGACCCACAAACCGCGCTACAACGTGCTGCTCCGAGACGACAAGAATCATCCTTACCTGAAGCTCACTGTAGGGGAGGAATACCCTCGCATCTACATCGTCCGCCGACCAGGAACCGATGGCGACGTTTACTCCGGGCCCTACGTGCCCGCGAGCCTGGCGCGGAAGACCCAAAACCTGGTCCATCGACTCTTCGGCATACGCAACTGCAACGAGAAGCTCGATGGACACCGTCCTCGGCCTTGCCTCCAGTATCAAATCAAGCGCTGCGTCGCGCCTTGTGTCGAGACCATCGCCACGCGGGAGGATTATCGAAAAACGGTGGAGAGCGCCCGGCTCTTTCTCGAGGGCAAGAACGACGACCTCGTTGCCTCCCTCAAGAAGCAGATGTTCCAAGCCGCGGCTGCCGAGCAGTTCGAAGAAGCTGCCCGCCTGCGGGACACGATCCGGATGCTCGAGGATCTCGGCACCCGCCAAAAGATGGCGACGGTGCGCGGGGAGGAGCGAGATATTTTCGGCCTCTATCGTGAGGGTGACCAAGCCGTGTTGCAGGTCTTTTCGATGCGATCGGGTAAAGTCGTCGATCGCGACAGCTTTGCTCTCGACAAGCTGGAGGCCCTCGAGGACGAGGAGGTATTGAGCTCTTCGCTCAAGCAATACTACGAGCTGGATCGGTATCTGCCGGCGGAGATCCACGTCCCGATCGATTTCCCGGAGCGCGAGCTGGTCCAGGAATGGCTCTCGGGTCGACGGGAGGGGAAGGTCGAGATCGTCATGCCGCAACGGGGCGGCAAACGCCGGATGGTGGATCTGGTTTGTCGCAACGCCCAGCTCGCCTTCGAGCTCGCGAACCGCGAAGAGGGACGCCAGGCGGCGGCGCGCCTAACGGCTTTGCGCGAGATCTTGGACTTGCCCGACGACCCGCGCCGCGTCGAAGCCTTCGACGTGTCCAATATCCAGGGCAGTGACATCGTCGCCTCGATGGTCGTCTTCGAGGACGGCCAGCCCAAGCGAAACGGGCACCGGAAATACAAGATCAAGACCGTGTCCGGAGCTCCCGATGACTTCGCTTCCATGCGGGAGGTGGTTCTGAGGCGCTACCGACGCGTTCTGGAGGAAGGTACGGAGCAGCCCGATCTCATCCTCATCGACGGAGGCAAGGGCCAGCTCGGGGCCGCTTACGAATCCCTCACCGAGCTTGGTTTGTCGCACCTGCCCCTGGTGAGCATCGCCAAGAAGGAAGAGCTGCTCTTCCAGGTGGGCCGCCCCGAGCCCTTGGCCTTACCGAAGAGCTCCCCGGCGCTGCAACTCGTACAGCGCATCCGCGACGAGGCGCACCGCTTCGCCGTGACCTTCCATCGGCAGAGGCGATCGGCACGCACGCTTCACTCCAAGCTCGACGACGTCCAGGGCATCGGCCCCCGGAAGAAGAAGCTACTCATGGATCACTTCAAGAGTCTCAAGGGTGTCAAAGACGCCACGGTCGCAGAGTTGGCGGCCGTCGTGGGCCCGCGCCTCGCGGAGCGGGTGCACCGGCACCTCGCCGAAATGAGCTGAGCTTCACACCCGATTAAATCCTTTATTTATCGAGAGTTGACCGCAGGACCCCCGTGTGCTACCATGCCGCCGGCCTTTCAGCAGAACAGGCGGAAGCCGGAAACCACTCCCAGAGGAGACTTTGGAGCCTCAGCAGTTACTAGAAAGCCTCACCCGTTATCTCGTACTCCTCTTCTCATTGAGCGTCCACGAGAGCGCGCATGCCTGGACGGCGCTTCAACAGGGGGACGACACTGCGCTGCGAGAGGGCCGCATCTCGCTGAACCCGATGGTTCACATCGATCCGATCGGGACCGTGTTGTTCCCTATGATGGGGCTGTTTTTGGGCGGTGTCTTTTTCGGCTGGGCCAAGCCGACTCCGGTTCAACCTCGCCACTTCAAGAATTTTCGGCTGGGCCAGATCCTGACTTCCGGCGCGGGACCGGTGAGCAACTTTCTCTTGGCGATCGTCTTCACGGTCTTCTACGCCATCGCCGTTCCCCTCGTTCCTCCACAGAGTCCGGTGCTATTCCTCTTTTGGACCGGCATCTTTTTGAACGTCGTGCTGGGCGTCTTCAACCTCATTCCCGTACCGCCTCTCGACGGCTCCTGGATTGCGTCTTGGGGGCTTCCCCGCCAATGGGGCGATCTGTACGACCGATACATGGAGCCGTATGGGTGGTTCATCCTGATCGGGCTCTTCATCACCGGTGCACTCGGCGTGATCATGGCGGTCGTCGCCTACCCCATCGCGTTCTTCCTCCTACGTCTTGCGCAGGGGGCTTGACCTGTTGAACCCGTTGAGCCCATCGAGGCCGAGCCGATGAAACCTCGAAAGAGAGTTCTCTCCGGCATGCGGCCCACGGGCACCCTCCATTTGGGACACTTGGTGGGAGCGCTCGCCAACTGGGCGGCCATGCAGGACGAGTTCGAGACGTACTACTGCATCGTGGACTGGCACGCGCTCACGACCGACTACGCCGATCCCAGCGCGATCGAGAAGAATACGCTCGAGGTCGCGATCGACTGGCTCTGCGCGGGGCTGGATCCGGAGCGATCCACTCTCTTCGTGCAATCCCACGTGCCCGAGCACGCCGAGCTGCACCTGCTGTTGTCGATGGTCGTGCCGCTTCCCTGGCTCGAGCGGGTGCCCACCTACAAGGAGCAGATGGAGCAGCTAGCGGACAAGGATCTCCACACCTATGGATTTCTCGGCTACCCGGTGCTGCAAACGGCGGACATTCTCGTCTACAAAGCGGACGTCGTTCCGGTCGGCGCGGATCAACAGCCTCACGTCGAGCTCACCCGAGAGATCGCGCGCCGCTTCAACAATTTCTACGGGCCGGTCTTCCCCGAGCCGCTAACCAAGCTCACCCCGACTCCCAAGCTTCCCGGAACCGACGGGCGAAAAATGTCCAAGAGCTACAACAACACCATCAATCTATCGGATGACGAGCCGACCATTCGGGAAAAGCTCCGCACGATGGTGACCGACCCCGCTCGCAAGCGTCGCAGTGATCCCGGTAACCCCGACGTCTGTCCCGTCTTCGACCTCCACAAGGTATTCTCTACGGAGGACACGAGGGCCTGGGCGGCCGAGGGCTGTCGCAGCGCCGGCATCGGATGCATCGACTGCAAGAAGGCCCTCGCGGATCACCTCGTGTCGCGGATGAAACCGTTTCTGGAGAAACGCAAGGAGTACGAGGCCCAGTCCCCGGAAATCTGGGAGATGCTGCGGAGTGGGGCAAAAAGAGCCCGGCGAGTGGCCGGGGAAACGATGAAGGAAGTGAGGTCGGCACTCAAGCTCCCGCCGGCGGAGAAAGACGGATGATCCCAGGCAAGGCTGACCAGCCGACCGATCCGGGTGTCGAAGACGGGGCGGCCGTAGTGGGAGACAGGACGACGGCCGAGCTCTATCTGGGGCCCCCGTCCGATGACGAGAATCGCCCCACCGAGCCCCGTTACCACGTGCGCCTGCCCGTCTTCGATGGACCGCTGGATCTCCTCCTCCATCTCATCCGGAAGAACGAGGTCGATATCTATGACATCCCCATTGCCGCGATCACACAGCAGTACCTCGAAACGCTGGAGCTCATGCGAGAGCTGAATCTGGACGTGGCGGGTGAATTCGTGTTCATGGCCGCCACGTTGATTCACATCAAGTCGAAGATGCTCCTTCCTCCGCCGCACGAGGACGGAACCGAAGACGAGATCGAAGATCCGCGCGCGGAGCTGGTGGCGCGGCTCCTGGAATACGAGCGCTACAAGGAGGCCGCACAAGTTCTGTACGAGCGCCAGACGCTTCGGAGCGCGGTGTGGCTCCGTTCCGAGACCTCCCTCGCTTCCATCCGTGCCGAAGAGGCCAACAACCAAGAAGACCTCGTCGATGTCGACCTTTTCGAGCTGCTCACTGCCTTCCGCTCGGTCATGGAGCGCGTGCGGCAGCGGCGCGACATTACCTTCGAGAGAGAAACCGTCACGATTGAAGAGATGATCCAGACTCTCTCCGATCGGGTCCCGCCGGGCAGTAGCGTGTCCTTCGAGCAGCTCTTCGAGGGTGTCACGAGCCGGATCTTGCTGGTGGTGACGTTTCTGGCGATCCTGGAGATGGTGCGCTTGCAAGTCTTTCGTATCTATCAGCAGAAAGCGTTCGGAACGATTCACGTCTCGCGGCCCGCCGAAGCTGTGGAGGTCCCGTCCATTCCAATCTTCGAGGGACCGGATCCCGACGGTGGGATGGGGCCGGCCGGAGACGGAGAGTGAAGTTGAACGAGACCACCGATCCTCGCGTCGCTGGCGACGATAGCTCGTGGCCGGAGGACACGAGCCCCGGAGACGAGGCGGGAGCCGCTCTAACCCCTCTCAACGAAGACGAGCTGCGCGCGAACATCGAGGCCCTGCTCTATGCGGCCGAGGAACCGCTTTCGGTGAAGGATCTCGCGAAGGCGCTACCGGAAGCTTCGCGCGATGCGATCAAGTCCTCGGTCGAGGAGCTCGTGGCGTCCTATGACGTGCCGGGACGGGGGCTTCAGATCGCCTGTGTGGCCGGCGGGTATCAGATCACGACCCGGCCGGAGTACCACGAGCGCATCAGCCGGCTCTTCTCGTCGAAGCCGCCGTCCCGCTTATCCATCCAGGCTCTCGAGACGCTGGCCGCGATCGCGTACCGTCAGCCGATCACCGTTCCCGAGATCATGGAGCTTCGTGGCCTTCACTCGGCGGGGGTGGTTCGGACACTCTTGGAGAAGAAGCTGATCCGCATCACCGGACGCAAGAAAGTCGTGGGTCGACCTCTCCTTTACGGCACGACCAAGGAGTTCTTGATTCGTTTCGGACTCAAGGGCCTCGACGATTTGCCGAACCTGGAGGACATGGCCGAGGTATTCGGCGAAGAGATCGCCAGCCAGCTCGGGGACGCGATGAAGGATGCCGGCGAGCTAGGCGAGGAGCCCAAAGAGACCCTGCCCAGCGCAGATGACTCCTCGCCGGAAGGCATGTCGCATGACACCCCGGCCGACGACGCCCCGCCCAATGACATCCCGGAAGACCCCTGAGTCCCGCCGGAGACGACTTCATCGCGGCAAGCGTCGAAGCGCCGCGGATCCGGTAAAAGCGTTGCCTCGAACACCAAGGGCATCGAGGGGCTCAGACGTGTCAAATGCTACTCGGGCTTCGGGGGCACCCGAGACACCGAGAACCCCGCCCGGTTCATTCCTCGAGCGGCTTCACAAGACGATCGCCCGCTCCGGGCTCGCCTCCCGGCGCCAAGCCGAGCGACTGATCGCGGAGGGCCGCGTGCGGGTGGGCGGGGAAGTCGTGACGCAGGTGGGCGCCAAGGTCGACCCGAGCCGCGACGACATCCGGGTGGACGGAGTTCGGGTGCGCCCCGATCGTCCCCGTCGATACATTCTGCTGAACAAACCAACCGGGTACCTGACAACGCGCTCCGATCCGCGTCATAGGCCGACGGTCATGGAGCTCCTGCCCATCGCCTTACGCTCGCTTTTCCCGGTGGGGCGGCTCGATATGTCGGCGTCGGGGCTCCTGCTGCTCACCGACGATGGTGACTTCGCCCAGCGGGTGGCGCATCCCCGTTACGGCGTGACGAAGACTTATGCGGTCACGGTTCGCGGTGTCCCAAGCGATCGTAGTCTCCGAAAGGCCAGGACCGGGATCCGGATCGACGGAGAGTGGTTGAAGGTCACCTCGGTCCGGGTGATCTCGTCCGCCTCGTCGGAGACCACACGGCTGCGAGTGGTACTGAACGAGGGGCGCTACCGGGAGATCGGGCGGCTATTCAAGGCCCTCGGCCACCCGGTGATCCGGCTCCACCGGGAGAAAGTGGGGTTCTTGAACGACCGCGGGCTCGCATCGGGCGCCTTCCGGTCTCTCCATCCGGACGAAGTCTCACGCCTTCTCGAGATCTCCAAGGTCCGACCGAGCCCGGCGCGCCGCCGTCCGCGGAGCCGTCAGCCGTTGCGGGGGCGCGAAGTCGATGCGTAGTCGTCTGTTGGCCGTCAAAATAGTTGGTTGCTTTGAGGGGAGCTCGCCAGACGGCGGCGGGCCCCCAGCCTTCGCTGAAGGCTTCGGCTGGTCCGCCGAAGTTTCTTCGTCTCGAGACGGACGAAGGCGGACGCGGCACTAATACACACAATGCCGCGACGCGATCTCATTATTGCCATCGACGGTCCAGCGGGAGCTGGGAAGACTACTGCCGCCCGGGGCCTCGCGGCGCGTCTAGGGTATTTCTACCTCGATACCGGTGCGACGTTCCGTGCCGTGGCGCTCAAAGCCCTGCGTTCTGGGGTCGATCTCGAGGAGCCGGCGGCCCTCCACGCCTTGGCCGTGCAAAGCGACATTCGGTTTGGCGGAGATCAAAACGAGAGGATCTTCCTCGACGGCGAAGACGTGAGCGAGGCCATTCGGACCGCCGAAGTCACGGCCGCCGCGTCCCGCATCGCGGTCTATCCGGAGGTCCGCCAACCGCTCATGGACCTTTGGAGGCGGCTCGGAAAAGACGGCGGCGTGGTGCTGGAGGGGCGGGACATCGGCACGGTGGTCTTCCCCGACGCCGAGCTCAAAATCTTCCTCGTCGCCGAGCCGTCCGTACGGGCGGAGCGGAGGTACCGCGAGCAGGCAGGCCTACCCGGGGTGACCCCCGAGGAGGTCGGGGAGCAGCTGCGGAAGCGGGACGCCATCGATCGGGCCCGTCAGCACGCCCCATTGGCGCGGGCTCCGGATGCCATCGAGGTCGATACCAGCCGTCTCGGCGAGGAGGAGACCCTCGAAAGGCTAGAACGAAAGGCCCGGGAGCGCATCTCGGAGCGAGCCCGGTCGGGTCTTGACGCCCCCCGTAAAATAGAGTAGGATAACGGCTTGCGGGAAGACCCCCGCATTCCGGCGACACGAGCCACTTGTCTGCAATCCCTTCCAGTCTCACTCGGTTGCCAGACGAAGAATCCGCAGGAGGTAACAAACTTTAATGCCTGAAGCTAACGACATCGACGACGGCACGCCCGAGCGAGGCGCCGCGCAACGAACACAAAACGACGAGGAATCCATTCCGGTCGAAGAGTACGAGCGACTTCTCGACCAGTACAACAGCAACATCGCCGAAGGCGAGGTGGTGAGAGGTCGGGTACTCCAGATCTCCCCCAACGAAGTCGTCGTGGATGTCGGCTATAAATCCGAAGGCCTCATACGCGCAGAAGAGTTTTACGACGAGTTCGGGAATATGACCGTGAAGGTCGGTGACGACGTGGACGTGCTTCTCGAAAAGGCGGAAGACCGGGAGGGTTATCTGATCCTGTCCCGCGAAAAAGCCGAGAAGATGAAGGTGTGGGACGACATCGAGGCCGCCTACCAGAACAAAGAGGTCGTTACCGGACGAGTGATCGAGCGCATCAAAGGCGGTCTGGCGGTCGATATCGGGGTGCGCGCCTTTCTGCCTGGATCTCAAGTCGACGTGCGCCCGGTGCGCAATCTGGAGAGCCTGAAGGGTCAGGAGCTCCGGATGCGCGTGATCAAGGTCAACAAGAAGCGCGGCAACATCGTGCTCTCCCGCAAGGTCGTGTTGGAGGAAGAGCTCGCAGACCGCAAGGGAAAGACGCTCGATGCGTTGGAAGAGGGCCGCGTCTTCCGAGGGGTCGTGAAGAATCTCACCGACTACGGGGCCTTCATCGATCTCGGCGGCATCGATGGATTGCTGCACATTACCGACATGTCCTACGGGCGCATCAACCATCCTTCGGAGGTCTTCAACGTCGGGGATCAAGTCGAGGTGGTGGTACTGAAGTTCGATCGAGAAACGGAGCGGGTCTCGCTTGGATACAAGCAGCTGAGTCCCGATCCGTGGGAGTCGGCATCGGAGCGCTTTGCGGTCGGCAGCCGTGTGAAGGGCAAGGTCGTGAGCCTCACCGACTACGGGGCCTTCATCGAGCTCGAGCCCGGAGTGGAAGGCCTCATTCATGTCTCCGAAATGTCTTGGAGCAAGCGAGTGAAGCATCCCTCCAAGGTTCTCACGGTAGGAGACCCGGTGGAAGCCATGGTGCTCCAGGTGGATCCCGGCGAGCGGCGGATCAGCCTCGGTCTGAAGCAAGTCGAGCCGAACCCGTGGGAGCTCTTGGCGGAAAAGTACCAACCCGGTGCGCGCATCGAAGGCAAGGTGCGGAACCTGACCGACTTCGGTGCCTTCGTCGAAGTGGAGGAAGGGATCGACGGTCTCATTCACATTTCCGACCTCACCTGGAGCAAGCGCATCAAGCATCCCTCCGAGGTCCTCAAGAAGGGCGATACGGTCGAGGCGGTCGTTCTCAACATCGACCCCGAGAATCAGCGGCTATCGCTCGGGCTGAAGCAGCTTGCGACCGACGTCTGGGAAGAGTTCGTGCGGCGCCACAAGGTCGGCGACGTCGTCGAAGGCAAGATCGTTCGCCTCACCAACTTTGGGGCCTTCGTGGAGATCGAGGAAGGTGTCGAGGGGCTCCTGCATGTTTCCGAGCTCGACGAGGAGCGCGTCGAAAAGCCAGAGGACAAGCTCGAGGTGGGGGAGACCCACAGGATGAAGATCATCAAGATGAGCGACGCCGAGCGCAAGATTGGTCTCTCCATCCGGGCCCTCGACATGGATATCGACCCCGCCGAGTACGAGGCGCTTAGCCCGAGCTCCGGGTCTCCCAACGCGACTTTGGGTGACTACTTCAAATCGCCGGAGGCTCGTGAGCCGGCGCAGTCGGAGGGCTCTAGCGAACCGTCCGGTGACGAAGCTCGTCAGAAAACCGAGCCAGCGGAAGAGACGCAGGAAAGCTAGAAGGGCCGAGAAAGGCAAAGAAGGCCAAGAAGTCAGGAAAGTAAGCCGAAGGCTAGGCGTGAGGGGTTCCTCGTCGTGAAGCTTGACCCTGGCCGGCCGGACCGAGCTCGAGAGTTTTCGGTCTTTTGGAACGTTCACCAAAACCAAGGAGTCGTGGAACATGACTAAAGCCGAATTGATAGAAGAGGTTTCCAGGGTCTCGGACCTCACCAAGAAGCATTCCGAGATCATCGTGGATACCGTCTTCAAGAGCATCATCAATGCTCTCCACCGGGGCGACAAGATCGAGCTCCGCGGCTTCGGTAGCTTTCGTATCCGGCAACGAGAGTCGCGCAAGGGACGCAACCCCAAGACTGGTGAAAGAGTGGACGTGCCCGCCAAGAAGGTTCCTTATTTCAAGCCGGGTAAGGAACTGAAAGAGCTCATCAACAGCAACGAGCAGTAGCCGCCTCAGACGCTCTTTGAGTCGGCGATCCCCTTCATGGCGTATTCTTCGCCTCTGGTCAAGGGTCTCGCCCCCACCCGATTCATCGAAGGGAGCCGCGAGGAGGCAGAACGCCTCCTCGGTGGCCGCCTTCCTCCTCTGCCCGCCGGCGAATTGGCCGAAGGAGAGGAGATCGTCTACTACGTCCAACATCACCCCCAGCTACAAAGGTTCGCGCAAGGGTACCTGACGCATCTCTTCCTGGAGATTTGCCCGGAAGCGGCGCGCGAGGGCGTCAAGCCGCCGGCGTCGAATGCGGAGCAAGAGTATGCCGGCCTGCTCGAGAGGACACTAGTCAACTCGCTGATGCAAGATCGGCGCATCGGGCTGGTGAACCTCTTCTGGTTGTCACACTCGAAAGAGATCGCCGACATCGTGGCTCGCCTTACGGGCGGGACACCCTTGTTGCAGCGAGCGAAGTTTGCCATCCATCCTCTTCTGGCTCGCTTCCTTCGAAACGTCTGGCAGGCGGCGGGCCGTGAAGTCGAACAGGGTCGCCCTGGTCATTTGGGATTCATTCTGGGTCGCTACGTTCGGGTCTCTTTGGTGGATGCCATCATCGATGATCAGCTGCCCTTGACCCTCACCAGCATCGGTGAAGTGGAGTTCGCAGCGATCCTCGCCAACAACAGCCGCTACGGAATACGGGCCGACGTGTTCTCGGAAATCTATGATCTGCTTTCCAAGGAGATCGAGGCCCGACTACTCACGAACGATCCACTCTTTCTCGCGAAGCTGGCCCGCGAGCTGCCGTCCATCGAGAGGGAGAGCTACCTCCTTCCGGTCACCATGACCAGGATGCTCTTCAACACGGAGGTCCGCCGACACTTGCTCTCCGATTTCTGGGAGCTGGGCAAGAAGCTGATGCGGTCCCGCTCGCTACAGGCCCAAATCAACGCGGGCATGAACCCGCTCACGTTCCTCGAAGCCTTCGACGACCTGGCGCATGCGGTGCAGAGGTTCGAGATCATTTCCCACGTTCGGGATCACATCCGCCTCCTTCCAGCCGTGATGAGCGAAGCGCAGATCTACGAACAGCACGGCGGACCGATCCGCTTCTACCGGTTTTCCGAATCGGTGGAAGTGGGCGGTAACGCGGCCAGCGCCACCGTGATGTTTCTGGATCTGCGAGGATTCACGAAGACGTCCGAGGGCTTGGTCTCGGAGCGGGATCTGACGCGAGAGCTCTATACTGTCTTCGACCCCTTTGTCGAGATCATCGACCGCTTCGGAGGCGAGGTGGACAAGTTCTTGGGAGACGGGATGATGATCACGTTCGGCGCACGCCACAGCTCACGCTATGGAGCGCTCAACGCGCTCCGGACCGCCATCCTGCTGCAAGAGAAGATTCGCGAGCTGAGAGAGGGAGGACAGACCGAGTTCACGATGGGCGTCAGCGTCCACCATGGGCGGGTCTACCTGGCACACTTCGTCGGGAGCTCGGGAGGACAGGACACGACGGTCATCGGCCGGAACGTGAACATCGCGGGCAGGCTGTCCTCGGCCTCGAAGCGGGAAGAGGAGCCGGCCCCGGACGGCGCATCCCCCGAATCGGAGCCTCCGGCCGATCTCGCGGAGGAGCTCGTAAGAGTCGACAGTGAGGGAACGCTGTTCAACGAGGGAATCGCGATCAGCCGGGAGGCGCTCCGGGCCGTGGAGGAGGTTCTTCCGCTCACCCGCCATGACGAAGTTGAAGACCTATACGGCGAGTTCTACGACCCGAGCGTCAAGAAGACCGTGCGCCTGCGCTACGCGGGCGATGCGAAGTTCAAGGGGGTTGGGGTGTCGGTTCCGGTGTACAGCGTCGAGTACACTGGTTAAGAGGTGGTTCCTTTGATCAAGGCATCCCCGACTCCCGCTTACCGGGTCCGGAACAAGCTCCGCTTCGTGACCGCCGCGTCGCTTTTCGATGGCCACGACGCCTCGATCAGCATCATCCGCCGCCTGCTGCAGCGCGCCGGAGTGGAAGTGATCCACCTGGGACACAATCGGTCGGTGGCTGAGATCGTCCACTCGGCCATCCAGGAAGACGCGCAGGCGGTGGCCGTCAGCTCCTACCAAGGCGGCCACATCGAGTTCTATCGCTACCTCGTCGATGAGCTGAGAGAACGGGGGGCGTCCCACGTTCGCGTTTTCGGCGGCGGCGGTGGCGTCATCGTGCCCAGCGAGATCCGTGTGCTGGAAGACTATGGCGTCACAAAGATCTACTCGCCCGAAGACGGGCGGCGTCAAGGGTTATCGGGCATCATCCGGGACATGCTGGAGTCCGCGGACTTTGCCTTGCCGGCGCCCGAGGTTGATCCCGCAGCCATCGGGAACCTGGGGAGGATGGAGACGACGCCGACAAAAAAGCCGGGCGGCGTTCCCCTGCTGGCTCGGCTCATCACTCTTGCCGAGCTCGACGGCGCCGGCCCCGGGACACTCCCACTGAGCGCGCCTTGGGCGAGCGCCCTCGAAGCACGCGCCGCCGAGCGGGTCGCACCGGTGGTGGGGATCACCGGAACGGGCGGCGCCGGAAAGAGCTCCCTCACCGACGAGCTCGTTCGCCGTCTGATCACGGACTTCCCAGAGCTCACCATCGCCATCGTCTCGATCGATCCCTCCAAGCGTAAGACCGGAGGAGCGCTACTCGGCGACCGTATCCGTATGAATGCCATCTACCGCCCGGGCGTCTACATGCGCAGCCTGGCGACGCGCGGGTCCGGCTCGGAGATCTCGCAAGCCACGCAACATGCCATCCAAATACTCAAGGCCTGGGGCTTCGACGTCATTCTCCTCGAGACGAGCGGCATCGGGCAGGGTGCTTCCGCGGTCGTGGACATCTCAGACGTGAGCCTCTACGTCATGACGGCCGAGTATGGAGCGCCGTCGCAGCTCGAGAAGATCGACATGCTCGACCATGCCGATCTCGTCGCCATCAACAAGTTCGATCGCCGTGGCAGCGAAGATGCGCTGCGCGACGTCCGGCGCCAGATGCGGCGCAACCTGGACGCGTCGCGCGACGTCTTGGACAGCGCGCTACCCGTTTTCGGAACGATCGCCAGTCAGTTCGGCGACCGCGGCGTCACCGCGTTGTACTTGGCCCTCGTCGAGCGCTTGGGGGAAAAGTTGCGACGGCCTCTGCGTTCCCGTTTCAAGCTTCCCGAGGGCGTGGTGACCGGGGAACGGCATCCGCTCATCCCGGAGGCTCGCGTCCGTTACCTGGGAGAGATCGCGGAGGCGGCGCGGTCTCGGCGTTTCTGGGTCGCCGAACAAGTCTCGCTGGCCCGGCGTCTTTTTCAATTGGATGGAGCGAGGCGCGAGTGCGAGGACGAGCGGGCCAAGAAGACGATCACGGCCCGATTCGACCAACTCCGGGCCCAATTGGATCCCGAGTGCTGGCGGCTGGTGCAGGACTGGGAAACGCTCCGTCGAACGTACCAGGAAGGAACGTTCGCTTTCGAGGTTCGCGAGCGGCAAGTCGAGGTATCGACGGCGGTCGAAACGCTCTCCGGGCTGCGCGTTCCCAAAGTGGCGATTCCTCGTTTCGAAGACTGGGGAGAAATCCTGAAGTTTCAGCTCGAGGAGAATTTTCCAGGGAACTTTCCCTTTACCGCGGGCGTCTATCCGTTCAGGCGGGACACCGAGTCACCCCGCCGTCAGTTCGCCGGCGAGGGTGGACCCGAGCGAACGAACCGGCGGTCCCATTTTCTATGTCGGAACGACGAGGCGAAGCGTCTGTCCACCGCATTCGACAGCGTCACGCTCTATGGCGAGGATCCCGACGAGCGCCCCGACATCTTCGGGAAGATCGGCGAGGGAGGCGTTTCCATCGCGACCCTCGACGATATGAGAAAGCTCTATCACGGTTTCGAGCTGACCCATCCTCTGACGAGCGTCTCGATGACCATCAACGGGCCGGCACCGAGCATCCTAGCCATGTTCTTCAATGCCGCGATCGAGCAGGAGGTCGACAAGTTCACCCATGGGCAAGGCCGACCGCCCGGCCGCGAGGAGCGCGATCGTATCGAGGAAAGCACGCTCAAGGTGGTGCGGGGTACGGTGCAGGCGGACATCCTGAAAGAAGATCAGGCGCAGAATACGTGCATCTTTTCCACTGAGTTTGCGCTCCGCCTGATGGGCGACGTGCAGCAGTACTTCATCGATCGGGGCGTTCGAAACTTCTATTCCGTTTCCATCTCCGGGTACCACATTGCCGAGGCGGGGGCGAATCCCATCACGCAACTCGCCTTCACCCTGGCGAACGGTTTTACCTACGTCGAGTACTATCTCTCGCGTGGGATGCACATCGACGAGTTCGCCCCGAACCTCTCTTTCTTTTTCAGCAATGGATTGGAGCCCGAGTACTCGGTCATGGGACGCGTCGCCCGACGAATCTGGTCGCGAACGTTGCGCGATCGCTACGGGGCCAATCCGCGGAGCCAGATGTTCAAGTACCATATTCAGACATCCGGACGGTCGCTGCACTCGCAGGAGATTCAGTTCAACGATATTCGCACGACGTTGCAGGCGCTCACCGCGATCTACGATAATTGCAATTCGCTGCACACCAACGCTTATGATGAGGCCATCACCACGCCGACCGCGGAGTCGGTGCGCCGAGCCATGGCCATCCAGCAGATCATCCATCGTGAGTTCGGGATGGCCCAGAACGAGAACCCCCTCCAGGGTTCCTACCTCGTCCAGGAGCTCACCGATCTGGTCGAAGAAGCGGTGCTCGCGGAGTTCGATCGGCTGAGCCAGCGCGGCGGGGTTCTGGGCGCCATGGAGCTCCAGTATCAGCGAAGCCGAATACAAGAAGAGTCGCTCCTCTACGAGCTCAAGAAAGACAGCGGCGAGATACCAATCGTCGGGGTGAACACGTTCCTCGCTCCGGATGCGGCGCAGGAGGCGGAGCCATCCAAAGTCGAGCTGGCACGCGCCACGCCGGAAGAGAAGCACGGGCAAATCGCGAACCTGCGGGCGTTTCAAAAGAGGAATGCGCCCCACGTTGGCGAGGCGCTCGATCGCTTGAGGGAGCAAGCCGCTTCGGGCGGCAACGTGTTTGCGGAGCTCATGGCCACGGTGCGGGTCGCGAGCCTCGGCCAGATCACCCACGCTCTGTACGAAGTAGGAGGGCAGTACCGCCGCGCCATGTAGCCGGCGCTTCACGGACCCGAACGATGCCAGCCAAACCACCGCCCACCAAGGCCGTGCCGCTCAGGATCCTCATCGCCAAGCCGGGTCTCGACGGCCACGACCGGGGGGCCCTGGTCGTGGCACGCGCGCTCCGCGACGCCGGGATGGAGGTCGTCTACACCGGGCTGCGGCAGACCCCCGAACAGATCGTCGAGGCGGCCCTGCAAGAGGACGTCCATGCTATCGGCATCTCGATTCTTTCCGGAGCGCACAACTACCTCTTGGATCGCGTGATGGAATTGCTCCGGGAGAAGGGCATGGAAGACGTGCTGGTGTTCGTGGGAGGCATCATCCCCGACCAGGACATCGCGAGACTTCGCAAGCTGGGCGTTGCCGAGGTTTTTCAGCCCGGCAGCCGTCTGGAGGACATCGTGCGTTTCCTCCGAGAGCGACTTGGTCCTCACTGAGGGGGAAATCCCCCGCCAGCCGCTCACCGCGACCGGGGCCAAGGCTATCCCACAGGTACCAAAGGAATTACGACCTCGTAGACTTGACAGCACCCCCCTGACATGATAGGCTTTCTAGAATCTCGACGAGGCGAAGGCCTCAAACCAACAAAACTGGCTCTGAACCAGCATCGAGGGCCGCAAGGAGGGGCGGATGGGACACAAGATCCTTCTCGCCGACGACAGCATTACCATTCAGAAGGTCATCGAGTTGACCTTCACGGACGAGGACTTCGAGCTTCACACCGTGGGGAATGGGCAGAAGGCGATCGAGGAGATCCGGACCGTCAAACCCGACATCGTACTGTGCGACATCATCATGCCCGAGAAGAGCGGCTATGAGGTTTGCGAGCACATCAAGACCAGCGACGATCTGAAGCACATTCCAGTGCTGCTGCTGACCGGTGCCTTCGAGCCTTTCGATCAAGAACGCGCGAAGAAGGCCGGCTGCGACGGCTTCCTGGCAAAGCCGTTCGAGCCCCAGACTCTTATCTCCAAGGTGAAGGAGCTTCTCAAGGCGACGGCGGCCGCCCGGCCAGCCACTCCAGCCAGTCCGCCGAGCCCAGCGAGCACGGTACAAACCAGGGCCGCTGCCCCTCCACCGCGGCCGCCCTCCCCGCCCGTTGAAGAAGCGGGTGACGCCACCGTCATGATGTCCCCGGGGATGGTCCCACCGCCGCCGGCACCGCAGACTCCCGCCCGCCCGGATGTTACCGCCTCTCATGAGCAGGCGGGCTTCCAAGAGGACCTCGCCGTGGAAGCGGGAGAGAGAGCGCTTTCCGTCGACGCCGACGATCGGACCATGTTCCTCGGACAGCCCGAGGATGCATCGGGCAGCGCCGATGATATCTGGAGTGAGGTTCAAGGTGGCTCGAGTGCACCGTTGTCCCCCGAGTCTCACGAGGACGAAGGGCAGACGGTCATGATGTCCTCACCCATCATTCCCGAGCCAATCGAGCCGATGATGCCGGATACTCCCGCCGCGGGAGACATAGAGGACATCACGGGCTCGGACGATCTCCCGGGCGGCTTCACGGAGCTTCCGTCCACTTCGGCTGATGAACAGGCCGGCGAGGACGACGCGTGGGTCATCCCCGGTCCCGATCCAACGGTTGAGTCGGCGGAGCCCGAGCTCACCCCCTTGGGTGACTTCGGCGGCTTCGATGACTTCAGTGCCGATCCGGCGAAGCCTACCGGCGCCCACGATCCCACGATACCGTCCAAAAGGCCAGTAAGCCCGGTTCTGGAGTCGGCGAAGAACGCGGATACGACGGCGCAGCCGTGGGGTGAGCCCCTGGCGCCGCCGCTGGCGCGTCCGCCAGCGGAACGTGCTTCGCCCCCCCCTTCGCGCCCTTCACCGCCTTCACCGCCTTCACCGCTTGTCGAGCCGTTCGCCGAGCTCTCGCGCAACGAGCCGCCTCCGGCCGCGCCCGCCTCGGCGCGGTCAGCGGGCTCGCCGGGATCGTTCGAAGAGCCGTCAGCAAAGCCGGCACCTCCGGTGGTCGCGGCACCGGTGGAGGTGGATATGGACGCGTTGGCCGATCGAGTGGCCAAGAAGGTGCTGTCGCAGCTCTCCGAGAAGGTCATTCAAGAAATCGCCTGGGAAGTCGTTCCCGATCTGGCGGAAGCTCTGATCCAGAAAGAGATCGAGGAGATCAAGGCGAAGATCCCCAAGTGAGAATCTAGGCGTCACCGCGGCTGGCAGGGCGTCGCGAAACGCCGCGCGCCCTGATTCAACTATTGTCTTCGTTTTCCAAGGCATTCGAATCCACCGAGCTAGAGTCCCGCTGGACCAGGTTCTGGCTAGACCGAGGCTTCTTCAAAGCCGATCCAACTTCATCGGCAGCGCGTTTCTCCATGGTACTGCCACCCCCCAACGTGACCGGCTCGCTGCATATGGGGCACGCGCTCGGCGTGACGTTGCAGGACGTCGTCGTTCGTCGGAAACGGATGCAAGGCCTCGATACGCTCTGGCTACCCGGCATCGATCACGCCGGGATCGCCACGCAGAACGTCGTCGAAAGGAAGCTCGCCGAAGAAGGTCAAGACCGCTGGTCCCTGGGGCGGGAAGCGTTTCTCGATCGCGTCTGGGCCTTGAAGGAAGAGAGCGGCAACACCATCGTGAGCCAGCTCAAGAAGCTCGGGGGGTCGTTCGATTGGTCGCGGATGCGGTTCACGCTCGAACCGCAACTGACGAAGGCCGTGATCGAGGCATTCGTCGGTCTCTACCGACAAGGGATTGCCTATCGCGGGGAGCATATCGTCAACAGCTGCCCGCGCTGTCGCACGGCCGTCTCGGAGCCAGAGATACGTTATCGGGAGGTGGAGGGGAAGGTGTACACGGTGAGCTTCGCCCTCGCCGGATCCAATCGTCACGTCCGAGTTTCGTTGACGCGACCCGAGACCTTGCTCGGTGCCTGCGCTCTGGCCGTGAATCCCGACGACGAACGCTATCGCGGACTGCTGGGGAAGAGCGTGATACTCCCGCTGGTAGGCCGAACGCTTCCCATTGTCTCCGACGCTGCAGTCGACCAGCACTTCGGGACGGGCGTCGCGGTCGTTTGTCCCGCTCACGACATCACCGACTTTGAAATCGCCCGCCGCCACGGACTGACGCCCATCGCGGTCTTGGACTCCTCGGGAGTCATGAACGAGCAAATGGGTCGACTGGCGGGACTCGACCGATCCAGAGCGCGCAAGGAGGTCGTCGTCTACCTTCGATCCTCACGCGCCTTGGAGGCGAGCCGACCCGACCGTCAACTCCTCGGCTATTGCGACCGCTGCGACGCGCTCATCGAGCCGATCCTTTCCACGCAATGGTTCGTTCGAAGCGAGCCCTTGGTGGGGCCCGCGATCGAGGCATTGGAGCGGGAGGAGGTTCGGTTCGTTCCGGAAGCATGGGCCGCGACGTGCATCGAATCTCTGCGCGCAGCCGACGACTGGTGCATCTCCCGCCAATCCTGGTGGGGACATCCGATCCCGGCCTGGTATTGCCGCCGCGCCGGAGAGGAGCATGTCACGGTGTCGCCGGGCACGGTTACGGAATGTGCGCAGTGCCACGGAACCGCGCTCGAGCGAGACGACGACGTTTTGGATACCTGGTTCAGTGCCAGCCTGTGGCCCTTCGCGGCGCTCGGCTGGCCGGACCGGACGGTCGATCTGGAGCGGTACTATCCCACTGACCTATTGGTGACGGGGCCGGACATCCTCGTGCCATGGGTCTCCCGATCCTTGATGATGGGGTTGCTCCTCACGTCGCAGGTGCCTTTTCGCAGGGTGCTGATCACGCCCCTGGTCAAGGACGAACGTGGTCAGAAGGTGTCCAAGAGCCGCGGCACGGCAGTAAATTCTTTGGGCGCTCTGGAGCGGTACGGAACGGACGCAGTTCGCTTCGCCCTCGCCGAGAGTGCCATACCGGGAGCGGATATTGTGGTCGACAGCCGAGTTCTGGCGCGCTGGCAACGGTTGGCCGTGAGGCTCTGGAACGGGGCGCGCTTCGTCGCGACCAGCGGCGACGCTTCGCTCGATGTGTCTCGGCTCTTGCGGCCCCAGGCGGTCGGGGAGCCTCCCGATTCGCTCGAGCTCGCTCACCGCTGGATTCTCTCTCGCTCCTCCCGCGTGGCGGCCGAAGTCGGGTCCGCCATCGAGCAACTGCGCATCGACCGGGCGGGCGAGGCACTTCGCGTCCTCCTGGAAGAGCTCCTCGACTACGTAGAGATCGTAAGGCTCTTGACGAGAGGCAAGAACGATTCCACGGCGCCACGAGCGGTGCGTAGGGTCTTCGATCGAGGTTTGCGGCTTCTTCATCCTTTCATGCCGTTCATCACCGAGGAAATCTGGCAATCGCTACCCCACGCCGGAGAATCGATATCCATCGCCGCGTTCCCGGAAGCGGTGCCGGAGTGGGAGGATTCTCGCGCTGAAGCGGAGATGTCCACCTTGAGGGGTGTCGTGGACGTGGTGCGTGGCGCCCGTTCCGAATACAATGTCGACGCGACCCGCCGCATCGAGGTCAATCTCGGCAGCCGGGACCCCGACGCCGAGACCTTGCTGAGCTTGTTGAGCCGGCATCGAGACCTCGTCATGGCTCTCGGTGGGATCGGCGAGCTGACCATCGGCGGTGATGCGTCCGAACGTCCGGGTGCCGTGCGCGAAACCGCCGGCCGAGTAAACGTCGCTCTCGTGTTGGCCGAAGGCTTCGATCGCGATGCCGAGATAGGAAGGCTCTCTCGCAACGTCGGCAAGATGGAACGCGAGCTCGAGGCGCTCGCCAAGAAGCTCTCGAACGAGGACTTCACTTCGAAGGCGACTCCCGAAGTCGTGCGGGCGACGCAGGACAAATACGCCGATCTGCAAAAGAAGAAACAGAAAATAGAGGAAGGTCTGCGAGCGTTACGCCAATAGATCCGGAATCTTCGGGTTGGAACACATGGATTCTTCGCTCGGACGTCTGCTTCGCGATCGAGGAAAGGTTCGCCGCTTGGGAGATTGCATCCTGACTTACCAGGAAACGGGCTCAACCAACGAAGTGGCCATCGATTGGGCTCGCCGCGGGGCGCCGCAGGGATCTCTCATCCTGGCCGAATCGCAGACGGCGGGTCGCGGTCGGTGGCAACGGGAATGGAGCTCGCCGCGCGGCGGCCTGTACCTCACGGCGATTCTCAAACCGAGCGGGGACATCCTGCCGGGCGTCTCTCTCTTGCCGGTGGCGTCCTCGCTCGCGGCAACCGAGGCGATTCGCGAAGCCACGGGTGTCGAGGCGAAGATCCGCTGGCCCAACGATCTGCTCGTGGATGGGCGAAAGGTGGGCGGCATCCTTTGCGAGTCGAGCTTTTCGGGAGATCGGCCGGATTTCCTCGTCGCGGGTTTCGGTATCAACGTCAACCAGACACGCGAGGACTTTCCATTGGAGCTTTCATCCTTGGCGACGTCGTTGCGCCTGGTGACCGGCCGCCCGCACGAGGTGTACCTGGTTGCGGCCTGCTTGGCCGAGCGGCTCGAGCACTGGTGGGAAGCATGCTCGAAGGACCCGTCGGCCATCCTGGTTCGTTGGGACGAGCTGGCCTGCGGTCAGCGAGAGGCGCGAGTCACGGTGCGCCACAAAGAGGGTCAGGAGTTCGAGGCCGTCACGTCCGGGATGGCGGACGATGGCGGCCTGCGCGTGCGTCTCGCGGACGGCCGGGTTCAGACGCTCTACACCGAAGAGGTCGTTTTCTTCCGCACGTTGGACCCTTGACCGGCAGCGTGCGTGGCAGTGTGCTGAATACCTGCGTCAGCACGCTGCGCGAGCGGAGCGAGCACGGCCCGAATGGGCCGGGGAGGCCGCGCGAAGAGCGCGGCCAGCGAGCGAACGAGGAGTGAGCGAGCACTCTCTAATGCCGGCCGACGCGCGATCCGGCGACGAGGCGGAAGACTACTACGCCGCGGTCGAAAGGCACTTCGTCTCTCTCCGCGGCAGCCCGCTTTTCGTGAGTCCCGCGGAGTGGCAGCTCATTCATCGCTGGCGGGAGGCGCAGATTCCGCTACGGGTCGTGAAGCAAGGCTTGGAGCAGGCTTTCGCAAACCGCAAATCCCACCGTCCGATCCGTCGTCTTTCCTACTGCCGCCAGACCGTCGAGGCCAGCTATCGTCGTTTCCGGGAAGCGATCGCGGGGGCTGGCAGGGCTGGCCCGGTGACGGAAGAGCGGACCGCCGAAGGGAGACGCAACGTCCACGACTACTTGGACCGCCTCATCACGAAGCTGGAGGCGGTGCGCGATGGCATGACCGACGTCCAGTCCCCCATGCGTCAGGCGATGGGTCGCGCGGTGAAGCAATTGAGTGCACTCAACGAAGCGTCGAAGGAGCCTCTCGGGCTCGACGAGCTGGAGCGCGAGCTAGGGGCTCTGGAGGCGGCGCTGATCGAGACGGCGGAGTCGGTTCTCGAGCCCGAAGAGCGCGCGGCCTGCCGTGAGGCGGCGGAGCGCTCGCTTCACGACTATCGGAGTCGGATGCCCAAGGACGTTCTCGAGTCCGCCGTACGCAGCGCGTACCTGAAACGGGTGCGCTCCCGATTCGACCTGCCGGCGCTCAGTCTCTTCTATCTCTAGCGAGAAACGAAGCTTCCCGTGAGCCCCCGTTCGAAGCCTGGCGTGTCGGAGGGGCGGTTTCCTCTTCTCATCGACAAGGTGGTCGCCGGAGGTTTCGGTCTCGGGCGGCACGAAGGTCAGGTCGTTTTCGTCGCGCGTGCGGCGCCCGGAGATCGGCTTCTCGTCGAGCCGGTCGATCGCCGACGTGACTTCGTGCGCGCGCGGACGGTCGAGCTTCTCGAGCCGTCTCCGTCGAGGCGCGAGCCTCCCTGTCCTTATTACGAGAGTTGCGGTGGGTGCTCGCTCATGCACCTCCAGCCGGAAGCGCAACGGGAGATCAAGCGAGAAATTCTCCTCGAGAGCCTGCGGCGGGGTGGCGGCGTTTCTTTTGCCGGAGAGGTCGTCGTCCGATCCGGGCCGGAGTTTGGATACCGAGTGCGGGCCCGTTTTCAGGTGAAGTCGACTCGACGTGGGACCTTGGTCGGTTTCTTCGAACCGGGGTCCCACCGCGTCGTGGACGTCGGCGAGTGCCTGCAAGTCTCGGACGAAGCGAATCGGGTCCTGCGAGCCGTGCGGGGCTTCCTGACAGCCAGCTCCCGGCGCTCGTCCGAAATCGAGTCCTTCGAGTTGCTGGAGCCTGTCGCACCGCCCGACGCGGCGCTAGGTCGCGAAGGTGGGAGGGTCGTGGTTCATTTTATCGTCAAGAAGGGCAAGGGGCCGGCGAAAGGCGAGCTCGAAGAGCTGGTCCAGCAGGAAAACCTAGGCGGCATCGTCGTCAGCCGGAGCGAGCTCGAGACGAGGGGGCGCGCCGAGCGCCGCGTCGGCGAGGTTCGGACACGGCACCGGGTCGCAGGCTACGAATTAGGGACGAGCGTCCATGCCTTCTTCCAAGCCAACCGTTTCCTCCTGGGGACGCTGGTTGATGAAGTCGTGGCCCCGTCGCAGGAACGCGTGGGGCGTGCGGTCGACCTCTATTGCGGCGTGGGACTCTTCAGCCTGCCCCTCGCCCGGGTCGCGGACCGCGTCGTGGGCGTGGAAATCTCGGCGGCGGCGGTGGCGGACGCGCGGCTCAACGCGAAGGGAGCGGGGCTCGATAACGTCGAGTTTTTCGTGGAGGGGGCGGCAACCTACGCCGCTCGGGAGGGTTTCGATTCGGTCGACCTGGTGGTCGCGGACCCGCCGCGGCCGGGCTTGGAGCGAGCGGTCGCGGATGCGCTCTGCCGCCGACCTCCCAGAGAGCTCCGATATGTCTCTTGCGATCCGGCTTCCCTGGGGCGAGACGCCGGTCGTTTGCGCGAAGGAGGGCTGGAGTTGGCTCGTCTGGTCCTGCTCGACTTCTTTCCGAACACGCATCACCTCGAATCCGTCGCGACCTTCCGCCGCGGCTAGCCGTCACACCGAACCGCCGGCTTCTCCGACAGCCGGCTTCGCACTCCGTGGGTCGTCTTTGAACGCGCCCGGGGTCGCGAGTATGATCGCGCTCTGGACGAAACGCGCGCCAAATGGTGTGCGCTCGATCGGATTCGCGAACGCCGAGGGGTCGGAAGGGTTAGGGATAGATGATGAGCGCGAAGCGGTTCATTCTCGTCGTGGCGGTTCCGATGCTCGTGTTCGTTCGGGGCGCCGCGGCCGATGTCGTGGTGTTCGTCGACGGTACGCGGATGTCGGTTCAGCGCTACGAGGTAAAGGGGAACGTGGTGGTCATCACTACCCAAGACGGCAAGCTTCGTTCCGTCCCTCGGAACTACATCGATCTCGAAGCCACCGAGCGAATGAACCCATCGCGGACGACTCCCGCCCCGCCTTCCTCCCCAGGGCCTCCATCCCCAACGCCTCCCGCGCCGTCGCCGTCGCCCCCAGCGGTTGCCGTGCCGCCGCCTTCTCCAGCCGCCAGCGATATGCCGCCGTCGGTCTGGACCCACGACGAGCTTGGCGTGAGTCTCGTCGTCCCCTCCGCGGCCTGGCAGGTGCAGGACATGGTCGCCTCGTTCGACGTCGCCGTGCAGCTCGAAAAGCAGGACGGAGAAGCGCGGGCCACGCTGGCGCTCATCCGTCGGCCGATGCGGGACTATCAGGATTTCCGGGAAGTCGTCGGCGAGGTCGAGACTTCCGTTTCGGCAACGAGCAGCTATCGTTTGCTCGGATCTGGACCTCTCGACCTCGGCCCCTACACCGTTCACGAGCTGCGTTTCGTCAAAGAGATTGGAGGGCTTCCGGTCTACAACCGTATCGTCGCCTACTACTCCGAGGACTTGGCCTATGTGCTCAGCCTGGCGTGTCCGGAGTCGCGGCTGGCGGACAATCGAGACGACTTCGATGCGCTGGTCCGCGGGTTGGTCATCAAGAAGGCACAGTCCCAGCTGACGCCCCGCGGAAAACCCGAGAGCTAGTTCCTTTTTCGAGAGACTCGTTTCCGGCCCGAACGCCCCGGGCATGGAGCTCCGGGAGCTGACGGGTGCGCGCTCCTGCCGCCGCGGTCACGGTGCCGTTCCTCGGCGGGATCGTCGCGGGAGACCGACCTCCTTCGATCGCAGCGCTCTGCTTTGCCACAGTCTTCCTTCTCCTGGCGGTCCTCGCTTGTCGCTACCGCAGGAGGCTTGGTGCGACGGTGCTCCTACTCGCCGGGTTTTTCCTTCTGGGTGCCGTCTCTCGCCAGCTCGCGGCCCAGGTCGTCGAGCATCAGCCGCTTCTTCAACAGTATGAATCCCTCGGCGAGGATCGCTCTGGAATGCCCCACCTACTCACCGGGGTCCTGCACGAGGAGCCCTTAGCGACGTCGGAAGCCGTTCGGATGCAGGTCGGCGTCGAGACATGGAGAGTGGCGGGTGTCATCCGACCGCTCGCGGGCAACCTGCGTGTCAACGTGCGGGGCGATCCCGAATGGCGACGATCCTTGACCGAGCACCGGGCTGGCGATCGAATCTCGCTGTGGGCCACGTTGCGTCGCCCGCGAGGATATCTGAACCCGGGCCACTTCGACGTGGGGGCGTATCTCGCCCGCGGCGGCGTCACGCTTTCCGGAACGGTGAAGAGCCCCCTTCTTGTCGAGCGACTGTCCTCGGCGGGCTGGTGGTCACCCGCGCGCCTGGGCTCTCGGGTCCGGAGCTTCGTACGGCGCCGCATGCTGGATGCTTTCCGCGATCGGCGGGGAGAAGAGGTTGCGGGCGTGGCTATTGCGCTTCTGATCGGGGATCGCACGTTCATCCCGGTTTGGGCGGAACTGCTCTATCAGGAATCGGGAATCTTCCATGTGATGGTCATCAGCGGCGCTCACGTGGCGCTCCTCGCGGCTCTCATCTATGGGACCCTTCGCTGGTTGGGTATCGATCGCGATCCGGCCCTCCTCGCTCTCCTGTGCACGCTTCCCGTTTATGCCGCGCTTTGCGGAGGACGCCCTTCGGTCGTGCGGGCGGTGACGATGTGTCTGTGCGTGGTCGGGGCGCGGCTTCTGAGCCTGGACGCACCAGCGGTCAACGGCCTGGCGTGCTCCGCCTTGATGCTCCTCGCCGTGCGTCCGCTCGATCTCGACGATCCCGGCTTCCAGCTCTCGTTTGCCGCCACCGCCGCCATCCTCTTGCTCGCTGGACCCCTTGCCCGTGGGCTCAGGGGTGACGACGGCCACCCGAGCTACTTGACCCGCGCGTTCGCCATATCTCTCGTCGCACAAGCTGCGGTCATTCCGTTGATCGCCTGGCACTTTCAGCGCCTGACGCTAGGCGCGGTGCCGGCGAGTATCGTCGCGATGCCTCTCGCCGCCGCCTCTCTCGTGACGAGTGCCTTTCTCACGGTCCTCGCGCCCGTCCCCGGGCTGGGAGAGATCTTGACGTGGATGGCGTGGTTTTTCGTGAGCGCTCTCACCGCGTGCGCGCGGTTCGCGGTGGGTCTTCCGGGGGCCTCGATTCGGGTTCCCGACCCTACCGGGTCATGGCTCTTCCTCTATGTTGCGCTGCTGATCGCGGCCTCGATCTCCCGGGGTCGTCTTCGACTCGGCGTCGCGGTTCTCTTGTGCGTGGCGACGCTCTGGCTGCCCTTCCAACCGGCCCCTACTCATCCGGATACGCTGCGCGTCACCGCCCTCGATGTGGGCCACGGGGATTGTCTCCTCCTCGAGCTTCCAGACGGCCGGCGGATCTTGGTGGATGCCGGCGGTTCGTTCGACCGCTCGTTCGACGTGGGGGAGAATGTCGTCGTTCCGGCCTTGCTACACCTGGGAGTGCGGAGGCTGGACGCGGCCGTGCTCACCCATGCGGACTTCGATCACTTGGGGGGTCTGTCGGCGGTCATCTCCGATCTGGACGTTGGGGAAATCTGGGAGGGACGGCCCGCCTGGGAGCTACGCGACTACCGCCAGCTGCGAGAGACGGCGAGGACTCAAGGCGTGCCCATCCGGCGTCTTCGAGCGGGAGAGGAGATGGAGCTGGGCGACGTGCGGGTCGAGGTCCTGGCCGCCGGCATCTCGGACAGCGATGAACCCGATTCGAGGAACAACAATTCGCTGGTACTGCGAGTCTGCTACGCGGGCCCGTGCATGCTCTTGACCGGCGATGCCGAGCAGGCTCTGGAGCTCGAGTTGATCCGGTCGGGAACGGATCTCCGCGCCGACGTTCTGAAAGTGGCGCATCACGGGAGTCGGAGCTCGACGAGTGCTGCCTTCCTGGAAGCGGTGCGGCCCCGCGTCGCGATCGTCTCGAGCGGCTCGGGCAACGCCTACCTTCCGTCGACTCGCGTGATGGAGCTTCTCCGTCAACGAGGCGTGACGAGCCTGCGCACCGATCTCGACGGGGCGGTGACCATCAGTTTGGATCGCGGGGGTGGTCTCCGGATCGAGACGTTCAAGAATCGGCATTAGCATGGATTAGTGCCGTGGGGCCCCACCCCCACGGCCTGCGCTTTCGTCGGCGCATTCGCGCCGGGCTCGCTCCGCTCGCGCAGGCTGACTTGTTTTTCATCAGCCTGCTAACTGGGCGGGAGCTTCGGACCTTTTCCCCGGCGTTTGGCCTCCTGCCAGAGCCTCTCCATTTCGTCCAGACTGGCGCCGGCGGGCGAGCGGCCGTCGTCGGCGAGACGTTGCTCGATATGCTGGAAGCGTTCCTCGAATTTCCGGTTCGCGGACCGGAGAGCGAGCTCCGGGTCCACGCCGAGATGACGCGCCAGGTTCGCGAGGACGAAGAGCAGATCGCCCAGCTCCTCGACGACCTCTTGTCGGTCTCCAGATCGGCGGGCCGACTCAAGCTCGGCGAGCTCTTCCCTGAGTTTGTCGAGGATCTGTTCCACCGAGGCCCAATCGAAACCCACGCGCGCGGCCTGCGTCGAAAGTTTCGAGGCCCGTATGAGAGCGGGAAGAGCTCGCGGAATCTTGGCGAGCAGGGACTCGCCTGCGGATTCCTTTTCGGAGTCCTTGATTTCCTCCCAACGCGCCAGGGCCTCACCGGCATTCTCGGCTTCCTTCTCGCCGAAGACGTGGGGGTGGCGCCTCACCAACTTGCTCGCCAGACTCTCGAGCACGTCGTCGGGGCGAAAGCGCTCCTGCTCCGCGCAGATTTGGGATACGAAGAGGACTTCCAGCAGCAAATCGCCCGCCTCCTCTCGGATGGCTTCCGTGTCTTCCTGCTCGATGGCGTCGACGAGCTCGTAGGCTTCCTCCAAGATATAGGGACGCAACGACTCGAGGGTCTGCTCTTTGTCCCACGGGCAGCCCTTGGGCCCGCGCAAACGAGCCATCAGCTCGGTCAGCGCCTGCCAGCGCTCACCGCGGCTCAAGCCGCGCCCCTAACCATCCGAAAAATCGGGACAACTTGGAAGCTTCCAGGTGACGCCATAGATAAAGCATTATATCACCGCAAGATACAGGCGCAGCTCGGTTGATCCCGATGTTTCTTTGTGCTAACATGACCACTCTTGGTTTCACGCATCTGGAGTGCCTGACTCCGGCGAAACCTACACCACACCAGGATCCTCGGAACCAGCAGCCCTCGAGCAGACGAGGTGGATAGACGGAAAGGCACGTTGCGGGGACCGCGCGCATGAGCGACCCAGAGAACGAAGGCAAAGGGTTCAAGGTTACCGACCGGAGGAAGTTTACTTCCGAAGGCGAGCTCCGCGAGGAGGCGGAAGCCTCTCCCGAGTCCACTCCGCAGCGAGCGCCCTCGGAGCGCCCGGCCGATGCGACTGCAAGTGCGCCCTCCGCGGGAGCCGCTTCACGTCATGCGACCGAGGCTTTCTCCGGAGCGACGTTCCTCGATCTCGTCGGCATGCTGGCGACCAATGCCATGCTCCAGCTCGGCGACATGCCCAATCCGGCTTCCGGGGAACGAGTCGAGAACCTGCAAGCGGTTCAGGACATGATCGCCTTTCTCGAAATCCTCCAACAGAAAACGAAAGGCAATCTCAGTCAGCAGGAAGGCGAGGTTCTCGAGCAGGTGCTCTACGATCTCCGAATGCGCTACATGGCCAAGGCCAAGATCCTGAACCTCTGAAGGTGTCGTGCCTCACATCCTAGCCTGCACAGGGCACTCTAAACCGCTGAAGGTTGTTAGGTTGCTAAGGTTCCTGAGCTCGTCGAGCAAGCTTGGCGCGCTGACATTGGCGGCCTGGTTCACTTTGCTGGAACCGCCTGCGGCGTTGGCGGCGACACACCAGCTCACCGCGGGCAATCTGGTTGGAGTCGATGACGCACGGCTCCCTTCCGACCTCAGCCGAAGCTTCGATCAGCACTGGTGGCGCTATCTGGAGGCGGAGTCCGAGGGCCAAAGCGAGCTTCGCGATCGGACTCTCAACGAGATAGCCCGCCTGAGAGTCGAGCGGAACGCGTTTCACCTGCACGACATCGCGTCCGCCTTCACGTTTCGGGGTGGCGTGCTGTTGGAGCGCGGGGATCTCGCGGGGGCCAAGGCGAGCTTCGAGACCGCCGCGCGACTGGATCCCAGTTTGCCGACGCCTCTCTTCGGCTTGGCTCGTGTCGCCAGCCGGTCAGGCGGTTTCTCGCCTACCGCATCTTTGCCGTTCGTCGTGAGGGGCTACCTAGCTCCGTTGAGCTCCTTTTGGAGCGGCCACTATGCCCGCATCGATCTGCTTCTGATTGCCGTCCTGGCACTCTTGGTGGTCTTTGGGCTCTTCGCGGCGGCGATGCTCTATCGCTACGCGGTCCTGCTCAACCACGACTTGCAAGAGCGCCTGGCGGTTAAGATTGGCTTCTCCACAGTAAGCGCGCTGACGTGCCTCATCCTCTTGTTGCCGCTCATCGCAACGGTTGGGTTCGCGTGGCTGATACCGTATTGGCTGGCGCTGACGTTCGCGCATCAAGGTCGCAGCGAAAGGGTGCTGAGCGTCTTGGCCCTGGTATTCTTCCTCGCGCTCGGACCGGTCCTCGAGCTCCAGAACCTTTGGGCCAGGACGGTGGTCAATCCCATCTTCCGGGCGGCGATCTCATCGGAAACCGGGACGTTCGACGCCACCGACGTCGCGGTGCTGCAGACGGCTCTCCAGCAGTATCCGAACGACCGCGACCTCATGCTCATCCTCGCCATCCAGTACAAGAACCTCGGTGACTACGAGATGTCCGCGTCGGTGTATCGCGAGATGTTGGCGGACGATGCGACCGACGTGGCAGCGCAGACCAATCTCGGTAACGTCTATTTCGCGCAGCGGGATTGGCAAGGCGCGATCCTCCAATACACGAATGCGATCGCGGACCATCCGGACTTCGCCCTCGCTCATTACAACAAGAGCCTCGCGCACGGAGAGAGCTTCGAGTTCAGCCAGCGCGAGCGTGCTCGAACTCAGGCTGACAACCTGGATCGGCAGGCGATTACCGCGTTCGAGGAAAAAAAGGGGGAACAAAGGGCGGTCGCCGACGTGAGGTTGGGAACGGACTATGTCCTCACGAAGTTTTTCGGACTTTCCGATGCGCTCCATCCTACGCCGCCTCCATCGATACAGGAGACGGTCCTCTCGAGCGAGCGAGTCCTCGGTTTCGCGGTGGGCGCCGCGCTATTCGGAGTAATGATCCTTCTGCTCGCGCTCGTGTTTCGGGACCGCGGCAACACGCAGCGCTGCGCGCGGTGCGGCAGCCCGTTTTGCGGCCGCTGCCAGATTGGCACCGGGCGACGAGGGCTCTGCACTCAGTGCTATCACCTGTTCATCGTCAAAGACGGTGTGTCAGCCGGTGCGCGTAATCAGAAGATTGCGCAAGTCGGACAAGCCGTCCGAAATCGGGGAGTCGTGTTTCGCGCGCTCTCCGTGCTGGCTCCCGGTTCCGGCCACATCGTCGAGGGCCTGGCGCTCGCGGGGTTTCTGCTTCTCTTCACCTGGACCGCCTCCGCCGCTTTTCTATGGGTGGGAAGCATCCTCTATCCTCTGGTCGATCCCGCTCTTGGGCTAGGTGGTTCTTTCCACGTCTACGTCGCCATCGTGGCAATGGTCGCCGTGTTCGTTGCGGCGAACACGGTGGCGCAACCCAGGATCGGAGAGTAAACAGCATGGCACTCAAGGGAACTCTCCGCGATTTCGCGCTGCCGGACATCTTTCAGCTCATCGGGATGCAGCGGAAGACGGGCATGTTGACGCTCGAGAACGATCGCGAGACCGTGATCGTCGTATTCGAGACCGGTAAGGTCGTGCATGCCGACTCGACCGTGCGAAGGCTCGACGATCTATTGGGAAACGTTCTGGTGCGTCAGGGCAAACTCAAGAAAGGAGATCTAGAGGCGGTCCTGGCGAGACAGAAAGTGTCCATGCAGCGCCTGGGGTACATCTTGACCAATCAGGGCTACATCGCTTCGCAGGACCTGAAGGAGGCGCTTTCCGAGCAGGTGCAACAGATCGTCTTTCGCATCTTCCGTTGGAAGGATGGCCACTACAACTTCGATCCCTCGAACGAGGTGGACTACGACCGCCAGAACGTCATTCCGGTGACCGCAGACCACATCTTGATGGAGGGCATTCGGAGAGTGGACGAATGGCCGATCATCGAAAAGCGGATTCCTTCCCTCGATATCGCCTTCCGTCAGCTCGTGCCGAAGAACCAGATCCAAGTGCGCGAGGATGGCGGGGATGAGGCGTCCGGACTGGATGCGGCCCTGGGAGGCCTTTCGGGCGCTGGCTCGGCGCTGCCTGACAAGGGCGGCCGAGGCGGAGGCACGCTGGTCATGACCCCGCAGGAAGCCAGAGTGTACAGCCACGTGAATCCGAAGAACTCGGTCGAGACCATCGTTGAGCTCACCGGCATGGGGGATTTCGATGTCTGCCGCATCATGTTCGATTTCATCGATCGCAATCTCATCGCCCCCGCGGGTCAACCCATGGAAGCTCTCGCGGAGCCCGAGCTTGTCGAGACGGGCGCCCCGGCCGCTTCGGCGCTGGGCGGGTTGCTCACCGCGGCGGTCATTGTGCTTTCACTCGTCGGATTGTTCTTTTCCGGTGGAGCCCCATTCCGTGTCCCCACGCGAGCGGGCGTCTTCGCAGGGGGAAAGGCGGAGCTCGAGCGGGGGATCAGTCTTGCCCGCATGCAGAAGCTCGACAACGCCCTCCGCACTTTTTTCCTGACCTACGCCGCGCGCCCGGCCTCTCTGGAAGTTCTCGCGAGTGAGACACCACCCCTGGCGATTCCGGCCGACCTGCGGGATGCGCGAGGTTCCTTGTTCGTGTACGAGCAGAATGCAGGAAGTGTCCACATCATCGCCACGAACGAGTCGGGCGAGCCGAATCTGATCTACCTCCAAGAGGTCATCGTCGGCGACTCGGCAGCTCCTTTGGAGTAAGCCTCCCAACACAGCATGAATGTCTGCGTCTACCCTGAGTTGGAGCTCGGCTTCGAAGTCCGTCCGGTCGTCACCCTCGGGAATTTCGACGGTGTGCATCTTGGGCACCAACGCATCATGGAGCTTCTGGTGGAGCGCGGAGCCGCCTTGCATGCACCCACCGTGGCCGTCACCTTCGAGCCACATCCGATCAGCGTGCTTCGTCCGGACGTTGCGCCGAAACGCATCCTCACTCCCGAACAAAAACGGGAAGTACTCGGGAAGTTGGGGATCGACTTGCTCGTGATCATCGAGTTCACGTTGGAGTTCTCTCGAAAGGATCCCAAGGAATTCATCCGTGACGTGCTATTCGAGGGGCTGCACGCGTCGGAGCTGGTGCTGGGAGCCAACTTCCGATTCGGTCACGGTCGCGCCGGTGACTTGGAAACGCTGACCTCGCTCGGTAGCGAGTTTGGTTTCGAAGTGCGACGGGTGGAGCCGGCCCTCAGCGACGGAGCGATGATCAGCAGCTCGCGCATTCGTAGGGCGCTCGCGGATGGGAGGGTTACCGAGGCGGCGGTGATGCTGGGTAGACCTTACTTTCTGGACGG